>Ga0208157_1000347_pt1 | contig 26630 bp, 33 predicted proteins | sample 5_EtaG_FD_184077 | JGI IMG/M metagenome (GOLD analysis project Ga0208157, IMG submission 184077) | Marine viral communities from the Subarctic Pacific Ocean - 5_ETSP_OMZ_AT15132 metaG (SPAdes) (version 2) | ecosystem: Environmental > Aquatic > Marine > Oceanic | place: Pacific Ocean | collected...
TTGCTGGAGCTCCGTCAATCTTTGCTGAAATGTTACTCTCAGCGATAAACCAATCTAATACAGATAGATCACCAGTTAGGATGCTATCTTCGGGGTGTTCGATGTGAGTGTTTTTCATACTTATAGTATGGCATAAAAAAACCCCTTTTGCAAGGGGTTGTGTGACAGTTACTTAACTGGTTGTGCCAGTTTCAAGAGTTCTTTAACTCCTGCCTCTAAGTATAAAATAGGGAGCAAGATTAAAGATAAACCATCACGAGGATAATCATTTAGCAATGACTTAACACTTTTAGTCTCAACTTTAGCCTCTTCGTTAACATCATCCACTTGAATTTTTGCGGGTGATGTATTTATTTTAGAAGCAGACTTTCTACGAGTTGTTGATACTTTTTTGCGAGGTGTGGTTGCCTTGCGTGTACGTGTCTTGCGTGTAGAAGTTGCTGCTGTCAAATTAGTCAATTTATTTGGACTCCTTCATTCTACATCATTAAAGGCACTCGTCAATCCATTGTGTACCACCTTGTTATCTGGCACACGCTGTTGAATTAGATCATTATACTCTTCATGCAACTCACATCCAATATAATGCCTACCCAAATCCCTTGCTACCATTGCAGTTGTGCCACTTCCTATGAACGGATCTAATACAATATCATTCTCCTCACTACCAGCTAATATGCAAGGTGTTATTAACTCAGGTGGAAATACTGCAAAATGTGAACCTTTATAAGGTTTTTTATTGATATTCCATACACTTCTCTTACGTCTTGTTGGTTCTTTGATAACATCTACATCAAAATAATAGTTCTGACTCTTACTCAATAAGAACATATATTCATGGGATTTAGTACACCTATCACGCACACTTTCAGGCATTGGATTAGGTTTATTCCATATAATATCTTGTCTTAAGTACCACCCATCAGCCCTTAATGCAAACGCTAACATCCACGGAATACCAATTAAATCTTTCTCTTTTAGTCCCTCTAATTTATTACCACGCCTCGCACATTTGTCTGGTAAATCTTGTTTAGTAGCAGACACAGTTTGTTTTACTAATGCCTGCCCTTTTCCTGGTCTATAGTTATAGTAACTATCACCAATATTCACCCATAATGTACCATCATCACTCAAACAGTTTCTAACACTGCGGAATATATTCACGAGGTTATTAATATATTCTTCTGGTGTATCTTCTAATCCTATTTGTTTACCTTCATCACCATAGTTTCTTAAACCATAATAAGGTGGGGATGTAACGCACATCCTCACCTTTTCATCAATTTGTGATAGTGTCTCACGACAATCACCAAATAAAATAGTATCTTTCATCAATAATCTTTTGGCCTACCATCTTGTGATTTGTACATATCAAGAGATGCTTGATCTCTTCTATTCTTTACATATTCTAACTCATGCCAACAATTTTCCACGCATAATAATAATGTATGAATCATTTTATGCCTCATTGGTTTACCACTTGTATATACGCAATTTGGTTTTGGTTTAACACCAGTTTCAATAGTAATATACCTTGAAACTGTGTTCCATCCTTGCTTTATACGTTTTTCATTATCAACTGGATCACCCTTAAAATATACCCACCCCTCTTCCCAATCACCATTTGGTCTTTTCCAAATAACATAATCGTCTACTTGGGGTTCATACATTATGCTCTATTTTGTTCTAATGTTTGTAATCCATCATCGGGGTGAGTAGAAGGAACTGCTCTTAATCTATTCGGAGCTATACCATCATCAATATAAACATTCAACCAACGATCACACTCTTCTTTGGTTAAACGATCTGATTGAGGGTCAATACTTGTCCATCCATTTGTAGATAATTCTTGAACCTTCCAAAGTTTTTCTTGAGTCATTAGATAATAATCTCCAGCACTAAGTATATATTAAAATACCCTATCAGTATAACCGATAGGGTACTATTTGTCAAATAAGGAATTCAGCGATGTAATAATCAACAGTGATTTCTAACTTAGCTGCTTCCTTTTCACATTCACTGATAAACTTTTCAATCATTTCATCAGTTTGGTTTAAAAAATCTTCTTTCACGAAAGCACCTCCAATCCAGATTTGTTGAATGTTTTGCCTAACATTGGAACATAAAGTTCGCCATCATCTTTTAGCATGTAAAGCATTTTGTTAAACCACTCGTTGTTTACACGATGCTGTTCTCTTGTCAATCCTTTGATGTAAGATTGACTCCACCTACCCCTGTATGCCATAATGAAGAAGTTTTAACATTTATATAATGCCATATTCACGAGGGAAAGTCAACTGACAGTGGACAGTTCCCGAAGTGCCACCATCTTTGTAAATAATCCTTCCATATTATAATATAACTGATAATTTTCTGTTGTTACATAATGGCCTTTGATGTCACTACCATCACAGTGCCAGCCATACGCTTTAACCCTCTCCTCAACACCATCTATCCTCATTTTCTTACTACCATCGAGGTAAGAATGGTATCGCTCGTCTAGGTTAATCATAGTTTTAGAAGGAATGTGTTGAGATTATAACATAATATATGTAATATATCTAGGACTTTAATAATGTCTTTACAGTTTTGTAATACTATTTAATAAAACCTTTCATAGTCATCACTAACTTGAACCTCTATAGTATCAAAGATTCTATTTAATGATCTAGCAAATATTCTATAACCTGATCCAACATATAATTGGCCTGCTACTACAGAAAATGTTGCAATGCCCCAGAATAGATAATAAAATCTGGATTTCACTTGATTTCTCACCTTATCTTTAGTTAACATAATTAATCCTCAATAAATTTTCTAGGGTTGTGCATGTTTTTAGCCATCTCAATAACCTGCTCTCGAATCTGCATCAAATCATCATAACATTGTTGATTGTACGCACAACTCCTCAAATGAGTATCAGGTTTCATTAACGACTCAAGAAAGATGGCATGAGCAGCATCCCATCTCTCAAAAGGAGTTAACTTTTGGTCTAATGTCTTTTGATCTTTCATTTAATGATCTCCCAATCTTTGTCATCACTCTCCATGATCGAAAATAGATAACGACCTGAAATAGATGATAGAAATACTCTACCATCCTTACGTTTATCTATGCGACATGAATGTAACCTATCCATTTTATTCACGAAGCGAGAATTAGCCTCTTTGGATTTAGGTTTGACGTAGAGAAATTCAGATTTCATTGAAAGGTTTGTATTAACGAAAGTATAACATAAAAAAAGGGGGAAGTAAATCCCCCTTGTGACAGTTTTAATCTGGTGGGTAATTGTCAGACTGTTTAGTATTTAAGTCACTGGAAGTTAAAACCAACTCGTTAGTAGAATCGTTTTCACCACCTTTACCAACAGGAATCATGTGATGTACCACCCTTTCATTAAATGAAACTAGATTTTTAGTTGGCCACCTATCTAAATCATCATTCTTATGCTGTGCTTGTGCTTGCATCATTTGCACTGTAGTGATGTTACGGGCATCATTGTTAGCAAGAATTGCTCCACTTTTCTTACAATCTTCCAATATTACATTGAAATGTTTTGTAAATAACTTTTCCCTTTCATCCAAATCAACCGCAGTTGCCCCAGTATGATACTGATAGAATGAATGAGTTTTAGAATCCTTTGCTCTTCTAGGCAACAGGATTTTCTCACCATCTACATCCAGTATAAAATCACCAGTTTTATCATCTACCTTATATCTTGGTTCAAAATTTTCATCAGCAGCATGTAATTCTACTAATTTATTAAGCAGACTGCTTAAGAAGACAGATGGTTTTTTAATCTGGTTTAATTTTTTGATATTATAAGATAATGATTTAGTATTTTTACCCTTATCAAGTAATCTCGCTATTGATTGAAATACATGTCTAAAAATTTCTTTACTGATTAATTTACCATATAAAGATTTAGGCATATACTTAGCAATCCACAACGATACATCATTAACAAAATCAATCTGTTTATTAATGTCATCATCTTTAGTTCCATAAAGAACATCTAATTGATTTTCAGATCCGCATGATCCATTTCTTAAATAATGGAGAAACTCTGCTAAAAATCTCACATCACCTTTTTTCTCTAAATCATATTTTTCACCTGAAAATATTTTAGGTAACTTTTTAAAGAATTGAACAACTGTAGGATGAGAAACAGTGGTGTTAATTGATAGAGATACTGCGGTAAAATCAGTAGACCTCTTTTCATTTTGAGTCATCATTTCGGACTCATTCAAACTAATAATCTGATCCCTAATGGCTCTTATATCACCCGAAACAACCCTTTGAATAATAACTGGTATGTTCAATATATCTTTTTGAAGTTGACTTTGGCAATCATTTTCCTCATCATATAATGAATCAAAAGTAACATCCCTTAGTTCTTCAACAAAAGGAAGTTGATTTTCATCTTGAGATAAGATTTTTATATTTGCCATCATCTTTTTAAAAAGAAAAGGAACAATAGCAAATGCTAACCTATTTTGGCCATCAAGAATGATGTATTTAGCACCATTTTTCTTTTTATTCTCTAACCACTCAATCATTTCAGACCATAGTTTTTGTAACTTAGGTTCTTGTCTCTTTTTTAACTGTAAATTATCTAGTACTATATCTATTCCACAAATTAAAAATCCTTGTACGCACCCATCTGTTCCCATTAAAGAACTTAGATATTCTAATGCTTTTTTTCCTCTTCTAGACTTCCATTTTTTTTCTTGTTGCAACCTTTGCAACCACTTATTATATGAAATTAATTCTTGATTTACCCAAAGTGTAGCAATATGCTCTAGTGTAGATTCACTTGTTACTACTTGGACATGGCGGTACAAAGTTGCACCTGAATACGCAAACGGCATAAAATCCTCCTTTGAAATTGACTTAGTAAAGTTTGTTTCGTTTAAAGTCAACTAATTGATCGTAACCAATTTCATTGACTGATATTAACAAGTATAACTTAATTAGTTTTACTTGTCAAGTATGTATTATATTTAGCATATAACACATCTTCCATACGCTGTGCCTCTAGTTCCCATGGCTGGTCACTATAGTCCGTCTGAGAGTGATCTATGCCCTTCCAGAGGCGTTGATTACGCTTATCCCTTAAATCACCACGCACATGCTGTAATATGTGCCAGAGTTCATGTAGAAGGGTTTTGGTATACTCTTCTACTGACAAGCGATTGTGGATCTCGATCTCAAATTCACGAGGTCTAGAATCAGAATCAGTAGACCACTGCCAACCAAATACACCTTCCCTGAGTAGGCCCTTATGGTCTACATTCACGAAGATCTTATGGCGTGGGAGATACTTATCCACGAACCAAGTCACGATGCTCTCACACCTGTTCGTGGAATATTTGTAACCTGAGTGACTAAGAAAGAGCATTGTTAATCACCAGTTGAGAAACACGCACACCCCAATTCATAAGAATCATAAAGGATGTGATGAAAATCAATTTTTCAGATCCAGTGAGTTGCATAATAATCCACGAACATAGGTATTATAAAACCCCTCACCATTTCTGGCAAGGGGTTGTGTGACAGTTGTTCAAGTGGAGTAATTATGTATCATATAGCTGCTTACCTGAAATTGCAAGACCACCTTGACTAGCTGCAGCTACATTGTAGAAAGAAGCATTTCCTATCAGAGTTGGTGATGAGCGTCGCCAGTCACCATAGGGTGAGAGAGGCGGAATATTATTGGCTCCTGCTGTACCATTATTTTCCTGTAGTCCACCAAGAAACCATAATGTTCCATCAGTTTTAGTCCAGAAAGTACCACCCTTGAATTGCATCCCATAACTCGTAGAATTCCACGTAGTATCAGTTCCTACTTGAGTTGGTGATGACATAGAATTTTTACTACTAGGACTAGTTCTAGCAGTATTAAGTCCTAAGTTTCCATAAGTATTACCTCCCCATGACCATAATGTTCCATCTGTTTTGGTTCCATGAGAACTTCTATTTCCTTGGTCATTATTCATATGAATTGATCGCCAATTAGTATTAGTTCCTACTTGTCTTGGTGATGACCATGAACTTGGGTTTTCATTCATTCCTAAACACCCATCACTATGATATCCCCATGACCATAATGTTCCATTTGCTTTAATTGCCATAGTACCTGTATTACCAACTGCAAAGGAGTTAAATCCTGTTGCCCACGTACCAGGTATTTGAGTTGGTGATGAATATGGTGAAGTATTATTAAGTCCTAATCTCGATGAATTATATCCCCATGACCAAAGTGATCCATCGGTTTTAACTGCTAATGTAGTATTCTTATGACCTGTCTTACACGCAACCCAATTAGTTCCAGGAATTTGAACTGGTGATGAATAGAAGATATTGCTAGTATTAGTTCCTTGATTTATTCCCAATCCTCCACTCACATTACTTCCCCACTTCCACAATGTTCCGTCTGTTTTGACTCCCCACCTTCCTGTAGTCCATGCACCCGCAAACTCCCAATCAGTGCCAGTTCCTAGTTGAGTAGGTGATGATACATTAGTAGGTTCTGGTGTATTAAGTCCTAATGCTCCAGATTGATTAGTTCCCCATACCCAGTGGGTTCCATCATATTTAATACCACAAGCACTATTAGCGGAAGCGTATACTCGCTTCCATGTAGAATCAGTTCCTACTTGAGTTGGTGATGAACGCCTTCCAGCTGGAAATACATTATTAAATCCACTGAATCCTCTACTATTACTTCCCCATGCATATAATTCTCCCGATCCACTGGCTGCACCAGTAAACATTAAAGAGGCAACACCACCACCCATTCCAGTTAAACCTAGAAAGGGTGCTTCTTTCAGTGGTGCTTCTTTAACTTTCCAAAAACTATCCATTGTTTAATCCTCCTTAATCAAAGTTAGTATAGTTTCCAAGCACCTTGTAGGTGTTTGCAGCAGTTTTTATAATCGTAAAGGCATTTACATCCAGACCCCCATCTCCACCAGCAGCAGGAGTTGTTGCTCCTGCCCACTCTACAGTGTGAGCACTACCATCAATATTGAATTGGTTAATGTAACTAGCAGCCGCTGCAGTAGTTATAAGAGTTACAGTACAAACATTACCAGTATCCATAGCACTGTTTAAAGTGGTGCTACTGTTAATTCTTAGGTTTGGTATTGCTGTCCCTGTTTCTTGAGTAGAGAAGTAATGAACCATACCATTCTCAAGATCAATATTAAGATTATCACTCAACTTACCAGCAGTTATCTTTACATTTTCATCGAATAAACCATTACTAAATTGGAATCCACCAGTTGATGTAATGCGAAGTCTTTCTACAGTTGCTGCATTAAAAGGATCATTAGATGCAGCAGCACTTGTTGTTTTAAATACTAAATGTGCTCCTTCATCATCCCCATCACCAAGTGCATACATATTTGCAACAGAATGACCATCCAATGCAGTCCAGTTGATTGCACCAATAGCACCAGTTGTATTTGTATTTGTTCTCTTTAATTCTAATCTTGCTGAAGCACTAATACCAGCAACAGTAACTTTACCTCCTGGTAAATCAGTTCCTATACCAACTGATCCTGCTGATGAGATGCGAACTCTTTCACTACCTCCTGCTTGAAATGCCATATTAGAAGGTGCAGCCACAGTTCCTGCAGTCACAATACCTGCATTTCCTGCATCTATACCAGTATTATTAATCGTTACTCCACTACCAATAGTAGCAGCAGTACCAACAATCTTACCTGTGACTATAACACCACCACCTTGATCATCCGTAGCAGTTTCAAGACGTTTTACATTATTTTCATATAATTCAACTGAGGAGTTATTAGATGCAAGGAGCATCGTTTCACCATTGGTACTGTTCCATAAACGAATACCAGTTCCGTTAGATTGCAAACTTAACTCACCTGTACCTGCATCACTTACTATCGAATTAGTCCCATTATGGAATATTTCTAAATCTCCCGAATCACCAAATTTAGCTTTTACACTATCTGCTAATGATAATCCAGCACCACAAGTAGTAACACCCAAAGAACGTAAACCTGTAGCCGTAATAAAACCAGCAACACTAACACCTGTATTGATACCTAGTGCTGCTTTATCAGCATCATAAAGAATATTTACATGTGTTTGTCCATAGATGATAGCACCTGCACCATCTTGAGATGCTGCTGTTGGAGCATTGGTTGAGCCAATACCAATAGTCTTGTCCTGAACATTAAGTTCATTAGTATTAATAATAGTTTCAGTTCCCTGAACTGTGAGGTTACCAGGAATTGTGACTGTATTACCTGAGCCACCAATTGTAAAATCTTCTGATTTAAGAGAAGATGATCCTACACTATCATCCGCAACAGTATTAAGTGCAAGTGCTGTTCCTAAAAGAACACCGAAGAATGTTAGACCAGAAGTAGGAGCAGTAGTAAAAGTGAGTGTTGAACCAGAAACAGTGTAGTCTTGACCAGCATTTTGCATCACACCACCAACACTGATGATGAGTTGTTGAACATTTGCAGGTTCTACGTTAACAGCCGCTACTTTTAACGTGAAGGTTGTATCTGAACCATCAAAATCACTTGAAATATCATCAATCTCTCTAATATTAGCAACAGTCGAAGGATCAAAACTTCTCCATACTGTACCATTGTACTGAAAAGTAAACCCAGAGGTCGCATCTGTAAAGGTATCACCTGACGAAGGGGAATCTGGAAAATTAATAGCCATTCTTCACTACTACACTACTTTTTATGTATTTATATCAGCTTGCATTTAACTTATCCTGCCTTCTGGAAACCCATTCCCATATTTTGTACAGCATAAATTATTTCCCAAGAAGTACCAGGTATTTGAGTTGGTGATGAAAGTTTTGTATTAGCTGGTTGATTGTGTCCTAATGCCATTTTATCATTAAATCCCCAAGACCAAGCAGTTCCATCAGTTTTAGTTGCAAAACAAACCTCATCACAACCTACAACAGTACTCCAAGTAGTCTCCGATCCCACTTGTTTAGGTGATGAATATTCTGTTGTATTATTTTGTCCCATTTGTCCATTACCATTATTTCCACATGACCATAATGTTCCATTTGTTTTAATTCCAAAAAATCCTTTATGGCAACCACCAGATGATTGACTCCAACTACCAGGAATTTGAACTGGTGATGAATATCTTGTGGTATTACTTTGTCCTAATGCTCCAGTTTGATTCTCTCCCCATACCCATAATGTACCATCTGTTTTGATACATCCCATAGAATATGATCCACTATGTTGAAGTTTCAACCAATCAGTATCAGTTCCTACTTGAGTAGGTGATGATCGCTTTGTTGTATTAGGTATATTTTGTCCTAATTGTCCATTACCATTATTTCCCCATGACCATAGTGTTCCATCTGCTTTAACACCTGCTGTATAATAATTGTAACCACAAATAGAAAGTTCACTCGTACTCCAAGTACCAGGAATTTGAGTTGGTGAAGAAACATCATCTCTATGATTAAGTCCTAATGGGCCACTATAACTGTTACTTCCCCATGCCCATAATGTTCCATCAGTTTTAGTTGCTAACATATTATTCTCACCAGCACCTGTAGATCTATTCCAAGTAGTGCCAGGTATTTGAGTTGGTGATGATCTACTATTTCTATCATTGTGTCCTAAGTTTCCGCCAGCACCGTATCCCCATGACCATAATGTTCCATCAGTTTTAGTTGCACTGGCAAAGAGCATACCATTTCTAGTATAACCAAACTGACCATATTTCCAATTAGTATTAGTTCCTACTTGAGTAGGTGATGATTTCATATTTGATTGTTCATCATCGTTTCCTCCTAATTGTCCATGATTATTACCTCCCCATGTAAACATACTAAATGTTTGAGGATCAACTCTCACTATTTCTTTTCCATACCATTTCTCACCCATAGTACGAGTGACTAATAAGAATACTTGTGCATCAGTGCTTCTAGGGTTGTCATTAATTAAAGTAGGTTCCGATCCACCACTCCAACCAATACTCACAGGCCATGTGATGGTTCTTGCGGTGGTATTATCATCCTTTGTTCTTATGAAATATACATTTCCATTTGATGTATTAGCAAATGATACTGTGGTATCCGCACTTTGAGTTGCAAATATTAAATTACCATTACTTAAATCTATTGTGGTAGCAGCAGATGTAATTCCAACCGATTGTTGTGATACAGGGCCTGAAGATACTCCCTCTAAATTACTACCATCTCCATGAAAATAGGTAGCAGTAATAACTCCTGCCCTTACCTGTGAGGTTCCTGCTCCTGTCCACCCACCATTATAATTGACTCCTAATCCACCTGATGTTCCTGTTGCATTACCAGTTACGTTTCCTGTGACATTCCCAGCTATAGTACCAGTGACATTTCCTGTAACATTACCTACTACATTACCTGTTACATTACCTGTGATTGGGCCTGATAATGATGTGGCAGTTACAAGTCCCACAGTGATTGCAGGTTGACTTGTTAGATCTGTAACTGAACCAGTGAGATTACCAACAAATGATGATGCAGTCGTGACTCCAGCAGATATATCAGGTGCAGAATCAGCAAGTCTTTGTATATTTCCTGTGAGATTACCTACAAAAGATGTGCCAGTTACAACACCAGCAGTTACATCAGTCCCATTAACCAGACTCTTTGCAGACCCAACAACATTACCTGTGAATGATGTAGCAGTAATGACTCCAGTGGCAGTCAGACCACTCACAGTCATAATACCGATAGGTGCAATTAATTGTGCCTTTTCCTGACTCATGAGAATATTTTTTAGTTATTTATTGAATTCATAAAGATGGTTAGTTACTCTTTTCAACAGCACACCAGAAGTCCATATTTGCCGACACAGTATCCCAATTAGTGCTACTCCCTACTTGAATTGGTGATGAATATTGTGTTCTATTATTTTGTCCCAATTCTCCATAAGGATTAGCTCCCCATGCCCATAATGATCCATCACCTTTAATTGCTATTGTTGAATAAACTGCATTATCAAATTTATTATTTCCCGCAACCCATGATCCAGGTATTTGTTTTGGTGATGAATAGTTGCCACTTGTTTGGTTTTGTCCCAACATACCACTGGAATTGAGTCCCCACATCCATAATGTATTATCAGTTTTAACTGCCATCATGCAATTATAAGCTGAGGATACCACTCTAGACCAAGTAGTATTAGTTCCAACTTGTCTTGGTGATGAATATTGTGTTTGATTACCTTGTCCTAATTGTCCTTGATGATTTCTACCCCATGTCCACAATGTTCCATCAGTCTTAATCGCTGCATTATCATGCATACCAGAAGGAGCAGCACTGGCCCACGTTGCATCAGTTCCTATTTGAGTAGGTGATGATCTCCAAGTTCCAGGCCCAGATGGGCCTGCCTCATTAAGTCCTAATTCTCCATACTCATTATATCCCCATGTCCATATTGTTCCATCCGTTTTAATTACCAAACGGTTGTTACCTGCTCCACCAACAGCACCATCATTATTACTCCAATCAGTATCAGTTCCTATTTGTATGGGTGAGGAATAACTTACATTATTATTGTTACCACTTACTCCACCTCCCCACTGCCACAATGTTCCATCAGTTTTAGTCATGACTATACCAGCACCACCAGCAAACTGACCTCCTCCCCAAGTACCAGGAATTTGAACGGGTGATGAAAAACCGTGATTAGCTGGGCCTCCACCTCCACCAACAGAATTTTGTCCCATTTGTCCATAATTATTTCTTCCCCATCCCCATAGAGTTCCATCATCTTTAAGACCCATTCCGCCGTAATTACCTTGTCCTCCTCCTACAATTTTTGACCAACTAACATTTGTACCTATTTGAGTTGGTGATGATTTATGACTACTTTCTGGTGCATTTAGTCCTAATGCACCATATTCATTTTTACCAGCCGTAAATAATAAACCATTTTCTTTGTCTAATTTAAAGGGTTCCCATGCATACCAATTTAGTCCAGCATCTCGTGTAAGGAATTGGAATTGCTGACTATCACCATCTTGAGTTGCATCACTAATTAAAGTAGGAGCAGATCCACCATTCCAACTAACGGAAGTGGGCCATGTGATCGATCTTGGAGTGCCATTAGCATCTTTTATCCTAATAATAGTAACATCCATTGCAGTCTCTGTATTCGCAAAGGATATAGTTGTGTCGGCACTCTGATTAAAGGTTATCATATTACCAGCACTTAAATCTATTGTCGTTGTAGCAGTTACAGTGATGGTTCCAATCATACCAGAGTGATTTCCACACTGATAATAATAAGTACCAGCAGTGTTAGGTGTCCAAGAAACAGTGCCACTTTGAGAACCTTGATTGGTTGCTGCAGGAGTGCTTACATTTGCACCACCATCTGATACTCTAATATAAAATGGATGTCCTGAAGCATCCACAACAAAATTAAGTGTATCACCTACCTCAACACTAACACTAGCATTACTCCCAGAGACTGAACCATTTCTATCAGTTCCTGAAAGAGTATATGCAGATGATCCAGAGGCAGTAACATTTATTGAAAAGGTTGATCCAGGAACAACTTGAGTATTATAATTAGTCGCTGCAATACCTGAGAGATTACTACCATCTCCACTAAAACTAATAGCCGTCAATACACCCACATGAATATTCGCACCAGAAGTTACACTTTTTGCATATCCAGTTATATTACCAGTTACATTACCAGTTACATTTCCTGTTGAAACTCCCGTAACATTTCCCGTTATATTACCAGTTACATTTCCCGTTATATTACCATCTGACGTTCCTGAGACATTAAATCCTGTGGCATTGACCGCACCTGCCTTAAAACCAGTTCCACGGAACATGCTAGTTGCCGTTCCAGTAAAATCTCCTGTAAAACTTGATGCTGTAAATTGTCCTACCTTAATATCTGCCCCTGTATTAATTCCTGTTGCCGTCCCTGTAAAATCTCCTGAGAAAGTGGTTGCATTTACATCACCTAGATTTAAATTACCACCACTTATAATACTCGTCGCACTTCCTACCACATCACCCGTAAAAGAAGAGGCAGTCATAACACCAGTGACCACCACTCCTCCTGCGGTCACCACTCCTATGGGTTGAATTAATTGTGCCTTAGTCTGACTCATATCTCTTTTTTAGTTATTTAGTTAAGCTAGTTTGGTCGCTACTGACACTCTTTCTCCTAAACTTACCTGTTCACCCCAATTAGTACCAGTAACTTGAGTTGGTGATGATCTATCACCTGCAGATGGATATCCAGCAATATTAATTCCTAATCTTCCATAAGAATTACTTCCAAATGCCCACATGGTTCCATCTGTTTTGGTTGCTACAGTCCATTGATAACCCATATCGACAGATCTCCATGTTGTACCAGGTAATTGAACTGGTGATGAATAATTTGTTTTACTATTATGTCCTAAGTTTCCTTTAGCATTATATCCCCATGTCCATAGTGTTCCATCAGTTTTGACTGCTCCCATAGAATTATATCCACCAGTAGTATCCGACCATGTACCAGGAATTTGAGTGGGTGATGAACGTTGTGTTTGACTATTATGTCCTAAGGTTCCATAACCATTATATCCCCATGACCATAATGTTCCATCAGTTTTAAGTCCACCAAGATAATCCGAACAAGCAAAAGTCTGACTCCAGTTACCAGGAAGTTGAGTTGGTGATGAACGTTGAGTTAAATTATTCAACCCCAATCTTCCACCAGATGCTTTACCACAAACCCACAGTGTATCATCAGTTTTTATTCCTAAGAAGTAATTAGATCCAGATTTCCCTACATGAGACCAATCAGTATCAGTTCCTACTTGCTTTGGTGATGAACGTTGAACATTACCCTCATTTTGTGCCATTGCTCCATTACTATTACCATATCCCCATGACCACATTGTTCCATCAGTTTTAACTCCTTGAGCAGCATTAGCTAACTTAACACTAGACCAACTACCAGGAAGTTGAGTTGGTGATGAACGTTTAGTTTGATCACTCAGTCCTAATTGATATCTAGCATTACGTCCCCATAGCCACAGTGTATCATCAGTTTTAATTGCTCCACATGATTGGGTTGCACCACTATCAGACTTATGAACAAGAGTTTTCCAAGCACCAGATATTTGAGTTGGTGATGAGCAATCAGAAGATGTTGGTTGATTCTGTCCTAATCCTCCATTTGTATTATCTCCCCAAATGAATAATGCTAAATCTTGACTATCACTTTTTATTTCTTCCCATGCATTATAGTTAAGTCCAGTATCAACAGTCGTAAAACGGAATACTTGGACAGCAAGATCTCTTGGATTTGTGATTAATGTAGGAGTAGTATCATTATTCCACTTAACCCTATCTGGCCATGTTATGGTGTAATCACTCACCGTTAATGTTCCTGTGTTGGTGATGGTTTGAGCACCAGCAGTTGGATCTCCTTGAGCATTGAGTGTTTGAGGAGTTACAGCAGCAGCAGTAGTAGAACTATCTGATTGACAACATAATAATTTGGTATTGGTTATATTGGTGAGTTCTGCGGATGGAGGTATAAAAGCAGCCGTATAAAGTGCTGTTCCTTTTAGAACTCTAAGATTACTTATTACTCCATCCATCAAATAATTTGTATTATAATATCCACCTACAGCAATATATGTGCCGTCATAATCGTGGGTATCAGACTGAGTTATTACTGCAGTTCCATCTATATAAAGTGTTGATGTTCCCGAAGATCTGACATAAGCAGTATGAATCCATGTATTGTTTGAAGGAGGAGAAACAGTGAGACCAGTTTTGCTGTATGTACCAGCACCATATATCTGCCATCCCTCTCCAGCTTGATGATCCCACGCAACAGCTAGTGTATCTCCATAGTCTGTGGCTAATCCACCTGAAGTGTTAGATATTTGCCAAAACCCGCTTATAGTACCGACATCGTGTATATATACCCAACATTCAACGGTAAAGTCACCAGTTCCCATAGTGAAATCACTACTAGCACTTGTTGTATTTAAATAATCACCTGTATCATCAAAATCAACTCCACCTGTAGCATAACTTATGTTCCAACTTGCACTATAAGATGCTGTATTTCTTATAAATGTTATTTGTTCTGCAGCAGACGTGCTTGCAAACCCAACAGTGGTGGTAGCAGCATCTGCTTGATCAAAGTAAATTAAATTTCCATATGATAAATCAATAATTGTTTCTGCACCAGTCGCAGTAATTTCTTGAGCAATATACGCACTCGATCCTGCTCCCACTAATGCACTTCCATCACCATATAGTTCAAGAGCAGTACAAACACCCACTCCTAAATTAGATGTTCCTGCACCTGTCCATACATTAATACCATTAATTCCTAATCCTTTTGCTAATCCTGAGACATTTCCTGTTACATTTCCTTCTACATCTCCCGATATATTACCCGTTATATTACCCGTCACATCACCACTTACATTTCCCGTCACACCTCCAGTTACAAAGCCTACAAAACTAGTAGCAGTTATAAGTCCTACATTTAAGTTTGGTGTTCCTGTTAATCCAGCAGCCTTTCCCGTTGCATCTCCTACGAAACTAGTTGCTGTTGTAATTCCTAAATTTAATTGAGGTGTCCCTGTTATATTTGCTGCGTGTCCATCTCCTTGACCAACAAAACTAGATGCTGTAACTATTCCAACATTTAAATCAGTAATACCTGCTAAAGCAGTTGCACTACCAGCGATGTCACCTTTTAAAGAGGTAGCAGTAACAACTCCCGTAGCAGTCATTCCTGGCAAATTCATATTGCCCTGAGGATCGACTAGTTGGGCCTTAGGTAGAGACATATTATAACTACAATGATACTACTTGCTTTTCCTATTTATTTATACTATAATCTAAGTAAAAATATATGATAATACTTACAGGTTCCAAAGGATTTATCGGTCAAAATTTACTCAAATATCTTTTGGAACATTCAAAAGAAGAAATCATAACTGTCAATGAGAAAGATGCATGGGATTGGATAGCCTTCTTCAAGGACTGGGATAAAGTCTCCCTCATTCTACATCAAGGTGCGATCTCCGATACAACAGAAACTAATGTAGATAAACTCCATGCAATGAATGTATGGTATAGTATAGAACTATTTGAAAAAGCAATACAATATCAAATACCAGTTAAGTTTGCTTCCTCTGCATCTGTCTATGGCAATCAACAAGGCATAGTTAATCCACTCAACTACTATGCGATCACCAAGTTGCAAATGGATTATTATATTCAGGATCACATGACTGAGTTCTCATCTATCCAGAGTTTTAGATACTTTAATGTTTACGGAAATGGAGAGAATCATAAGGGAGATCAAGCAAGCCCTGTTCATAAGTTCACCAAACAAATTCAAGAAACAGGTAAACTCAAACTATTTGAGGGATCAGATAAGTTCCTCAGAGATTTTGTATGGGTAGGAGATATAGTGGAGACTGTCCTTAATAATGATAATCCCTCAGGTATATATGACTTAGGAACTAGTAATCCTGTTAGTTTTCAAGAGGTAGGAGAACTAGTAGCAGAAAAATATAACGGCACAATCGAATATATCCCATTCCCAGAGCATCTTAAAGGTAAGTATCAGACCTACACTTGTGCTAAAAAGGAATGGGATCATAAGTTTATTAGTGTCAAAGAGTATCTCCAGCTATCACTCTATGAGAATCTTGATCAAAATGCTGAGTAGAAAATTCAAAGAGTTCTGAATCTTGAATGGCAACCATTTGATGTCTCATCTTCCTTGGCATGTGAAACTTATCACCAGGTTCTAGTATTATAGTATTTGCTGATCCAATATCGTTTGTCTTTCCATAAAATAAATGTATGAGACCAGATTGTAGATAAAAAGTCTCATCTTTTAATAAATGATAATGCCAAGAGCATCTTTTATTTTTTTCTATAAACAATAACTTACCACAATATTCAGGAGAATTTGCAATCCATTTCTCCCATCCCCATCCTTTTGGGACAAATTTAATTTCTGAAGAACTCATCTGAGTTGATTCCTTTGTCGTCAATAAAGTAGTCGGCATGTGGTTTTCCAAGAATCAATGTGTGATATTTACATCCCCATGATTTAAGTTGATCTTTAGTGAGATCAGTTAGGATAGCAGCTGCTTTAGTTGCTGCATCTGGATCTCCTGCAAATCTACCCATACCACGAGCAGTGAAATAGATGATAGTGTTACCTTCATCATACAACTTATTTATTTTAGATATTCTATCTTTCCAAGGAAGTGCTTTGTGGTAATCTCTACCAACTGTTGGACTACAAATCGTACCATCAATATCAACACAGTATCTCATGAGTTTAAAGTAATATTAAAAGAAAAAGTCATTCTCATTTTATTTTTATGTTCAAATTTAGATGCCACAGAATGTGGAAGATATGGAGGAAATAAAATTATATCACCATCCTCGACGGGAAAATGACAACCCTCTGCTAAACATGGAGCCAGTGCTGTTTCCTCAAATCCACAAAATTTTTGAGTATTCCTCATATCATTAATGTTAAAAAATTGTGTAGGTGATGCATTTTTATTATAATAAATTCCTGACCAAAAGGCTACAATTTGTCCTACATCAGAAAAATGAGTATGTTTTTCTTGTCCTTGATTATCATGGTATATATTATACCATAACTGCAGGAATTCAATATTAGTCGGAATATTTAATTGTTCAAAGGTTTCTACAATAGAATCATATAAATCTTTTTTCAAACTATCTCTTACAAAAGAGGAGACAATAAGATCATCATCAGGAATAGAAGGAAATGTAGTGTGAAGTGATTTCACCCACCTCCCAGGTTTCTGATCTCTCTTTTCTACTTCAGGAAAATTATACTTATAATGATGATTAAACTTAATTTTAAGAAGAGGAACTGGAAAAAGTCCTATCATTTCAAAGTTGTTTGACATCTTCCTCCGTTAATACATAAGTTCCTCTATGCGATACAGCCACTGCTGCTGCTTTATTTGCAAGGGGTATTGCTTTATCTATTCTACCATACTTTAGATATCCATAAGTAAGAGCAGCAAGGAAAGTATCACCTGCACCCACCACATCAAATACATTTACTTTCTCTGCTGGATATAAATCTCCTTTATATTCTGCTCCCTCACCTCCTCTAGTTATAATTAAGTTTTCATAATTACAATATGCCATTCTCTCATATTCCAGTTCATTAACTTTAATATATGCATCAGCAGGTAAATTAGTTTTCTTACTATCAATGAAAACTGGGCCTACAAATCTGGAAGTCAATTCAAATATTTTCTCTGTTGTTAGAAAACCTTTATTATAATCAGATATGACAAGAGCATCATATAAAGTGTTCCACTCTGTTGGAAAATCAAATGAAAGTGGTTCTATCTTTGATTCTTCATCATACCTCATGATCTGTTGATTAGACTTTTCATCAATATATCGTGTCTTAATAATCTCCTCTGGATGAGTAGAAAGAAAAACTTCCACCCCGAATGATATAAGATTTGCTCTTACATTCCATACCATTCCTTGACTTGTCACTCCTCTTCTATATTCTAGAATAGGAACAGGAGCCTCTGGATTCAGTCTCTTGACATCTCCATAGAAATACCTGTCTTCACAACTATCACCAATCAATAATACTTTCATAGGTTATGAATCCTTTTAATAGTGTTACTGCTTGCATAACCTCCCACTCTTGGAAGGAATCTAACTTCCTTGGCATACTCTCTACCTACCACATCCCCATACCTCCAGTCATCACCCAGTAATAGTATATCAGGATTATACAATTGAATCAACCCCTCAAGTTCGGGTCTGTCACCAAATGTCAACACCACATCAATATATTTGACTGCCTCAAGCATTGCAACTCGATAGCATAAATCATTCACAGGTTTATGATCACCTTTATCATTCTTTATCTTAGCATCGGTATCAGTGGCAACAATAACCTTGTCACCTAATGATCTTGCGACCTTAAAGAGTTGTATGTGGCCAGGATGTAGGATATCAAATGTTCCATTAGTCCATACAATTTTAGACACGATAAACCTCGTCTACAGTTACCATACTTGCCCTCTTGTTAATAATTTCATTCACCTCAGGATCATCTTTCTGCTCCTCAGTTGGTATATATATTGCCTTGGAATTGACAGGACAATTCTCTACTGGATCAGTAAGATAGTAAACTGCTATACTCTTTCTGTAACGTCTCTCAGGACACTCCAGAGGTGTTGGTAGTCCATGATATGAGTTTTGTGTCGTATCAAAAATTACTGCACGATTAAAGAGTGTATCAATAGAAGTTACGCATTGTTTTCTATCTGATGACCAGAACTCTAATTGGCCTTTCCACTCAGGATTCCAGTTCTCTGCAAGATAAACAATCAGATTTAACTTTCTTTGAAGTTTCAGTTTAGGGTGAATAGAATAATCAAGATGCACGTTTAGTTTACCACCTTTACCATGCATATGCAACCCTCCTCCATGCAGTCCTACATCAGGATACAACTTCTTGATACCTGTAATCTTTTGTAGTTTGGATATAAATGAAGATGAATTGAGGTAACAAAATGTAGAGTATAAGTTTCTTGGAAACAAGTTCCATGCATTACAAGCCTTCTTATTCTCTAATGGATTGTTATACACATACCACACATCAGAATCATAAGAGGGAAACTCACGACTCAATGACATTGCAGTTTCATCATCAAAGAAGTTATCTATCACAGTATGATGAAATGGTTGTCCGTTGATGAACTCAGATTTTAATTTAGAAACTTCAAGTCTATTAATCATATATAATTGTCTTCTGTAAATATTGTATCATACATGTTCATCTCCTTATGTACATGATGCATATCACAAGGATCAAACCTATCTCCACTTCCAATCATCAACTCTCGATCAATCTTACCATGTTCTCCCTCAGTATACAAGAAGTTCTCATCTAGGGTCGCCACATAGTCTGCATTGGCCCACCAGAAATTACCACTGTAATGTGGGAATGGTTTCATTCTTAACTTAACTCCTACTGAATCATATTCTTTTAACTTATCAACACACTCTCTCCATTTATCAATCACATAATATTCTAAAAACATTCTCCATGCATGAAGTTGAGGAACAAACTGTCTGCTTGCTCCCTTTGCATGAAAGAACAATACTTTATAGTCTGGGTTCTCCTTACAGAATCTATACATTGATTCCACTGTCTCACCCTCATCCTTAGTTAATCGTTTGTTGTATTGAACTCGTGCCTTCTTAGGTAATGAAAACATCTCTGCCTCACCCACAATACCAATATGAATAAACTCACACGCCTCCAACAATCCAGATGTATGTAACCTATGCATCTGTTGCTGGTAAATTAAACCAGAAAGTTCATTTTGATACAGGTGATAAAAGATCGCTAATTTTTCTTTCATAATCTTTTATAAATTCAGTAAATTCAGGTGGGCCAAATAATTTATCATAGTATTTGATGGGAACTTCTAATTTTTTGAGTTCCTCTAATATTTCATCAGTCATTTTCTTCTCTGGATCAACCAACTCTAACCATTTTCCTCTACCATGTGGCCAGTTTTTTACACTCACGATGATTCTAATATCTTTAGGAAACATCCATTCAGGTAGAACTCCTTGTGACCACATACATTCATACCTTTTGCAATGTGCAGGTCGGTTTTTATGAATTGAACATCCATTTTTTATAAACCTACATGGACTGTCTAAGGTTATCTCTTGTCCATAGACATTATGAGATAACCATCTACAGCATAAATCACATTCTCCACACTCTCTAGGCTCCATGAAAGAAAAAGAGTTGAACTAATCTACAGTTATCATATGTAGTGCCGAACCAATCACCATTTGAATGCCATAAAAAAGGATTGAACATCACCAAACGATTATATTTAAATCCAATATTGTCAGTGCATATCCATTTAGATTCATCCTTTCCTTCAGTATTAAAGAAGTTTACCATTTCTTGATGAGAATTTATACCATACTTAGCACCCTCTTCCATAGTAGGAGCTGTTTCCCATCCTGTTTCTTTGTGCTTCCAGAACTTTGTACCTGCTGTTGGATGAAAGGTAGGAGTAAGATAAAGAACACCTGCCCATACTAATCCTGGATTTGGATCAAAATGTATATGCTGAGAACCATACTGACCTTCTTTTGTTATTCTAAAATATGAACACTTGTTCTCTGGTTTGATAGCGAGTTGCTGTCCCACCACCTCAGAACATGCTTTAGTCATTTCCTTCTCACCATGAGAGTCCTTACTATCCCTACCAGGCCAATTCCTTCCACCTAATCGGTCATACTGTTGTTCAAGTGCATATTCTCGAACACCATCAGGATTGTCTAAGAAATCATCAACAATAATTAACTCTCTACGCTTCATAGTATTCTTAATAAGTCGTTTTTAACATCTTTAAAGGGTTGATTCCAATCTCCTTGTAATGACTGTTTATATATTCTCATTTTATCACCAAACCAGAAGTCTTGCAACCACAAATAATAAGGATCTTTTGGAACTACTGTCCATATAGGTTTATTTAATCCTGCACATACAATAGGAATACATGTAGAACTACTAATGGTCAAGTCTAGTCTAGAGATGGCTGCAAATGTATCATCCCATGTTTCAAACCATGATCTCTTGTGTTCATGAAGAGGAATAACATTAGAGGGTATATCATCTATTCCATCATCCTTATGTAAAGAGTACAACTCAACATTTGGAAGAGATCCTAACTGTTCAAAATACTGAGCAGGGATAATTGTATCTTTTTCAAATGTAGTATTACCTGTCCATCTAACACCTATTTTAAATTTATCACTTGATGGTATAATTCTTCTCCATTTTGTAAGATACTCTTCAGTCGGTTCAAGATAAGATTCGATAGGAACTTGATCCTGAGTAAGATTTAATGCAACAGGAACCTCACCCAGAGGAACCCAGTAATCATAATCCTCAAAATCTTCTACCTCAGTAATATGAATTACCTTATCAATACTTTCTATTTTTGCAATAACAGTATAAGATGACCAATAGTTAGTTGCAAAAACCACTCTCATTCCTTTCTTTACAAAATTATGAGAGAACTTTGCCCCAAATAATTCATCACCTATTCCAGCTTCACCAGTAATTAATATAGTCTTACCTGTTTCAAATCTTGCATTCCATATGGGTTTTTTATGTTTATAAGAATATGCTCCCCAACGACTAGTCATCCTCTCAGTGTGCATCTTCACTAAGAGTTCTCTAAATTCTATAGGGTTGCCCATTGTGCTAGTGTCTCTCTTGCTATTCGTAAGGACTTTGGTTTATCACCTGTTCCCACATGAATAAGAAAAGGCCTTTGCCAATCCTCTGGACATATACCCTGATACTTTAATCCATACTTTGCAAGATTAAAAGACAATGCGAACTCATCTGCATAATGTCCCCATCCACGATTCCATTCACCTGGTTCATCATTGTTTGGAACTGCTAAATCAGAAATTTGTTGTGATGTAAGAGGTATTGGTTCCCATAAATCATGAGTTAAATTAGATGTGACCACAAAATTAGTGGCAATCCCAACATCCCTACCATCTCTCACAAAGTATGGTATTCGATTTGCTTGATACTTAGTGCTAATATTATAATTATCATTAAATGCAACATAAGCAGGATCTTTTAAAATCTCCTGAACATCAGGAAAATGAGGATGAATGAGCATGTCTGCATCACATAACATGTTTAGATCAGCTCCCATACCATCCTGAAATACCTGCATCTTCTCATAATTGATAGGATAATCAGGAAACTTTCTCTCTGTTATCAAATTAATCAGAAACCCATGTCGTTCCGCATATGCTTGAATGGTAGGAAAAGTTAGTGCGAAAAGTTCTGGAAAGAAATCATTGATATTAAGGACATGAATAAGTTTTTTCATTATAAGGTAATCTCCTCCAGTTTTAAATTAAGATCTGAGTTCTCAGGTAATGAATAAGGTGTTTTATTATCTTCCCATAATTGCATAGCATGTTCTGGTCGCCATGTAAAGGGAAGATCTCTTGAGACTGACATGTGCATTACATAAGGATCAAGAGGCATAAACATTCTAACATGGTTATTCCATAATTCACTAATAGTATCACCTTCCCATCCAGCTGCAGGAGTTCCCGTTACTTGTAATCGATCAAAAGTCTCTTTATGTTTCTTGAATACTTTTGCTTTGAGCATGAATGTCTCATGAGTATACCATGTTGTTCTATAATATCCTGTTGGTGTAGGAAATATAGTGCAAGGTCTTACATAAAAATCAAGTGTTGGGTTTGATGCAAAAGGAAACATCTGAACAAAACATTGAGGAAAAATACCAACATCATGATCAGTTTCTTCATTGAATTGAAGAATCTTAAAATCTGTTTCTTCATCACTCAATCCATCATTCCATAGTTTTTTTCTATATTGATCACGAGGACTAATAAAATTTACCATGTGATCTAGATAATCCCATGTGATCAACATTCTTTTGATTGCATCAGGATAATGAAGATGATCATCATCTACAATATACACAAAATCTTCATCAGGTAAATTATAGATGTAATCATAAGCCACTTTCACAGAAAATCTTGATTGTATGTGAGGATTTTGTCCTTCAGTATCTCTTTCTCCTAAAAAATCAAGTGTAACTTTCTGCTTTGACTCTTCGCATATTTTTTTAAGACTATCTCTAAAATATTCACTAGATCGATCATCAATGATATGATAATCCACATCATCTAGATTCTCCATGTTCTTAAGAACAGAGTTCACACAACGAAGAGCACACTCTGTCTTATTCACAATCCTTTTTGATTGGATTGAGGCCTTATCACATGTTCGTGTAATAATATGAAGCATTAGTATAAGTTACCTGCAATCGAAATTCTATAGTCATCACTGGTTTGGAAAGGATATACCATATGTAAAAGTTTAGATGGGAACATTACAATTCTTCCCTCCCATCCACTCTCTACAAACATTGGACAATTTGCAATATTACCCAATGCTGTATTATAAACAAACTGAAAAGTAGATGCTAATTCTACTGTTCTTGAATTCTTACAATTCGGCATGTTCCTTTCATCTTCTAATTTAAATGGAACATGTAACCATGCAACAAAACTCAAAGTGCCATCATGGTTATGAAGTGGATTCACCTCTAGTTTCTTTTGCATATTAACCCATACTGATTCTACTGTTAACTTATTATCATTTGGATTTTCTTTAGGATAATAATTCCATTCTTTTTGATATGCTCTACCCATTTCCTCTAAGAATGGATTAAGAAGAGGTAATGACTTTGTAATTTGATATTCCTTTGTGATCTGTCCTGCAAGAGAAGGATTCATTTGCAAAATACCATTCTTATCTAAAGAACCAGTTTCAGATGCCGTATGAATATCAACTATCTCTTGATTAAGATCCTGATATATTTCAGGAGGAATCTTACCATTAGTAAGTCCTACGTTTGGTAAATGTGAATGATCAAACATTATTTTCTTTTTCCTTTATCAATATTCATAGAAATACACATTCTTCTTCCCTTTGTAGGTGGAACTTCATGATGTAATATTGCTGGCCATATTGCAAGCATACCATTTTGGGGCTGAAGTGTCAATGGTTGATTATTATCATTTACTCCATCTTTTTGCACACTTTCAAAAATAACAGGAGCACAACCTGGTTCTACATCCACATAATAGGCAACGGCAAAATCAGATGGAAAATGTGAATGTCTCTTTGTCCACTCCGTATCTTCATACATCATAGCCCACATATTGATAACATTATACTCAACATCATCACACTCATAGAATCCTGCAGAAATAAACTTACATGCACTCAAAACTCTATCAATCAATGGTTCAAACTTTGGATTCTCTTGATGAGTTACCCATGAGCTGTGCCATGCTTTTACATTACTCTTGGTTGTCTCTGGATTGTTCTGTCTATGTTCCAATATCACCTGCTTCAAGTACCTATTCATCTCTACATGATCATCTAGAATGGTAGTAAAAACTGCCATTTGTTTTGGAACATGTTGTACCTCAAAAGTGCTCATGTTTTTGCTACCTTACCATCTAAAGTAATAGTTGATAAATCATGAGGGTTATCATAGGCATAAACCCCGTTCTGAACAATTCCAAACATATCAAATCTCATCATTGCATCTGCTGTTGTTATTATACCATGATGTATGGCATATGACACTAGATTCTTTGCCATAAGAGGATCAATAGAATATGCATGAGCCCTACAGATAAATCTATCTAGTCCTTGATGATCTGATGCATGAGGAGGAATAGTATCATTGGATCGTAAAGTACCACCTTCTTGCTGTTCACTACCGCCCAAATATACAATATTATTAAGATAGTTATGTCTCAGATAAGGTTTTACCATTACAGCATCATGTTCTAAAATAACAATGGGCATATCTTTATCAAGACACATACACCACAAACTATAATGAGAAAGGAAACATGCAATCTGAGTCATTAACAGATCTGCTCTTTTTAATCTCAAGAAATTAAGAAATGCCTGACCCTGTAAGAACTCAGGAACCTTGATAGTTCCTAATTCACCTATTGGTTTACCTAAGTCATGCTTCTGAACTTTAATCTTAGAATCCGTAGCATCAAATGCAGGAAATACCTGAACATTTGGTTGTCCTATTTTTTGACAAGACTCATAACATTGTTGAGTTAGTTGTTCTGATACCTTATTACCTTGAATGGAGATGATATAAGTTCCCTCTACTGTCATCTCAAGTTGACTATAATAATTCATAATGCTTCAGGATAAAATGCTTCATAGTACCAACGATTATTATCTATAACTACTTTTGATTGTTCTTCTGTCATTACCTTAGGCCATCTGGGTTCTAACTTTTCCAATTTAGTTCTTGTTTTATGACTCACCAATGATCTATAGACTGTATCATGTTCATAATAGTCTGGTTTGGGTATATTGTCAAGATCATGCTCAAAGTTTGGCTCTCCTAACCATTGATATATCATCTGTAATGTTTCTCTTGGTTGCTCATTAAAATACTCATGCTTACATAGGAAGAAATTATTTGGATTCTTCTGTGCTACTTCCATTAGATGTGGAAGTATATGTAATGGACGGCCTAAAAGAGATGTTCTATCAGTACAATACATCTCCATCCTATATTCAAATGATTCTTGATGAAATGGATTATCTCTGTCTCCATACTCTACTTGAGGATACTTCCACATAAGAGACTCAAAGGAACAAATGATATCTCTCAAGTCTCTCAGTATTACCAAATACTTAGAATTAGGATCTATAGCACAGGTATGAGAAAGCCACTCTACCCATATCCTTGACTTAGAGAAGACAATGGGTTTATCAGTCATTGCCTCATACCATCCTCTCATTCCCTGACGTAGGAAGTTGATATATGATTTATTTAATACGTCTTTATCTAATGCTATAAACTCGGATACCTCATTTGATCTTTTCTGACACGCATCAACAAAGTAAGGCATACAGCATGTGCCTGTTGTAAAT
>Ga0208157_1000348_pt1 | contig 26602 bp, 14 predicted proteins | sample 5_EtaG_FD_184077 | JGI IMG/M metagenome (GOLD analysis project Ga0208157, IMG submission 184077) | Marine viral communities from the Subarctic Pacific Ocean - 5_ETSP_OMZ_AT15132 metaG (SPAdes) (version 2) | ecosystem: Environmental > Aquatic > Marine > Oceanic | place: Pacific Ocean | collected...
AGTTAGCTGGATCATCTCCGCAGTAAAATCCGTTTTGTGCTGCACAGTTTAAGCATAGCTGTTGAAAATCAAATTGCGCATTAGCGAACGAGCCAATAAACACAAATAGTATTAAAATATATTTCTTCATAATTAAAATATTAAATAGTTAAAACCAAACTTCACTTCATACACTGGTTTGTCCCAGTATTTCATGTGAGTTCCCTCAATAAACATACCCAACGATTTAGTAACCCTTGAGCCAAATACAATACCAGCATCCCACTCGATATTGTCGTACTTTTCTACTCCGTATTCAAATGAATATTTATCTAGTCCATAATGAACTGGTAAACAATTAGCCCAGAAGTGTAGCCATAGTTTAGGAGTATATTTATAATAAGCTATACCAATAACAGCGCTTAATTCTCTTTGTAAACCTAGTTTATCTAACTCTCTTTCATTAAATGATGCAACAGCATCTCCAAAGTAATGATTAAAAAATTCATCATTAGATGTCGCGATAAGCACAGAATCACCACCACTAACATCATACCAGTTTTGATTAACATAGAAACCTTGTATCCACATTTCAGGTGCATAACCAAAGTCTGCTGCTAAATCTTGAAACGTTGATTCACCTGGTGTCCAAAAATCTTCAATAGGATTTATACCATACGCTGGATGTATTCTTGCTACTCCACCAATAGTAAAATCCCAATTACCTTTTGTTATTCTATATCTAGTATCAAATGATCCGTACTTTAAATTTACTCTTTGATTATCTTTATATTGAGCTTTAGTTACACAGCTATTACCTAGATATCTTAACCAAATGTTTTGCTCTGTAAACTTATCACCTCTATTTCTAATAAAAGAATAATTAAGTAGATATTCCCAGCCAATAGCATTTCCAATTGTAACGTTGTCACTAACGCCATCTTCAGTTCCGTAATACCACGTTTTGACCTTATACTCATAATCCATACGAGCTATCTTTCTCAACCCAATAGTTAAATTATAATCATACGCGTTAACTTGCGTGACATCTTCGTATCCTTTATTAACAGCGATATAATCTTCATCTTCAATAAATGATGTACCCATTGTCATCGATGTGTAAACAGTTGAGTACTTGAAGAAGTCTTTTAATTGAGCGTTACAAATTGTACTAATAAGTACAAACAATATAATTAATTTTTTCATCGTCCTTGTCCTATATATTTTTTACTTGGTTTATTATTTTTTGAATGTATACCTTTTCTTTTTTTACGTTTTTTTCTTTCAAAAACAAATACTTGTTTAGCCACTATATTGTTTTGTATTTTATTGTTACTTCTTCTCCACGTACTAAAGCTTCTGCTATTCGTGGGTATATTCTTTTGTATGCTTGTGTTGATTTACCTATAAAACCGTTCTTCGTGATTTGGTTGTTTTCTTGGGAGTCACCAACCAAGAGACACCCAGCTGTATGCTCGTCAGTATTACCACAATGTATAAGTATATACTCAAAATTAGGCACATTAGTAACGTGAAGCATACCAACGTGAAAGTCAGGAAAGCGTCTTTTATATTTTTCATTGTAACCGCCAACTGTACGTAAAGCAAGTTTGTAAGTTCCATTAGGTATTCTAGTTTCTCCATATACTTTTTCTTTTCTATATTCGTCTTCTAGTGTGTACGCTAAGAATGCTCTTTTACATCTGTAACCTTCTGCATGAAGAGCAGGTGCATGTTTGTCTATTTCAAATAGTACGCCATTTGTACTATCAGTACCACTAGAAAATCTAATTACTTCTAATTCCATTTATTTAATTATTACCGTTAAGTTGGGGTTACCAGAACCTGAATCATGAGCCATTGTTAAATTATAAGTACCTATATCAAAACTAAGATTATCTTCTAAAACTAATGTTGTGCCAGCTGGTATTTCAACGTCTTTAATAAAATAAAAAGTATTAGTACCATCAAATAAAGAAACACAAACACCAGTAGCTGTAACACTATTGTTATTTGATATAGTAATTTTATTTATAGTTCTATGTATATCACCTACTCTAAGCCTTTTAGTTTGCTTAGCTAATAAAGTAGTAGATGTTCCAGATGTTATATTTTTGTATGTTGACATAGTTATCGTTATTAATCTGCACCAAAGTATTGGATAGATACATATAGCTTACCAGACGTGCCATCTGTTGTTCCGTTTCCAGCGCCAGCACTACAAACATAAACATAGTGATCAGCTGTTAATTCTCCGTCACCGAAAGTGTAGTATCCAGCCGCCCAATCTTTTTCATGATTCCACCAGTTCTTTTTTAAATTACCAGATCCAGATCCGATACTTATATTAGCGTGAGCATCAACATCATCAGTTCTACCAACATTAGCAACGTTGCCTAATACTAAATGATAGTTTGCTGGAGCTGTTCCAGCGGCCACCCCATCGTTAGTACCAAATCCAACTTCAACATCATAAGTTCCTAAGTTGCTCAATTCTGTTACTGTAGCAGTAGCTCTTTCAATAAAAGCGTACTGTGGTAACTTAATTCCTGGTAATTGTTTTATTACACCATGATCAGTTTCGTTAGCATCAGTTAATGAAACCTCCGCTATAACCATGTGTCTACCAGCTCCGAAGCTTATAGTGTTAGCGTAATCAACACCTTGTCCCTCAAAGTGAACATTAGATCTAAATCTACTAACAAGATCCCATATGTGCTGACCTACCCATCTCATTATATTTCAAATCCAAAATTTAATAATATAAATCTAAATCTTTTGCAAGATGTAAACTTACAGGTTTTACAAAAACAAAATTTTAATTGAAATACTGTCAATATTCCTAATCTAAATTTTATTTCGTATATTTCTTTTTTATTTCCTGATCTCCAAGAATTTATCCAATCAATCATAGTTTACTTCTTTTTATTATTATTACACGTTTATTGATGAGCATAACATTTTTTATTCTTATTCTCTGTTCTATTTTTACAACGTTGACCATTTGATTTAGTCGCTGTACATCTAAATTCTTTTATTCCGTCGTTATCTCTATCGGTGCCTTCTTTTTTCTCTTTATCAGTTAAGTCTCTATGGTACACACACTTTGCTGTTTTATTTTTAGTTTCAACCATCATGTTGCAGCGTTTACCGTCGGATTTTATAGCAGAACATCTAACGTTTTTTATACCTTGTTTTTTCTTTTCTTCTTCAATTTTCTTTTTCTCTTCTTCTTTAGCTTTCTTTTCTTCTTCTTTCTTTTGATCCTTTAATTCTTGCTTTTTTATTCTTCTAGCTTCTTTAGCATCAGCTTTAGCCTCTTCTAATTCTTCGTCTTTTACACCAACGCTCCATCTACTCCATCCAGATACCAAAGCAACTCTTTGCCATATATCATGATTACCTGTTAACGCTTCTTCAACGTTGTTCATTTTGTTTATTGTTCTAGCAACAGGTATATTAGTAAGAGCCTCAGTCAAGTTGGCAGCGATAGATAAATTAGGATTTTCAATTCTAAAACCTAGTTGTTTACTAACACCTTTGTTGTATTCTTCTGTTCTAACGGCTTGCATTAATTTTCTTAACTTACTACCCATTGGTGGTGATAAGTCTATTGCAGCTTGAGCTATGTTCATGTTTTCTCTTTTCCAACCTTTTTTACTTTCCTCTTTCCATGTTAGTAGAATGTTTTTAAGTGTAGCTATTGCAGCTCCGTAAACACCAGTACCTCTAAGTAGAGTATCAAAAGCTCCATTAGCAACTCTAAGTTCCATTTTCTTTTTCTTTTCTTCATCTTCATCGTTACCAAATAACATAAACATTAATCCAGTTTGAAGAGCTCCAAAAATTACATTCTGAGCTACACCGTAGTAAATTATTCTAGATATATTAGCTTTGTCACTACCTCTACGATTAACAAGATCTGACATTGCTTTCTTAGTTAACCTAGTCATTTGCATTGGAGTGTTTTGCCATGCTAGTATTACTCTACCTAATACACCAGCTTGCTGCATTGATATTAAATCAGGCCTAGAAGACTGTTGTGTTTCTTCTGCTATTTCTTGAAAATCTAAAAACGCTTGTTTTTTGGCTTTAGCTTCAGACATACCTTGTTTTACGTAGGTGTTTAATCTGTTTCTATAGAAAGTAGCACCACCAAGTGATATAGCTAAACTATCTGCTATTTTTGTTGGAGTAAAACCTTTTTCTAATATATAGGCTATCACGGCTTCGATTTTACTTTTGCCATCAGAAAAAGCACTAGTTAACTCTGATGCTGATACGTCTATTTGTAGTCCAGCTCTTCTTTGCTTTAACATAGGTGAGTTCATTATAAACATAAAGTCTTTCCAATACTGAGGTTGATTAGCAAAAGCCTTAGCGGCTGTAAAAACATTATTGTCGCCCCAATTAATAAAGTTAACTGTTGATATAGTCTGTAACACCGCTGATCTCATATTAATAAACATTGTTGCACCAACAGATCCATTGATCCAGTTTAAAAACATATTAACGTTAGCATCTTTACCTACAGTTCTATTTGTTCCAGTCTCCATCCTATACAACATATTCTCTAGAGCATCTCTAAAGTCGCTACCATATATTGCTTCTATTTTATTTAAGTTATCTTTATCAAATATAATATCTTTATTGTCAATCCATTCAGATAAAAATTCTTTTCTACCAACTGTACCAACAATGTTATTTAAATCGCTACCTATTGTTTGAGCCGTCCAATAGCTACTTGGTTCTACATAGCCTTCTGGTCTACGAGATATAACACTTAATCCTTCAGCAAATTGTTTTAACTCAGGATTACCATTAACTTGCTTAACTAGTTTATCTTGTAGTGTTTTTGATATACCTGGTATTTCAAATCCAGCTTTATTCCAAAGATAAACTCTAACAGCTGTATCATTAGTAAATGAAGTGCCTTTAACATTGTTCTTAAGTATTTTGCTTACACCTGCAAATTGTTTTTTCAACGCAGCATAATCATCTGCCATAGCTTGTTTGTAAGTATTCCATTCTCTATATCCTTTAGCATATGGATCAAGTAGGTTGTCTTTAAAGAATTTCATGTGAGCATCACCTTCTTTACCTCTACCTAAAAATGAATATAATAAACCTTTAAAGTCTTCAGCTGATGGTGGAACGAAGAAATTAAATCTATTATTTTTAATACCTCTTTTCCTAGCTTCAGCAACTGAAAATCTTTTTCCAGCATCAATACCTTTTGTTTGTTCTAATATTTTATTAAAATCTAAAGGAGCTGATTTACTAAACTTAATTTTAGCTTGAACAACTTTAGACTTGATGTCTAGCTGTTCTAATACATTCTTAACAGCTTTTACGTTCGGTAAGGCATCATCTACGAAATACATATCATTGTATCCCTCTGCAAACTTTTCTAACATCCAGTTAGCTTTAGCTTCACCGGTACTATTAGCAAGTCCAGTTATATTTTTAAACGGTATATTTATACCTTTAGATTTTAACCAACCATCAATAGCTGTTGCAGCTTCTTGAGGTCTTGCTGTTAATATAAAAACATTTTCTGTTCCATACTTCTCAATTTGATTTTTCATTTTTTGAAGCAATGGTCCGTCAACTCCACCTCTTACGTTTACAAAATCATCAAAGTTAAAATCATATCCTTGAGCTGCTAGTTCAGGACCTTTAATAGGCCAATCACCAGATTTTATATTTATCTTTTCACCAGTTTTAGGATCTGTTGCAACAACAAAGTTTTCTCCATCTATAATTAATGTTTCATCAAAGTCGAACGTAGACATTCCTCTAGCCATACCGCTTTTACTAAACTTATAACCACGCTTTTCTAAATCAGCTTGTATCTCTTTGTTTTGTTTTTTAATTAACTCAGCTTGTTTGTTAAAAGCATCTATAGCGTTATTAATGTTTTTTATTTCTGACTGAGATTTTTTAATTATAGCAGGTTTACCATCAGCGTTTACATTAAATGTTTCACCAAATGTTTTACCATCTAAACCTATTATAGAATTAGGATTTATACCACCACTTACAGAGCCTACATCTGAATTAAAATATCTATCCCACCAATTATTATCTATAACACTCCAGCCAGTAGGCATTCTTCTTTGAAGTTTAACTGATGTTAATTTTTTATCCATAGCTTTATCTAAAGCTATTAATTTATAGTTGTCGGTAACTAACTTATATGAGGCATCAAAATTAGATTCTGATAAGGCAGCGTCTATTAAGTATAAGTAGGCAGCTGTTGCTGGCATAGCGTGCTCATACTCAACTCTAGCTCCAGTTATTTTTTTAGAATAACCAACAAATTGAGCGCCCAACTTATGCCAATGGTTAGTATCGTTAGCTACTAGTTTTAAATAAGTCCCTATAATAGAAGCTTTGTTATTATCTTTACTTATAGCATTGTTAAAACGCTTCCACATTTCTTTATGAATTATAGAAACCTTTTTATTGAAAGCTTTTATTTTACCATTTTTAATATTAGCCTCTATAACACTAGGACTTCTAAATAAAGTATTATAAGAAGAAACAGAATAATCTTTAACACCTTTTATGTCTTTACCGAATTTAACTCCTTTTTTATTTTTTAATGCTTTAATTTTATTTCTTAAATCATTATATGCTTTAGCTTCATTTGGTTTAGACATACTTAAACCGTACGCTTTATTACTAGCTGTAAACACCGTGCTGTCTTTTCCAAACCAAAAATCTTTTGGCATTAATGGTAATAATTCGGTTTCTATCGCTTCAACAAATTGTTTTCTACCTTGCTCTGTTCTTAAATTAAAAGTATTACTAATTCCATAGCTTGATAATAATTTATCAATACCTTTTGTTTCTAGTTCAAATAAATCTCTTATATTTAAAACGTCATTTACACTCTTGCTAAACATTGTTCTGGGTTTACCGATACTAATTGAAGCCTTTGGTTTACCTTTTATTACTCTAGCACTTTGATTAGCTGCGAACGCAGATGATTGAACTATAATACCTTTCACTGGTGCATCAAAATTACCAGATCTATTTTGAGGCATTAATGTGAAGTCTGGATTAATTCCAAATGGAGCTAGTATTTCAGCATTAGTCATGTTATCTACATTTAAGGCTTGTCCTTTTATATTAGGAACTCTAACTTCACTACCTATGTAAAATGATTTTAACATGCCGGTTCTTAAACCTATAGATTTTCCAGATTTTGGATTAAAATTAAATTGAGGTAATATTGATTTGATAAATTCTTTTGGACCTAATCTTTCCGCGTCTTTAGCTATTTTTGTTCTAGCACTTTTAGTTTCTGGAGCTGTTAGATTTTGAGAGTGTGCTAATACAGCTCTAGGATCTACACCGTACTCAGTGGATACAGCTTCAATAACTGGATACAATTCTCCAGTTGGTTCAACTTTATTTTTAGATGATTCATTTGGATTCTCTTGAGATATTATATCTTGCTTAACATCTTCGTATAATTTACTAACATCGTAGTTAACTTCTTTTACAATATCATTAATAGCTTTATTAGTCTCTTTAGAAAAATTTAATTTGTCTTTAATAAAATCACCCTTCTCTTTAACCTCAAGTAAACCCTGTTCTTTAGCTATCATCTGTTCTTCAGGGTTTAAAGCTGTATCTGCGGTTTGGTATTTAGGAGCACCTTCCTCTGTCTTTTCAGTTATGTCTCTAGCTCTACTTAATTCATCTGGTGAATACTCAGGTCTTTTTTGTACATTTAAAACTTTATTTCTTAGTTGAGGGTTTATCCATCCAAACAAACCTGTAGCATCACCTAAGTTTTCTTTTTTATATTCTAAGTTTCTTTCGGGTTTATAGTTACGCACGTGACTAGTGAGCTCAGCATAAACATCGTTTTTAAACTTCTCTTGTAACACATTAGGTATTGGTACTTGAGTAGCTGAAAATATAAGATCATCTAACAATCCTTGCTCAGTCATCATATCTAAAGCTGATTTATAACCTCCGTCGTACCATATTTTATTTCCACCTTCAGTTTCATAGGCTTCCGCCATGTCATTTATTTCGTTGGTATTATCTTTAGAAAATTTAGTTTCATCAAAACCCTTATCTTCAAGTATTTTTTGTTCTGATAATACTTTACTTTTCTTTATTTTCTTAATATCAGAAATAGTTAAATCATCGTTTTTAATTTTCTTAGCTATTGTTGTTAAGAACTTTATAGCATCTGTTTCACCGGCTAAATCAATTTCAGCGTCGGTAGAATTTTTAGTACCTTTACCAATTAGATGACCTAATAACCCAGCGAAATTAGAATTATTAGATTTGTTTAAATTTATATTACCAGCTGCAACTTCTTCAAAAAATACAGCAACAACCTCGTCTTCAAGTAAACTATTATCGTTTCTTCTTTCAGTATTTAAAAGTATTCTTTGGTATGCGTCATTATTGTTTTCTTTAGTCCATGTTAATATTTGGTCAGAAAGTCCCTTAAATGACTTAGGATTAAATCCTAGGGCATCTGTAAATACAACGTGATTAAGTTCATGTGTTTTAGTTTCTAGTCTATCATCCTTAGCCATGTTGTCTACATTGATAACAGAAACTTTGTCACCATTTGCATCAACGCTCATAAAGCCATGAGCCCCATTTTTAATCTCTTTTATATTTTCATTTAACTTTTCATTTAATTTTTCAGTTTGATTTTTCTTTTGAGTATCTGTTCCTTCTAATTTTTTAATTTTATTTTCAGTGTCTTTTTTTAGATAATCAATAGTTTCATCAATAGTCTCATGATGCACTAACTTGTTTCTCAGTTTAGTAGTTCTTCCTTTTCTTTTCTTTATGTCACTATATATTGTTTCTTTATTGTAAATAAGCCTAGCTTCGTCGTCTATATTTTCGTCTGTTATATTTTTGTTTTCTTTTATTAACTTTTGTTTAGCCAAATCTAATACTCTTTGTATTTCGGATTTATTTTTTTTCTGACCTTTAAATAAACTCCAGTTATTATTAAAAGTATCTTTTGATTTAAAGTCATTGATAGAGTTTTCAATAGCATCAAACTCAGCTTTCATATCACTTAATCTATCTTGCTTTATATCATTAGGTAAAGATGAGTTTCTTACTCTTTCAGCTTCTAATCTTAGCTCTTGTTGTCTGCTTCTACCCTGCATAAACAACTTAGCAGCGGGATTGGTTAAAGTACTTACCTTTTTCTCTGTTTTTTTATAATCACTTTCATTGGCTTTTTGGAGTTCCTTTATTATAGAGTTATTAGCGTCGATATCTTTTTGTGTACCTAATTTTGATTTGCCGTATATGTTAATCCCCTTTCTTATTTTATCATTGAGTGTTTCAAGTTTTTTCATTTGATTCACTCTGTTTCTAACTTTAGCGGTTGTGTTGTAGTCTGAAAATTGAGAAACATAAAGACCCTTTAAGAACGGTGCTGAACTTAAAGTTGTACCAAACATTAATCCAGAAAACATCATGTGATCTAGGTTGTCAGTAAGATTATCCCACTTACCATCAATCATGTTTTGTGAAAACCCAGTTAAACCTTCAGATACACCTTCACTTACTGATGTACCTAAAGCTCTTGGTGCAGCATTTTTAAAATATTGATAAGCTCCATCTTTAAATAATTGGTTTTTCCCAGGCATATTAAAAATAGATGTTTTAAAAGCTCGAACTAACGGTAGTGTTGTTAGTGTTTCAAAAGCAAGTTCTGTTACAGCGTAACCAAGTGAACCCCACCACATTTTTTCTTGAGAAACATTTGGAGAGAGTGGATTTCTATTAACTCTTTCGTAATCACTATATCGATTCCCAAAAGATTGTCCACCAATATAAGCTTGTCCACCTGGTATTGATAATGATAAAATTACCGGTAACTGATTTGATAGTTCTTGCATATAAAAAGAACTCATGTTTTTTACGGATTTAAACGCATCATCAAATTCAACGTCTTTTTTATAACCCTCTCTTATGTTGTAAATTTTATTTTTAAAATCTATATACGCGGTATCACTAAAGTCGTTTTTTTGACCAAAAAATCTACTACCACCATAAGAGGCGCCAAGTGCCATTTCATAAAAACCTAATCCAGTTTCTACAAAAAATTCTTCTACTCCATTGTAATTTCTTTTAAGCAAGTCCATCATTTGTTTGTCTTGCTTTATATGGTGAGAGTTTTCTGTTAAATTTAATTGTATGTTTTTTACTTGTTCGGTTTTTGTTAGATATTTATTAAATAAATTTTCATACTCTTTAATAGCGCCTTCTGGAACTAATCTTCCATTTTCTAATTCTATTATCTTATCATCACCGTATTTTTCTAAATCAAACTGATACTCTTCGTTTTCTATCCTGTCCATCAATACGGTTAACTCAGATGTTATAGAGTCTTCACCGTCATACAATTCACGCTCAATATTTAACTTTGTTAATACCTCAGCGTTCATTTTATTTTCAAGTTCTTTTCTACCTACTTCTAACTTATATTGTTTAAATTCTTCATCTTTATTTTCAAATTCATCAAGTTTTGCTTCAGTGTTATTTTGAATTATTTTATTTAATTTTTTTTCAATTATTATATTAGCAGCTTCTTCTCTTACTTTAGCGTCTTCAAACTTTGGATCAAGGTAGTCATCGCCTCTTAAATTATTTACAGCTTGTTTTAGTTCCTCTTCGTATGGTTGGTGCTTGTGCTCATAACTCTGCATAACATCATGTTTACCCACGGGGGATAGTCTATTTTTAGTTTGTATTTGAACGTCAAACGCATTTAACTTAAACTCTCCTTTAGATCCATCTTCATTTATATTATAAAACTCACCCTGAATTTCTTTTCTTTGATCATCTGTGTACTTAACGTTGTTGTTAAAGTCTTTATAAAGATCTATATTCTTCTGTCTACTTTTAGCAGCCTGTATGTTACTTTCTTCGTTAGAGTATTTGTCAACAAAGCTAGTTAATTCATTGTATGCATTATCGTACTCAAAATCTTTAGCATCATAAAGAAGACCTGTTAATCCAATTGGTATTTTAGTAGAATTTTTACCATCAGGTGAGGTAATTTTTATTACGTTTTTTCCACTTTTAACATCTAATCTTTCAAAGAAGTTTGTTTTTTCAAATTTAAAACCTGGATATTGTGTTTTTAATTGAGCAATTGCTTCGTCTTCTTTTTTGTCAAAAAAAGGTTTTTTTGAAATGTTAATATTACCTTGGTTGTCTTGTGTCTGGTATTCTAACCAACTATGTTTTGTTGATTCCAAAAAACCACTGTCCAATGACAAATCCGTATTTTTTTTCTTTTGATTTTTTTGAGGTTGATTCACCTCCGTGGTCGATGCTTGAATGTTTTGCTCTGCAGTCGCATCTACAGCAGAGCTCTGTTGGTTTCCCGGTTGATCTATTTTTTCAATTTCTTTTTTATTATCTTTAGCCCAAACTAAAAATTCTTCTTCCATTTTTTCATCAACGTCCCAAGGGTCCTCGTAACCCTTTACGTTATACTTAAATTTTGCCATACTGTTTCGTTAGTTACCCGTTATTAAAATTCTATTCTTCGCCTCCAGCGAACATATTTCTTAATTTTTTTTCGTTGTCTTTGTCTTTATCTTCATCCTTATTTTCATCAATAGTCTTAGTGTTTTTTTTACCTATTTTAAATTGATTTTCAACACCTTTAGATAGATAATCCTGTAACGCTCGTTGACCCAATGTGTATCCATTTCCGTCTGTTTCTTTACTATTGACAACCGCTGTTGCTAAGTTTTTAGCTTCGTTAATATCTATTATATTATCTGCGCCAGCAGCACCAGATAACTGTACGTCAGTTATACCAAAGTCTTTATAAGTTCTGCCACCTACGTTTTTACCTAATATGGTGTTATACAAGTCTCTATAGAACACTCTACCTGGTATCATTTCGTTATACACCATAGAGTCATATTTACCTTTACTTATGATACTGGACCATATCGTATCATTAACTTCGTCCATGTTTATATCGATCGCCTCACCCTTTTGATTACTAGCTTTCATCTTGTAAGACTTTAAAAGATCTTGATAAGATGTTGCTACACCTCTATCATACTCACCTTGTTTAACCACAGATTCAAACTGTTGTATTGAGTACCATTTAACTGGTTTAGCGTTAATTGTTTCTTGTAGTTTTTGTCTTTGTTTATATAGATCATCTAGTTGTTGACCGTCGTCATATATACCACCTTGATCATACATAGATTCTAAAGCGTCTATTTCATTGTCTATATTAAATAGTTGTTCTTCAGCAGCTTTTATAACTTCAAAGTCAGGCATGTTAACACCAAAGTCTTCACCCTTAACCGGATCTAAAATTAAATTAGGTTTACCAGCCATCTCCATTATGGTTCTGCCGGTATCTGTTGTTTTCCAATTATTATTAAGCCCACCATGCTTGTAGTTCAAGGCCAACTCATTCATTATATCGTGATACTTTTTTTCTTGTTCACTCATATTCATTTGTTGTCTTAGTATCTGTTGTTGCTCCTGTGGAGTACCGTTGATATACTTTTCTTGCATTGGGCCAGCCAAAGTGTTTGTTATATTTTGTTGCTCTGATTGTGATGGTAAGCCATAATTATCTATAACTTGCTGCATTTGGTCATCGTAGTTTCCAGACTTTCTTTTTTTAAAGTCTAAATTATCACCAATAGCTTTTATAATGCCCATTACACCTTCGTGTTGAGCTTGGCCTAATAAAGCTTCAGAAGCTATTGCTCTATATTGTCCTTCAACTAAAGTTCTATCTGCCTGCATATTATTTTATAATTTTAAATTCAACATCTAACTTAGAGTAATCTACAGTGTCGTATCCACTTGCATGCTTTAGTACAGCATACTTAGGTATTTCATCAGACATTACACCTTGATAAACTTTGTCACCAATTAATTTATTAATATATTCAAATGAGTATATTTTTAAACCACTAGGAGAATTACCTATTAATTTTATATTATTTTTTAATCTTCTATCAGAAAACGCTGCACTAGCTAATCCAACCCCGCCGGATATAGTTTGTTGAAGAGACTCCATTCTTTGCTGTTCAGCTTGAGCCAGTGCTTGTTGTCTAGCAGCTGATTCACTTTGAGCCATACCAAGTAAAGTTCCTTGCTTACTAAACTCCATTTGTTGAGATTGTCTTTCTCCAGAAGCTCTCATTTGATCTACTTGTGCTGCACCTTGTGCTCTTTGTAAATCTACTGCTGCTGCACCTTGAGCTTCCATTTGTTGTAATTGACCAGCTTGTCTAGCTGCAGCCATTTGATTTTGAGCCTCTTGTTGACCAATAGAAGCAGAAGATCTTTGAGCTGCTAATTGACCTTGATTGGCTAGCGTCTGCGCTAAAGCAGCTATGCCACTACCGCCAGCAGCCCCTCTCATTGTATCCATTATGTTTGCTTGTGATTGTTGAAACTGTTGGGCTTCAAACTGTGCTTGCTGTTGATTAACAGTTAGATCTTCCATAGTGTTTTCTAATCCAGCATATTGATTAGTCAGAGTGCCAAATTGATTTTCAAGATTAGCATATGGATTACTAGTGTCTAAATTAGTATAAACACTTTTCATTCTATCCATTTCCGCTCTTGCCCTAGCGGCTTCAGCTTGTGCTGCTCTTCTTCTTTTTCCAGCACCTATTAAGCCAACAACACCTCCAGCAAGACTACCTATTGCTTGTCCTAGCATATTAATTAATTTTTATTGTTATTCTTTTCTACCAAAAGGAAACTTAACTTTATCTTTGTCTTTATCTTTTGACTTTGTCTTAACTTTTGTTTCAACTTTTATCTTTGGTTTTTTTTCTACTTTTGATTTTACTTTAACAGGTTCTTTACCTGGTGAAGATTTTGTTGTTTTAAATTTCTTTTGCCAATCAGCTTTAGATTCGTCAGCTCTTCTACTGTGATATTTTTTACCTTGCCATTCAAACGTGGCTTGAGGTACTCCATCATAACCTTCTCCAGATCTTGCTCTTCTAAAAGCGTCACCAAAAGATAATTCACCTTGAGGCTTGTTTATTCTATCCATTATCTGCATGTCGATGTCTGCACTGCCTTTAAGTTTGTTTTTACGTTCAGGTAATGTTAATTCTTCTTTTTTACCACTTGAAATACTTTCAACTTCCTCTGGTTTTAGTCTTGGCATGTTAAATTTTGAAACACCACTTCTAACCCATTTGTCAAAATCTCTATTACCACCAGAACCAAAATGTGTTTGAGTACTAACGGTTCCTCTAGGTCCCTCTCCTGGTTTTTGATAAGTGTATTCTGAACCCGGTCTACTTCTTGCACCAAAAACCTCACCGAATTCAGTTGGTTCATCTCCACCTCTATCTTCATATCCGTATTGCTCATACACCATTCTTTCTCCTTCCTTTAATCCACCACGATTAGCAGCAAGACGCTTTTTAAACTCTTCGTTACCAGGTTGAGACATTAAATAGTTATACTCGTCTTCACCAACTATAACTCTTTTATCCGTATCTGGTCCAGAACCAGATTTAGTTTGGCCATAATATTTTTGATAATCCATAGCTTGATCAACGCCACCTATTACATCTGGATCTATATTTTGTTTTTTAGGTGTTGATTTTGGAAAAGCTGCACTTGAACCAGTTCCTTTACCAGCATTGAATCCTTTTAGTTTAAAAGCCATAGTATTGTTTTTTTATTATTTACTTATATATAGTTACATTTTTTGCTCGTTATTTACTACTTTCAGTAATATCACAAGCCGCCGCAAACAACTCTGCTGGCTGTTTAGAATTATTAGCAAATTTAAACTCTCCGTAATATCCGACTATTGAAGCTTCGTTAATAGATCTTTCTTTTCCAAAAAATATAAAATCTTTATCTATTGTAGGAGCCGCAGTAGTATTAGCAATATTACATAACACATTGACAACGTCTGGAAATGTATCATTATTATTATCTACGTTTGTTATGGATATAACACTACCTATTTCAACTATACTTTGACTATCTAATCCAATATCAAACCCACCAGATGTTCCCTGCATTATGTAATATAGTATATCTCCTTCTTGTAAAGATTGATTTACTGGGTAACCAAATTGCAATGTTATTTGTGCCATAATTTTTTATATTTATTTTAACTACAATTTACTAAACTATTAACAGCAAAAGTTAACGTAACATCACTTGTGCCTCTATTGTCAACTTTAACATTAAAAGTAAATGTCGCTGTATCATTAGAATAGTCTGTACTAGATAGTGTTAACGAAAAGTTATTTAATTTTATATTTGTATCACCAACTGATCCAGTCCAATCAGAACTTGTAACAGTTTTACCAGTAGATGAAAATGAATGACTACTACTTACCGGTTTTAATACATATTGAACTACAACGTTATCTTTTTTTCTTGGATATATTAAATCGTAGGTTTGTGTTGAAGCCCCATCTGGTATAACCTGCCTATTAATTGTGTATAAAACGTTATTAATTGTAGCTCTTAGTTTAACTGTCGCTGTAGATTTTTGTTTTAATATTTTACTATACCATGTTCCGTTTGGATTACTCCAAAAATAATCATCAGCTTGTCTATTTTTTATCCAATTGTTAAAGTTTGATTTGTAACTAGTTGAATATATGTTAATTGAGTATCTACCTAAACCATTTGTAAAATCAGTATCAGATAAAAAAGGAAATGTTTGAATAAAACTATATTTACCACTAGAACCTATAATATGCCTTTTAGCGTTGAATATATTATCTACATCACTATTATATAATCCTTCGCTTAATATAGATCTTTCAAAACTATTTACTATGTTATTAGGTGCTGTTAGATTGGTATTTATACCATCAATGAATTTATTAACAGCTATTTTAAATGTTGTACCAGGTGTTCCATGTACTGTTATTTTTCTTTTTTCACCATTTCTACTTATTACCACTCTACCAAAATCAACCTTTTCTATACCTGATATTTTAGATGTTAATTTAGCCGTTTTATTACTAAAAGTATATTTTAATTTATTTATTTTAGATATATTTTCTTTACCGGTATAAACTAAATCATATAAATATATAGTTATATTTCCGCTTGAGTCCTTTTCAGTTCCAGTAAGTTTCATTTTTAAATTACTACCAAGACTATAAATTCTGTTAGATTGTTTTAATTCAATACCTGGTGACTTTAAAAATTTTTTATTTTCAGCAGCTGTTACTTTCATCGAAGCAATTACAGTTGGTTTGTTCATTTTAACTCTACCAGAAAAAGAAAATTGTTTCCTTTGTTCAGCGAAACCAGACTTTAAAGTTTTACTAGTAACAATTATATTGTTTTTACCAGTTATTTCTAAAATACTATTATTTTTTAAAATTTCTATAGCCATAGTTATATTATTAATTTATTCTTCAGTTATTGTCCCAGACACACTAGCACATTCAGATCCATCATCTAACATAGCTTGTCCAGATAACTTTAACGTTATGTCTTTAGGATTTAAACCAGGAATATGTTGATCTATTCCATTAAAAGCAATTAAAACAACATTTCCAGTCCAATCTCCAGCGCAGTAATCACTAGGTAAAACCCCGTTTGGAAAAACTTGTTCAAAAAGAAATGGAACATCTTGAGTTTCACTTACCCCTGTAGACACCAAGGTATCAGTTATATTGTACGGATACGGAACATTATCCCAATCACCCCACGCTTGAGTCTGTGCTAAAGCGGAAGTATTAGAGCCAGTTGTTGTGTACGGTCCAGAAGGGTTTATATCTATAAACATAACCTGACCATAACCCCACGTGACATCAGTTTGGGGTTGCGCCCAATCATTACCACCAAATTCAGCGGTATATTGAGTTCCAGAGTCATCATATATAAAAGGAGCAGGAGCATTGTTAGCATATAAAAAGTCAGCAGTTACTGTTTCTCCACCGTAGTCGAAAAAAACCTCATAATTAGCAAACTGACCAAGAAGTGGAATTATATTAGCAAGATCTAAAGAACCATAACTAGTGTAAGCGTAAGCTCCACTTATTGTTGCAACTCCACCCCCAGATAGTGGAGTTTGTGTTGCATTAATAATTTTTAAAGATTCATTTTCATATTCACTAAAGTTTCCTCCTTCAAAATCGTAAGTATGAAGAGTACTTATTCTATTTAAAGGGCCACCATTAAAAAAACCACCTTGATTACTTGGAACAGTAGGTGTTCCAGGACTACTAATATCACTATTTTCAGGATAAAAATTATGTCTAGAAACTGTATATCCATCATCTGGAACTATAAAAAACCAAGCTTGCTTAGGAACGCTCGTGTTTGTACTTAAAAGCGTAGCATTAGCTTGGGATATTTCATCTCCATTCCAAGTACATAAAATAGAGGATTTTGTTGCTTCTCCATCTGAACCAACTGCTGTTATTTGCCAATTAAGTGGATTAGGAGTTTGAAACCAATAATTTGTACCACTAGGTATAATAGAGAATACTTTTGCTTTGGGATTATCGTTTGTAAGTTCCACGTTAATCGTAAATGTATTAGATTGATTAATAGGACTTATTGATGTAGCATCTCCGTCTATATCTAAGTTAAGCTCTATATCTTGCAAACCTATTTGATAACTAGCATCTATCCATGCTTTTACATTTACAAAATTAGCATCACTTGTTGATGGAGTTTGCTCGTATAAAAAAGTGTTACCAGTTCCAATTGGCTTATAAATAGTTTGGTTGTTAGTAACATAACCTTGAAAATTATTAGCAGGATTATCATTTTGCCATTGCGTATTAACGTATCTATATGTATTGCCAGTTGATAACTGTAATATAAAAAAATGTATTTCTTGTCCATTAGTAAATCCAAATCCAGCATTTGTGTTTGCCAAGTCAAAAGGGGTATCATCATCCCCTACATATCCTTCAATGAAAGGATGTTGACTCATTTCTCCATTTATTTGCATGTTAAAAGTGTTTCCGCTTCCAATTAGCAAGGTGTTATAAGTAAACTGATGAATACCTGCACATATAAAGTCTCCGTTTTGCTCATAAAAAGCCCCAAAAACATCTCCAATTTGTAATGTTGTTCCACCTAGTATTACATTGGCAAAATCACCTATTTCATTAAATTGGAACACATCATAAACAAGAGATTGATAAACATAGGTACCATTATTTAAATCACTTTCTGTGTATCCAGAGGTTGGCCACAAAACGCTTCCACCACTAATACTACTATTGTACATGTGAACTTTATTCACTGCATATGTATTCGTGTTTCCACCAATCTGTATATTTGATATTTCATTACCATTAGCGTCTATCGTGTTTTCTCCATTCAACCACTCTCTAACTTCTATTCCATCTGTGTTCATGAAAATAGAAGTTGGTTGATAACCTTTTATAGTAAAGTTAGAAGCATCTACTTGATAGTTGGAATCAATAGCATTTATAGTCATAGTTAATGGTACCAAACCCTGATCTGGTCCACTAATATTATCTACATCTTGCTCACCCCAGGTTTCACCAGCGTTAACAGATTTAGCTATTGAATTTATAAAGTAATTAACCGACATATTAGTTTTCTTCTAAAATTATATTAATTTCTCCGCTAGGTGTACTACCTGTTTGTATTTCCATAGCTGACCCATCAATTTCAATTATAAAGTTTTTAGGTATATTTGTTCCAGTTTGTAAATTATTTTCCGGAAAATAATTCCAAGGTGTACCTGCACCTGTCGCTCCACCAAAACTTATAATAACTACATTACTAACCCAATCTATTGGGTTTAAAAAACTAGATACAGGACTAGGACCATAGGTCCAAGAGTTAACTGACTGCATTATATTATCGTATTCACTAAATGAGATTATACTATTTTGGTGTAATAGAAAAAATGAATTTCTTATAACAATATCGCTGTTTAACATAGCATTAGTTGAGTTAGAAGTGTTGATATCAGAATTTTGAAACAAACTATTAATATTAACGTAATCAATATTATCACCATCTTCAATGCCTAGTTTTAAGTTTTTAATTCTATCAACATAGTGACCACCATTGGTTCCACCTTCGTCTCCATAGTTTTCATTATTATAAGTTCCGTATGTGTAAGCGAGGTAATAAACTGGGTTATTAGTAATATCAATAGATGAAGCACTAGCGCTACTACCAGTACCAGTAGAGTCGTTAATAAACACATTTTTAGTTTCATCAACATTTACGTCGTCACATTGAGATAGTTGACAATAAAAAGACCAAGGAACTAAAGCATTAACTGTATAATCATCAACTGTTTCTACAAAAAAATTATCTTTACAAACTGTGTAACTACTGTTTTTAGGTTTTATAATAAATCCCGTAAAAGAATTAAAAAAAATTTGTTGAGGTGTTGTGTAATATGGATTTTTAGTAAAAACTAATCTAGCTGTATTGTCATCTATATTTACAGCTTCAATAAACCATTCGGGAATATTATCATCTCCAATTGAACCTTCATACCAATCTACATTAGCTTCTATTATAGAGTTACTGTTTTCACCATTTTTCAACTTTAGTGTTATGTAAAATTGATTTTCTAGTTGCTCAGGTTCTATAGGTATTAGTTGAGCGTCACCATCTATATCTAGATTTAATTCTAAATTACTACTGCCGACTATATTGTAGGTTGAGTTAAGCCAAGCCCTAACTTTAACACCATCGGAAACGTTATACATTTCAACTTTATTTATATCAAACGTTAAATCACCACCTAACTGTATGTTTAAAACTTCGTTTCCGTTAGCGTCTATAGTATCAAAACCTTCTTCCCATATTCTTTCTCCGTTAGGACCTATAGAAGTCGGCTCATAACCTTTTATAGTAAAATAACTAGCGTCAACACTATAACCATCATTAGCGTACATAGTCATTTCAAGCGGAAGAAGTCCACCGTCACTAGATCCATCCGAATCTAAATCTTGCAAACCCCAAGTTTCACCAGGAAAAACACTATAAGTTGTTGACGATGTATAATAATTTACATTTGGATTAGGCATGGCTTATAAATTATTATCTGCGTTTGGATCATAAGGATTGCTATCATCGTCAATCATATCACTAACTATTTTAATATCAATACTTTCAACTTGAGTGGATTCAATATTTAATAGATTTCCTAAACCTTGAACACTAAATTCACTTAAATGTTTATCTTCCATGTTTTCTCTACTTACTCCACCAACTTTATTAAACCACTTGCCTTCTTTTTCAATAAATTCAGGAACAGATCCACTTAACTCCGGCGCTTTACATAGATCTGTTTCTATGCTACTAACCCACCAACCGTCTTTATTGTTTAAGTTGTAAAATTCTTTATCTGTTTGATTAATAAAAGGCTGACCACTTGGATCGACTTGATCTAAACCTGTTTGTAAAAACTGAAGAACTCTACCTTGAGAACCCTCGTAGCTAACAGTTCTAAAGGATTTAACAGATCCTGGTATATCGTTAAATAAAACGTTAAATGTAGACTCTTTAAAGCAATAGTTTACATCTTTAACGTTAGCACAGTCACCAGTTGAATCTCCCTCGCACTGTATAGACTCATCTGTAGCGTAAAATACATTTCTATTTATTATCTCACCGAAGTTAGGGGAATTTGATTGTTGCTTCGTTATATCTACATGATGTTCGTATATACCTTTTTTTTCTTTTCCTTCATAACCAGCACTACCAATATCTTTAGATATAGCTGTTAAGTATTTACCACCAACAGAAACACCAGCTTGAGGAATAAATGATTTAAAGCTAACCCAACCTTTAGATCTTTCATTAAAACTAACAGTTGTATTATTTATATTCTCACCGCTTTTATAGTCTAGTGTAATATTGTATTCACCATTAACAGAGTCAAATGTGCCTAATAAGCTGCTTGTTTTCTTTAGATTGTCTCTAAACCAAGTTTTCATACCTACTTCTGATATGGGTGTTAAACCGTCTCTAGATAGTCTTAAAACAGCTCCTCGTTGCATGTCTGTAAAATACATTCTATATTGATCAGATACTAATGATTCTGGATTTTGAGATATACCATAATCACCTACAAAAGGAACAGCTGTACCAAGCACTCTATTAGATGCTAATAACTGTGGATTACCATCTGCATTAAACAAAGCGTCTTTGTTTGTTGTTACTTTTAAAACTTTATCTTCAGTTAAAACAACAATATCAGTATCTCTTATTTTTAATTTCTGTATAGCACCGTAGGTAGGATTTATATCCTTAGTTATTTTCTCAGACATGTTAAATTCGTTCAAGTCATTAATTCCTGAAGTTGAATTGTATATACCTGAATATATCATACCACTACCTCTTCTTTCTTTACCATAATCTAGAAAAGTTGTAGAAACCTTAACACCATTATCCATTTGCGGAGCATTAAAGTCATCTCGTATTCTATCTGATTCTACACCATTACCAAATGAGTAGCAGTTAAACCAACCTAGCTCAACTGGAAATTTCCAAACATTAGAGTCTAATTTATAAAAACCAACATCAGTATTTGTTTCAGTAAATAAATATTCTTGAGTGTTAACTATTGTACTAGTATCAATACCATTTCCTTCTTCATCTACAGGTTTCATAAAACTAACAACCTTAGACATAGTTTGAGTTCCATCTGGATGATGAAATACTATATAAGAATTATTAGCTAATTGAATAGTAGCATTACCAACTGTAGTTGATCCAGTGTGTATACCACTAGTTTGGTAATTTACAGCGCCATCCGATTGTGTTGATTTTATTCCTACTATAGAGTGTGTTTGTGTATAACCTATATGAGACACAAAGTGATTTGTATTATCTAAGTTAACGTTTATATAACCAGGATTTTCAGATGAGTCATAAGCTTTTAAAGATATTTTAGAACCATAAGGAGCAAAGTTAGATGTGTTTTCACTGTTTAGTCTAGTTGGTATAGCATTAGATGCTTCATAATAAATATCCAAGTCAACATTTTCTTTTGGTTCTGTTTCCCAAATAGCAGCATCAGACACTGGAATAACCGGTTCACCTCCTCCAGTATCTTTTCTAATAAAAGCTATTCTAAATGCCTCTCTACCATCATGACAAACAGCTCCTCTTGGATCCCAAATACTAGTATCAATACCTTCATCACCATCACCAGTTAATCCTAATGAATTAATAGAGGTGTCCGTATCCTCACTCCATTTTCTAAACTCTATTCTTATACCATATCTTCTACAGTATAGAGGATATATTTGTAAATCACTATCACCACCATTACCGTATATAGTTCCGCATGGTTGACAGCTAGTTCTTTTAGTCATGGCTTCATGTGGATCATCTCCATCGATATCTATACCGCCAATCCACGGGGGAAAACCATCGTAGCCGCTTTGATAAACATCTGTACCATTATGATGAAATGGAGTTTTGTTTATCCACCAAAGTATATTTTGATGTGAAAATTCCCCATAATTTATTCCATGAGGATCTGCGTAGTGAAAAACAAAATGATCATTATCTTCACCACTTGGAGCATTACCCCAGTAATTGTGATCTGTCCAATCACCATATAAAGAATCTTTAACTTCATTGTAATTGTAAGACTCATATCTTTCAGCTTCTGTGCTTTTAGAAACAACTTTATAAATATTACTATCTTCAGGGTCATTTTTAAATTTAAATAAAGTTCCTCTTGTAGTCATTCTTTTTTTGAAATCATACTCAGCATCTCCAGGTTCACCCCAACCACTACTAGCCCAATACGATGGATCTATTGTGGTTCTCATATCTACTATAGCAAACGCAATTCTACCTAAATGACCAGTACTTAGTGTGTCTGTAAAATTATCTCCACTTAAAACACCTTGATCAATTCCTGATGGTTTATAAAAATGTCCACTAACTTTATTTTCTTCAGTCCACCAAGTAGCGCCTAAAGAATTCCAGCCACTAGCGTTTGGAAAAGCAACGTTTGTTTCATCCTCTATACAGTTACCGTCTTCATCAAAACCGTTTTCACATATAAGACCTGATCCATTTAGTTCTGTAAATCTAGTTCTAACAGAATCTATAAATACTTTTGTTTCTAAATGAAAACTAGATGTTTCTACCCACCATTTCCAAAAATCTCTAGTTTCTCTAGCTCTATTTAATATTGCTGTATTTCCAATTGAATTAGTAGCGTCACCTTCCCATGGTCCAACTTCATTTATTTTACCCCTACTATTACCCCACGTATCACCTGGATTTCCATCTATGTTTTTAGCATTATCAATAGCGTCATAATCAGCACAACCAAGAGCCATGTATTCTGAATCATAAGAAAAACATCCAGAGTTTTTATATGCAGAAGTGCTACTATTATAGCTACCAGCACTAGTTCCATCTGGTTCGTCGTCGGCTTCTAATTCTGGAAAATTACTAGAAGAATAAGTTGTGCTAGCTGTACCAGTTTTTCTATCAAAAAAATGATCACCTTCACCATGACTACCTCCACAGTCAAAATCATCCTGCCATAGTGTATTACCATTTGACATAGTTAACGACGTAATACTAGCCATGTTTAAATTTTCACCACTATCACCATTAGCGGGCACAGAAGTTGTATCAAACCATCTATAATCTTTTCTAGCCATGTAATCTATATTCGTATCTGCTATTGGACCATTAGCATAAGGACCTGATGTTGCGGATGGATTATATTGTTGATTATCAATATAGGCTAGTGGAAAACTTTCATATTCAACCCACTCTTCTGTTCCTGCTTCAAATTGTAAAACTTTAGAATCTAATATATCATCTCTTTCTATTTTTACAAAAAACTTACCGTCAAATTCAGGAGAATTTTTAAATACTAATTCTCTAAATTCAAGAAAGTAAGTCATGTTAGATAGTTCAGTTCCAGAACCAGAACCAAGATTAGCAACATGTTGAGCATACATATTAGCCGCTTCACCAAAAGGATTTTTCCAGGATACTCTACAGTTACCGTCTGAATCCGTAACGTGATATGTTACTGATTGAAAATTATTACTAACTAAAGTAACACCACCAGCTGAAGCTGTAACCCTAACTTGAAGATCACCTTGACTTTCATCGTATTCACTTAAAAAGTCATTCCAAAATGCAGCTTCTATAGTTATTTCTGTTCCATCCATTAAAATGTCCGGTGGGTTAGAGTTTTCTACTCCACTTACAACGTCACTAAACATCCATTCAAAAGAACCTGGTCCTAATTCAACGCTACCCATAGGTCGTGGATCTGCTTTTATAAATTCAGGCGCTTGGTTTTCTATAGCCAATATTTTATATCTAGCTCTTTCTTCAACGGGAGTTGGATTTCCATGTTCATTTTTTAATATCAAATACGTTTCTATATCTAACTTGTTTCTATCAGCTGATATAAAAGATAACCATATGTTACCATCTTCAGCAAAATACCAGCGATCCATAACTAAATTGTAATATTCGCTAGACGTTTCTTTAACATAATATTTTACGTATGATATCCAATCATCTGGTCCTTGTTCACTACCAGGCCAGTCTTGTGTTAATTGAAAACGATTACTCATATGAGCTAATCTTTTTTCTACATTTATACTACCGTCTTTGTAAACAAACTCTCCAGTAGAAGCATTATCAACCAAGTAACCTGGAGCTAATACTGGTGTTTCTCTACCATACCTATCTCCGAATACTAAACCAAACTTATATTCTCTAATACTTTTTACAGATTTTTGAGGTGATGTTTCTGTTGGTTGAGGAGTAAAAGTAGTATTGTCACTTTTTAAATTTTGTATTAAAGCTAGTTCATTTTTTATTTCATATCCTTGCTCATAGTTTGCGTAAACAAGTCTATTAGCAGCTATCTCCTGTCCTAACGCTAGCTTAGGTACATTGTCCCAAGATCTTAATAATTGACTAGATGGAAGAGCCTTATGAATCATTTCCGATGTTATAGATATTTCGCCAAACATAGGGCTACCATCGCTATACGTGTCATTATTAGTAGCGTCTGGAGATGATGTTGTGAATTTTTTCCATTCATTATCTCTACCTCTTGTTATGGTTTTCACAACATAACAGTTAGGCGAGTCTGTTGTTTTATATAGTATATCAACAGCTACTATATCAGCTCCTCTAGTTCTTTGATTTGGTATAAAATCTCTTATAACTAAACTTCTTAAAGTGTTTGTCATGCCTAAGTTATAACCTTTTTTATGATCATAATCAAAAGCCCCAGGTAGAAAAGCTAATTCAGACCAAGGACCAAAGCTAGAGTATTCACCATCTTCATACTTGTATCTTAAACCAAACCTACCAATCTTTAATTCAAACAATGGTTTTTTTTGTTCTAAACTAATAGTCCAGTAACCGTAAAAATCATTTTCACTTGGATTTGGAGCTACCAATAAACCATTGAAAGTCATTATTGTCATCGTGATAGCTGTTTCGCCATCATTTGTACAACCTTCAATTGTTTCACCATTTTCATCTAAACAATCTATTACATTAACTTCATCAACGCTAGCTGTTAAAAAAACGCCATCTGATTGTTTAAATTTTATAATATCATCTGGTTGTAAGTTTAGTGTTTTTAAAATATCAGGCGTACTATTATCATTATCTGTTACAGTCACTTGATCACCAACAGCTGGTCCTTCTCCACTATTGTAGGTTGAAAAATCAAAAAAGAAATCTAATATTTGAATGTTTTCAGAATCTCTATCTGTTTGCTTCATAACTAACGTTGGCGCCATTAGCGGAGCTTCCCTCAATACTGTAACGTGTTCTTCTCTTATATCATTGTTTATTGAAGGAGCTAACGAAAGTTCTAGATCAGGAGTAAAGTCAAATAAATTACTATCATCTATTGGGTCTTGTAATTTTAATTGAGTGTGATTAGTCCAATCTGAATCAGCTAGAGTATCACCAGCAATAGAACCTTCTTTACATTTTCTTATGTTTATTCTTTTAGGCTCAGTTCCAGTCATTTCTCCATTTATTATCTTAGCATCTGTCCAAAATAATAAATCATCAATAATATTTAATCCTGTAATCTTTATATCATTTCTAAAATTTAAAACTCTATCAGGATGTCTAAATGTAAAAAAACTAATAGTATCCCAATCAACTGGAGATTGAGTTGAATAAACAGTAATTAAATTGTTATCAGTATCTATGTTTTGTATTTCAACAGGATTAAAAGTGTCTTCATCTAAAGCACTAAACATTTCTTCACCGTTAGAATCATAAGCTTGAACAAGCATACCAATTCTATAATCTGTAGCATCATTAACGTAAAATGACTGCCAACTAGAAGAAGTGTTAGTTGTTTGATATAAAACACCTGGCAAAGTAGATGTACCTTGAGCTATATCTATAATACCCCACTTATCTACTACAACAGGTAATGAAGATGGATCATCAGTACCAGTTTTAGTATCAATCTCAATAATAGTATCTATGAATTTTTTTTTGCTAGTAATAAGACTCGCATCACTAAGCATAGTGTCCCAGTTAGGACTTGATAAAAAGAAATAAGCTTTATTGTCTTTTTCATTAGCTATGCTAGCTATCATTTTAGACTCATTGTTATCACTAG
>Ga0208157_1000350_pt1 | contig 26539 bp, 27 predicted proteins | sample 5_EtaG_FD_184077 | JGI IMG/M metagenome (GOLD analysis project Ga0208157, IMG submission 184077) | Marine viral communities from the Subarctic Pacific Ocean - 5_ETSP_OMZ_AT15132 metaG (SPAdes) (version 2) | ecosystem: Environmental > Aquatic > Marine > Oceanic | place: Pacific Ocean | collected...
TACTCATTTCTAATTGGTCTATTATTGCACTAGTTTCAAAACGATTATTACTCGCCCAATCAAAAGGAACTTCAATATCTTTAGGTATTAAATTAGTTCTACTAAATGTAGGTAAGTCTGTATCAAATACTGATTCTTGAATAGGTTTTGTAAAATAACCTATATAGGGTAGAGCATCTTTATAGCGGTCAACTGGAGGAAAATAACCCATATTTTTATATGTATAAGGAATTTCTTTATTGTAATATTCATATACATCTGCTACTTTATAATCAGTATTCCAACCAGTTTCATCAGGTTTATTTAAAAGAAATACAAGTTCATTTTTACTTCCTCCAATAGATTCCATATTAACTATTTGAAAAGTCCATCCATCTTTTAGTGTTCCAATAATACTTGGATAATCTTTATTTTCACGACCTATTGAATCAATAAAATAACCTCCTTTTATACTAGTTAAGATACCTTGATTTCTTTCAGGACCAAATACTCCAACATCTGATGAAATTTCATTTTTTACTAATTCATTTTTTATTATAAGATTACCATTTTCATCTTCTAAAATATTATCATTTTCATCATATTGAATTTTTCGTTCTACCTTACCTTCATATAAAGTTCCATTTTTGTCTAAAATAAATTTATTTTTTAAACGCCCAACAGAAGGTTTATTTTCAATATTAGTAGCTATAGGTGTAGAAGCTGCTCTACTAAATGTAGGTAAATCTGTATCTTGTTCAGGTGCAAGTCTTACACCTACTTCTTGTGGATTAAATATGACCATACCAGTCATATCATCTTTACTATAGACACCATCATATCCAGCTTTTTTTACTTTATTTGTTAATGAAAATGTATCTGTTTTAGTTCTTGGAGATTCCCAAGATTCTAAATCTAATTGTTTTTTAAACTCTATAAACTGTGTACTATCAGCATCAAGTAATTTTATATTATCAGGAACAAAATATTTATTTACTATACCAGCTTCTCCTACTTGCTTAGCATAAGCTTGTGCTGTAGCTACTCTATCAGTTAAATAAAGTCCTTCACCTAATGCAAAGAAATCTTCTCCAGTAGCTACACCTGTATTTGGATTTTCTCCTCTATAAAAAATATTATTATTTTTTTCAAAACTTTGTTTCATCCATTCTGGATTTTCATTTAAAGTATTTTCACTACGCATTTCTTTTACTATTTTGTCTTGTAAAAATGCTGCTATAGTATCTATATCTTTTCGTACTGTAATTGATTCTCCTTTAGCAGGAGCAGTTTTAAAAGTTATTTTATTGCCATCTATATCAAATTCATTAGTTCCTCTTTTAATTCTTTTATCAAAAGAATTTCCATCTTCATCTACAAAATTTTGTGGTAAATTACTTGGGCTTGGATAATAAAATAAAAAATCATCTTCATATATACTGCTTTCGTATTTACCAGTTTTAGGATTTCTTTTAACTAAATCATGTGTAACAATAATATCTCCTACTGGAGATTCATTTAAAATAAATGTTTTTGTTTTACCATCACCTACAAAATTTCCTAATTCAAAACCTAAATTTTGATATTCTGCATATCCATATTCATCTAAACTATTACCATATCTAGCATCATATGGTAAATCATCATATTGTTCTGTTGCAAATTTCCATTCACCTACTAACATACCATCAGAAACTCTTTTATCAAGAACATCATCATTAATATCTGAAAAAGCTCCTGGTGGTACAAGTTCTTGGTCATTTCTTCGCACATCTGAGAATGATACATCTTGGTCTAAATCATATATAACTTTGTTATAATAATTTAACCAATTTTTTTCATATTTTTTATAAGCTTTAGCAACTTCGCTATACCATCTGTTCTGATATTCTCTACTTTGTATAATATCGTCATCTGTAACAGTTCTACTAAATAAAGGTAATTGACCTGTACCATCATCTAATTCTTTTAATCTTTGTTTTGTTTTATTTATAATAGCTGATGTATTTGTTACAGCTCTGTTTAATTTTTTTACTTCCCAATCTTTTAATATAGTAGCATCTACTGTTCTTTCTCTTTCTTTTTTAGACAATAATTGATTGTGATAATTTAAACTTTCTTCTAGTATTTCTCTAGGTGCAGTATTTATTTGTTGTTGTGTTTTTGGATATTTGTTTGTTGTTCTACTAAAAGTAGGTATTTCTTTATCTATAGGTGCAGCCGTTTCTCCTACAGAAGTTGGTGCTATTAAACCTTCTGTTTTAAGGTCTAATAAAGTAGAAGCATTTTTAAGAAATGCAGATAATTCTGTATTTAATTTTGCAGGTATCTCTAATAATTTTCTAATTGTTTCTACAAATTTATTCCATACACTATTAGTAGCATCTTTGCCTAAAGGTATATATTCAAGCATTTCTTGAAAGTCTCTATTTGTTAATCCAAAAGTTAATAACTCTGATACATCTTCATTATATTGAGCTTCATTAGAAAATAATTGATATTTAATATAATGGTCATTGAATATTTTTTTTTGTACTTGTACGCCATTAAAAGTATTTTCATCTCTAGGATATATAAAACCTGTTGAATCTTTAGTAATATAAATATCTGCTAGATTTTTTTCTATATTGGGTAAATTATTATAAATAGATTTGTATTCTTCTAATGCTCCTTCTTCTTGCTGTTGTATTCTTCCTGCAAGATTTTCATAAAATTTCATTCTTTGTTGATAATAATCTTTTACTCTATTTGCTTGTATAGCAAGTTCTTTATGTGCAGCTTTTACTTTTTTACCTGATGCACTTTCTTGAAATGTTTTAGGTCCATCTCTAGTAGTTAAGTTATGTTGAGCAGCATATATCTGAGCTAATGTAGCTTGATGTATTCCTTCATGTAATAAAGCTTCAAAATGAACTCCATTGCCTCTTCTCCATTCAGAAGTATTAGAAAACGCATTTGTTGTTTTTGTACTACCATCATTAACAAGCATAGTAAATTTTTGAAAATTATATGGTTGCATTGGATTTCTATCACTTGGCTGTATTGCAGCTTGACCTCTACGCATATCAGGTTGTTTTTTACCTACTTCTAATTTAAGAGGAAATGTTCTACCTTGTTTTTTTAATGCTAATAAAGATTTATGAACTTTTTGTGCAATAATTTTGTAATCTTGACTTGGTGAATTATCAATTAACCATTTCATCATTTTTATAGAATCATTATTACCTTTAATAGTTTTAGTTACATTACCATCTTTATCAAATATATCTTTATCTAATATTTTTGCATCTTGCAATCCTTTAAGAATTTTTGACCTTTCAGCCATATACTCATCATCTGTTAATTTTTTAGTATTATAAATAGTTGTAGGTGTTGTAGAAGGTGTTGCAGGAGGCGTTGTAGGACCTGCTGGAGGCGTAGGAGGTGTTGGTTTAGGTTTTGGTATGGTTAAAGGTCTAATACCTGTAGGCTTTAGAGTTTGTCTTATTTCATCACCAGGAATTATTGTTGGTCTAACTGCAGGTTCATCTAATTGTGAAAAGTCTGTAGCAAAGTTAAATGATTGTAATCCTTTATCTCCAATCCTAGTAGTTCTTACTACACCTCTTTCTCTTCTGCCAATTCTGCCTGATTCAATATCATTAAATATTTCTGTAGCACTCTTATATCCTGAGCTACGCATAGCTTGACCCATAGATTTAAAGAACTCAATAATCTTATTGTAGATACCTTCTACTTTAGGAGGATTATTAACCAGTAAATCTTTTTTTCTAAATAGTTCTGCTATAGCTTCTTCATAAAGAAATTCTGTAGCTTCTGCATCTGTTTTTGCTCTTGCAGAAATATCTGAATAATCAAGTTTAGCTTGTTCAAAAAAAGTTTTATTTGTATTAGGGTCTTTTTGTTGTTCTACTTGTTTTTTTAGATATTGATATTCTGCTTCAGTAATTAAATCTTTTGCACGAAGAGCATGAATCATCTCATGGTCTAATACTTTATTAAGTCTTTCTTGTATTTCTACATCAGTAGCACTACCATCAGGATTTACTGCATTAAGGGATAGAAAAATAGTATCTGTATTTTTATCATATTCTCCTCTAGCCTTTTTACCAGTTTTAGGGTCTATTAATTCACTAGGGTCATACTTTATTTCACCTTCTATTTGTCTTAATGTGCTAGTAGAGATTATGTCATCACTTATAATAATGCCAGTCTCTTTAAGACCTCTTGCATCCATTATTTTTCTAATTTCTTTTGCAAACTTATTAGTCTTACCTTGCTCTAAAGTTTCAGCATAATTAATAGTTTTAGGTATTACTTCTGCAGGTGGTAGTAATCTTTCTTGTTTTGTTGTTTCTTGTTGTACTAATTCTGCAATAGTTTCTGGAGGTAACTTACCTTCTGCAGTAAGTCTTGCACCAAACTCTTCTGGTGTTTCATTAAAACCTTCTGCTCTTCTAGCTATATCAAACTCAAAGTTATCTCTTATCTTATAGTTATTAGTACCTTCTATTTTTTCTGCTCTATTGCTATAAATTAAATCATCAAGGAATTGTTCATTCCTATCCATTTGTTTTAAAGATGCTTTATTAAAAGTCATGTTGTTGCTTTTTATATTAGCAACAAATTCTGCCATATCTTGTGCAGAATAATCTCTTGGTCTAAAGTCTGGGAAAGTTGTTCTTGAATTGAACTTAGGAAGTGAATGAAGTTTAGCCAAAAATAATTCTTTTTGACCTTGTTTCATTTTTTTAAACTCAGGCGTACCTGTGTATTTTTCTGCTGCATATTGAACAGCAGGTGATTGAAAATCTAAATCTATATTTTTAGATTCAGCTATTTCTTTTATATATTTAGCTGATGTATTTGGTTTATCTTTATCTGCAACAATAGAAGGCTCACCATTTTTTTCAGAAGCTTTAAATACTCCTTGTGCATATGCAGATGTAAATTCATTAAACTGTTTAGGCGTTAGTAATTCTTTAACTTTTGTCATAGATAATCTAGGATAGCTACGAGAAGTTTTGCCTGGATTTTGTGCAACAAAACTATTTACTAAACCTCTAAGAATTACCTCTTGTTTAGAATCTTTAGGCACACTATTTATTAATTGTTGAATAGTTACATCACTAGCTCTACTATCTTCTAAACTTTGTCCTATTTCGTAAGCAGTAGAACTATTAATTAGTCCTAAATTATATGTATCGTTATCTAGTTTTGATTTTAATTTTTTATTATTAAAGTCTTTTGTTATCTTGTCTCTTACTTTTATAGCTTCTATTTCTGTATCTTTTATATCAACCTGTGCAGGAGCTTCAGGATTAGTAATATCAACAACAGCAAATTGTTCTTGTGGAGTCATTACTACTTCTACTGAAGGCTCTACTCCAAGTTCTTCAGGTGCTATAAGTTGTGGAACTATAGTAGGTGGTATATCTTGTATTTCTTCAAGAGTGCCTTGCTCCATTGCAAGTTCAGCTTTTTTTGCATTTATTAACTGAGCTTTATTTTCATCAGCTCTTAAATTATCTTCTTCTAGTTGTTTTCTTCTAGCAGAACTTTTACCTGCCATGCTAGTAACAACTAAATCAGCACCAGCACCAATAATGCCACCAATAGTAAACTCTTCAAACATACTATCTGCTATAGGTAAGTCCTCACTATAAAGACCTTTAGCTGTTAAATCTTGTAATATACTTGCAGCTACCTCTTGTCCACCCTCAAATGCACCAGATTGTAAAGCAGATACTAATTTTTCTTTTATGTTTAAATCTGTTTTACTAGATACTTTACCTAAAATACTAGCAACAGGTAATACCTCAGTTATACCTATAAGACCACCAAATAATTCAGCAGTAGTCTCAGTTAGACCACTTACATCTTCGCCCATTTCTCTAGCCATCTGTAGTCTATCGCCTTGTGCTGCTATACCTGTGGGTATTGCTAAAGCTGTTGGTGCTGTAAATGTTGGTGATAGTATGCCCTTAGCTGCTCCTGGTGCTTTAGCTAGTGCTCTACCTACCATACCTGCACCTAAGAATGGTCCGAATGAACCTATGCCTTCTCCTAGTTTTGTAGAAAACTTATCAGCATATCGTGGGTCTGCTGCTAATGCAGAATCTTCTCTTAATCTATCTTGTAATCCTTCAAGACCTTTATATAAGTTACTGTCGTTGCCAATATCAAATAAACCAACAATACCTGTAGGCACATCTAAAGCTAATCCAGCAACACCTCTTGGTATTGCTTTTACAAACTCGCCTACTTGTCCTAATGCTGATGTTTGGTCTAAATCTTCACCATATCTTTCTTTAACAGCAGCAACAAATTGAGCTCTTTCATTTGGGTCTGATGGAATAATAAATTTATCTCCACTTCCATCTGGTGCTTTATAAATACTCATTATGCAACTTTATTTTTAGATAATATATCTCCGCCTGTTGGCGATTCTGAAGCAGCAAAACCTGTACCTGTTTTATCTCTTAATATTTGTAACTGTTCTCTTAAAATAGTCATTTGTGCATTAATAGATTTCATTTCTTCTTCTGGAATTTTTATACCAGCATCTTGTGCATTTTTAATATATGAAGTTAAAGCGTTCATTTCATTTATAATAGCTTGTGGTTCCATGTTAGCAATTTTAGCTTCTAATAATCTACCTTGTAAGCCTTTTAATTCTGAAGCTTGTTCTGCTGATTTAACTCCAAAGTAAGCATTAGATATACCGCTACTTAATTCTCCTAAATTTTTAGCAGAACCTATAGCACCACCAAGACCTATTAACATATCTGCTTGACGAGATTCTTTAGCTTTTGCAAGTAATTCAGCTTCTTTATCTGCTGCAGCTTGTTGTCTTGCTGCTATATCTGCTTCTAATTGTTTTGCAGCTTCTTTATCTTGTTCTGCTTTTAGTTTAGCTTGTAATTCTCTTTCGTCTTGTCTTTCTCTACCACCTTCTATTAAATTACTTATAACTAAACTTGGTAAAGCAAGATTACCTATTCCTCTTACAGTAGGCATTTTTAATGTTCTAGGACCAGTTATAACTTTTGGTATTTTAGCTCCAGTTTTAGGGTCAATAATATCATCACCATATTGCATCCCTGTTTTTAAAGCAGGATTTTGTATTTTCATTCCAGGTTTTGTAACAAGATTTTTTGCTTTTTGTAATAATCTTGGTGCAAATCTTTGTGCTGCACTACCTAATCCAAGAGCTGCTCTTTTACCATATCTAACTATAGGATGAAGAGATGCTATAGCTAAAGCAGATTTACCATAATTAATACTGCCATCTTCATTTAAAGCTCCAATATATTTTAAAGTAGAAACACCATATTGTTGTGCAAGTTGTCCAATATTTTTATCAACTTCTTCTCTGTTAATTTGTTCTTGCATAGGATTAGCACTACCTATTCCTGCACTACTATCACTTATTCCTGCACTTTGTAGAAATTGATTTTTTAACATTTCTTGTTCAGTCGTACTACCTGCTTGATAGCCTGTTAATCCACCACTAGCCATCATCTGCATAGGAGAAGGCGGAGCCATGTTACCCATTTCACCTGACTGGAAAGCATTTGGTGTATCAGATGATTGAGCCATAGCTCCTAAACCTGCAGGACTAGATGCAAACTCACTAACTACTTCTTCAGCAACAGTTGTTTCTGGTTTGGGCTGTTGTGCAGCATACATTTTTTCCATTTGTGTTCTTCTTTTTATTTCAGATAATACTAAATAAGAGGGATAAGTAGAGTTAGGGTCTTGCGACATTTGTATTAATTGTTCTTTTGGAAAATCCTCTAATTCATTTGCTAGTTCTACTAAATTTGACATTATGATAATCCTTTATATAAACCCAGTCCTTGTAATCCCATGCCTAAAGCTGATTGGAATAATCCTGGTTGTTGTTGAAAAGTGCTTACTTGTTGATTAGGTTGTACAGGCACACCTCTTAATAATCCACCTAAGAATCCTAATTGTTGTTGACCAAATCCTTGTTGTCTTAAAAAGTCTTGATAACCCATATCCATAGATGCTTGTTGCATTGCTCTTTGTTGTGAACCTATACCTTGTAATGCTGCTATTCTTTGTCTTACATCATCTTGTATATCTCCACCAACACCTCTAAGAGCATCTACAGATGCCAAACCATATCGTTGAGACATATCATAAGCTGATTGACCAAATTTTTCTTGTGCTTGTCTAGCAGCTTCTTGGGCTTTAAATCTTTCAATATCTTGTCTGCCTTGTTCTTGAAATGATTTTTCAGTCATAGTATATGCACTTTGCATATATTTTTCTTGTGCTTGTCGTGCTGCTTCGTTTTGTTGTGCTGCTGTTAATCCTAACTTAGCTGCTGCTTGTTTTGCAGCTTCACCTGCTTGATATCTTTGTGTATCTAATTGTGTTTGTTTTTGGAAAGAACCTTCTTCTAATCCATATGCACTTTGTCCAAATCTTTCTTGTGCTTGTCTTGCTTGTTCTTCTGCAGTAAATTGTTGCAGACCAAATCTTGAAGAATCTAATTGTGCTGCTCTTTCTGCTGCAAGTTGTGCTTGTGCTGATTGAAAACCTGCTTGACTACCTTTTGTTTGTATATCATCAAGTTGTTGACCTAGATTACGCTCTCTTTCTGCTTGTAAAATAGCTTCACGATAACCACCAAGACCACCAGACATAGCTGCAGAATCAGCAGTTTTATCACCTATCATTTCAGATTGTCTTATAGCTTCTCTTTTAGCTACATCTGTAACTGCTTGTTGATAAGGACTCATAAATCTATTTATATTAGATTCATAACCTAAAACATTATAATCAGGTCCAGCACTTCTTGCTTGATATGTAGGTGCATATCCTTGTGCTTGATAACCTGGACCCATCATACCTGCTTGATAATCAGAACCTACTAAACCAGCTTGATAGCCAGAGCCATATCCTTGTGCATCATATGTATTGCCTAAATAATCAGCTTGATAACCAGAACCATATGGTCCACCTAACATAGCAGCTCTTTGTGAAGCTAATTGATATTCTGGTGGAGTTCCTGCTTGTGCATAACCTCTTGTCATACCTTGACTAGCTAATTCATCAGGAGAAAAATAAGCTATTCTTTCTCCGCCATATGGAGTATATGGTTGATTAGATTCTGCTTCTCCTCTTTGTAGGAGTCGCTCAAAATATGGTTGTACATATTCTGGTAAATCTGTTTGTATCATCTTTGTTTCTGTTGGTGCTGATGAACCGCCGCTTCTTCCGCCCATTATTCATTCTCCTTAAATTCATATTCAAAAAAAATTGCTGTTTTTTCCCATCCTTTTCTATCTTTAATCCAGTTCCAAAAACCTGCTCTACCAATGCCTTCTATACCTGTACATTCATTACTTTTAGCCCATTTATTTATAACTTCAAGACCTCTATCAATCCATTCATCCATTTTTTTACCGCCAATATGGTCTATATTCAACATTCTTTTACCAGTTGGATATTCAACTATTTTTGTTATAGAACATCCAAATATATCTAATGTTTTTTTATCAAATATAATCCATAGTGAAGCTCTATTATTTAAACAATCATAAAATATATCTTTAGGTAAAGCTCTACCATTAGAACGATTACAAGATTTTTGCAAATGTTTTTCACATTGTTCCCAAACCAAAGTTAATTTATCTTCTGGCACAAGTGATATTTCAAAATCATGTTCTACTTCCAATTCTATTTTTTCTGCTACTTGATTCATGCTGGTAATACCTTATTTGGATTTAATGGTGGAGCTTGTGTTTTACCACCAGTTTTAGCCATTCTAACTCTATCTAACATACCATCTAATTGTTTAGAACCTGCATCAGAACTACCATCGCCTAACATAGATACAACATCTGCTGGAATAATATATTCATCTTGTGATACAGCAGCTATAGGTTTATTGCCTATATTCATAGGTAAATCATCTGCCATACCGCTATTACCAACACCTTCTATTAGTCCTTCTGTTTGTACATCTGGATTACCTGCAGCTTGTTTTAATACCATATCTCTTAACATCATAAGTTGTTCTTGACCATACTTAATTATAAACTCATTTATAATTTCATTATTATCTGTTTCACCAAGAATAAACTGTATAACTTCTTGAACTATAGGGTCTTGCATCATCATATCTGTTGATTGACCAGTAGGCATAGGAATATTTATATCTTGACCTTCTTGATAACCCATTGCTTCTACAGCTTTTCTACCTTTTTCTGTTTTAGCTAAAGCTTTTAATCCTTCATTAGGTAATTCTTTATTAGTATCTCCACCACCTGCAAACATAGGTGCTCCAAACATACCACCACCTGGTCCACCAATAGACATAGGTTTTTGCATAGGTGTATTAGCTGGTGCTGCTGGAGTTGGAAGAGTTGGAGGAGTTACAGGAGGAGGAGTTACAGGAGGTGTAAATGTAACTGGATTTTCATTAATCATTAACCCTCTATCTAAAGACATTTCATCACGCATAGTATCTCTATTCTCTAAACCTCTAATCATAGGAGGAGTTATTGGAGTATTTATTTTACTAAAATCAGGTATTGTTACATCTGCTCCACCTTCAATAGGTATTGTTATTGTAGGAGGTGGTGTAGTTATAGGTTTTATAGTTTCTCTTATAGGTCTAGGTCCTTTATTTACAGGTTTTCTAGTAACAAAGTCATCTGATGGAATTACAGGTTCTATATTTCTAGTTCTACCTTTACGACCTATACCATCATCAGTAGGTGGAACTATAGGTTTATTTGGTGGTGGTGGTATATCATCTCTAGGTGGTGGTGTATAAAATGATGATGGTGCAAAGTATGGTTGTATAGGCTGTTGTGTAAATCTTGCATATGGATTAATCATGCCGCCCATTTGAGGATTGCCATAAAAACTTCTATAACTAGGAGTTTGCATAAACGGATTGCCATAACCACCAAATCTTGGAGGAGGCATAAATCCACCTGGAGGTGATAATGGTTGTAGTCTTGGTTGTCTAAATCCTCTATAGTTTTGAGGAGGTAGAGAATAACCAGTTGATTCTATTTGTGGATTAGCACTATCTTGTATGTCTCTAGCATATTTTGTTAAATATGTTTTTGGGTCATCGCCTTGAAAGTATCTGTATTCAGGAGAAAAACCTGCCATAAATCCAGGCGTTATAGGTCTAGCTCGTCTTACTGTAGTTTGTGCACGACCACCAGGTACATAATATTCACCAGAACCTAGGTTAAAATCATTAGTTTCTCTTGGGTCATAGTAAACATTTTCACCTTTTCTATATCCTGTTGTACCACCATCTGCAAAATTAGTGCTACCACCTGTAGCTACTGGTATTTGTTCAGGGTATCTCTCATACATTAATCTTTTGCGTTCTTCTTCATCTACATTCATTTGTCTTAACATTGCTTCAAATTCATCTTGTGATTGCATTACAGCTCCAGTACCTGCTGTAGTTGCTGCTAACATACCAGTAGGAGTCATTGCTGCACTTCCTAATGATTTTATACCTTCATCTAATCCAGGACTAAATATTTTTTGTAAAGATGCTCCTGGTCCACCTACAGTTTGTCTTACTGCTTGTTCTGCAGCTTGTTGACCAGCTAAAGTTGTAGGTGGTGTTTGTGCAAAACTTGTAGGTGGTGTTACAGGTCCAACAAAACTTGGGTCAACAGGTGTACCTATACCTGCTGTAACTTGTGCATCAGCTATAGCTGTATCTAAACCTGGATTTGCTACACCTTCTAAAGCTTTTGTTCCTAAACCTGCTGTAAGTCCTGATAATAATGCTTTACTTCCAGAACCACCTGTTTGTGCATATGTAGCTAAACCAGCTCCTATACCTGCCATAGCTCCTGCTGATAATCCAGTAACACCTATTGCTCCAAGAATTGAAGGTGCTAATAAACTACCTAACATAGGTGCTAAGAAAGGTAAGAAAGCTTCTGGTTGTCCTGTATCTGGATTTATTGTTATAGGCATAGCAGATGCTAATCCTTTAACTTCTGCAGGATTTACATGAAGTAACATAGAATCGCCAAAACGACCTTGTGCTGCTACATTTTTGGTTTGTTGTTTTATATCCATATTTATCTATCTTCCTCTTTGGTTTCGCAACCAAACATATTAAAACTCATATCTACTGCACTTGTATAAACTTTTACGACATCTGTCTGATTTAATGTTATACCTAAAACTATTGATAATGAATCATTTGCTGCTACAGATTTATCATAAAAAAGAAACTGTTTATCATCTGCACCTGCACCAGCTACATGAACACTTAATCTAAATGTTATTGCAGACCCTGTTCTGTTTGCTGCAACTATAGAACTAACTGTTGTTTGTGTCATATTAGGCACAGTATAAAGTGTAGTTGTTGTTGTTGCTGCAGGGTCAACTTGACCTAATACTTTTAAATTATCAGCCATGCTTCATTCCCATTAATAAAAATTGATGTCTTTTTAAACCTTTACTAACTACAACACTTTGTAATCTTTGTAATTTATCTACTTCTATAGCTAAATCTTGTATTGCTTGTTCCATTATTCTTCTTGTAACTGCCTCATCTGCGGAACTATATTCTTGTTGTGCTAAAGGTAATGCTATTGATTTAGGATTTGCCATTATCTTTTACCATCTGGTCTTATATCTAATCTTAAATCACCAAGTCTCCAACCATAATCATTTGATGAATTAGATACTCTAATAGCACATTGTCTGCTTCTAGCTCTTGTATTAGTAAATGTAGAAGCTGGTGTAACTGATACAGTAGATAAAGTAGATAAATCTTCTAATGGATAATTTCTACCTTTTATTGTTATAGTTACATCATCAGATGTAGATTGTTGGTCTCTAAATTGTATATCAGGTATTATTTTATTTACTGCTATAAACTTTTCGCCATCAGGGTCTAAGTCAAAATCACTTGATTCTATATATGCTGTAAAGTTACTACCATCATCTCCATGTCCTATTTCATGTGCATAAAGATAATTAGTATTTACTGTACTGCTATTTTTACTAGCAGCTATAGGATTATTTAGTATTAATGCTTCATCCCAAGCTGTCCTAACAAAATTATCTGATGTAGTTCCAATAGACCATACTTGTTCTAAATAATTATACATAACATATTTATCTACTTCTAAACTACTTCCTGATGGATAGAACCACATTATTTCATTAGCACTATCATTAACTGCACCAAATATTTTAAATGATTGTGTTTGATTTAAATCACTTAAAACATAATCTAATACTGTGCAAGGTAATCTTTGAGCACTACCTGAATAACTATAAAAACCACCATTATCCATAAAGTAAACTTGATTATTAGCATTAACTGCTGCATTAGGAGATATTAAAGATGGACCATGTGCTACTTCATTAAATGAAAATACAAATGGTGCTCCTACAAATCTCATAGAAACTATACCTGCATCTGTCCAAATAAGTATTTCTTGTCTTGTTCTAAGTGCACCTATAATTGTAGACCCCATTGATAGTTGTACACCACCAGCCTGATTGGTTGCAGTTGGTGTCCAATCTATAATACTTTCTGTATCTGAAAATCTTACTAATAAAGGGTCAATAGTTGTAGAACCTATAGGATTACATCCAAAAGCTATTGCGTGTTTATCTACATCAGAAACCATAACTTGTAATACTGCTGTTGGAACATCACTAGCATTACTTAAACTTGTTGCATTTACTGCTCTTGTATTAGTTCCTGATGATTCATCCCAATAAAAAATGCCACCAGCTCTTGGATTTAAAATAACATCATCACCAAAATTATCTATAGACCATAATCTTAATTGATTAGTAAGAGATAAATCAGTAGCAGAACTCCAACTTCCAGCACCCCAAGTTCCTGCACCCCAGCCTGTTGAACGAACATAAACATCAAGACCTGTATTTATTTGATAAACTGCGTCTGCACCAGAACCACCAGTACCGCTTTCATCACTTGCATTTGCTGTTGCAGTAGCTGTAAAAGTAAATGTATTTACAGTTGGAACACTATCTATTTGATATTCTTGATTTAATACAGAAGCAGTAATATTGCCACCTAAAGATACTGCACCACTTATAGTTACAAAATCTCCTATAACAGCACCATGAGCATCATCAGTTGCAGTTATAGTAGTGCTGCCATCAGTAGCAGAAAAAACAATACCATTAGTAGTCGTGGCTCGTATGGGGGTAACATCACTATAAGCGTTTCCTTCTAATACATAAAATTTTTGATGAGTACCTAAAGTAATATAATTTGTACCACTAGATGCTCTATAAACAAATATTTTTCTAGCTGTACCTATAAAACTATCTGTGCTTTGTTTTTGCCAACCACCTATTCTTTCGGGTCTACCTTTACGAAATCTAACTTTATCTGCGTCAAACCACCCACCTTCGTTACTATAATTAGTACCTTCTTTGTTTATACCTGGTCTAAATACATATTTAGCTAATGTCATATTTAAACCTCATGCCATTCTTTGCCTTCAAACAGCAAAGCTTCTGCTTCTCTTCTTCTTACTAAACCTTGTTTTACTTGACCACCAGCTTTATTCCATCTTTTTATTTGATTTGGCACATCATCCCAATCTTTATTATTTAATTTTTGCAAAAGTGTACTGCTAGAAAGGTTTGATGGACCTAAATTAAATACCCATGATACAAGTGAATCAAATTCATTTTGTTTTAAATCAACTTTTACCATTTCATTCACATAACCTTCATACTCATTCATTTCATGTAATAATAATTTATCTGCTTTTTCTTGTGTAAGAGTATCACCTTCTTTTACACTTTTAGTAGAACCATAACCTATAGTCCATACACCTGCTGCACATTTATAAGCTTCTAACTCACAACCTTCAAACTTTTTAATTAAGGATAATCCTTCTTGTGATATTTTCATATTACTCTCCTTTATCGTTGGTGTGAGACGCTCCAAAATAGAACGAAATAATTGCACTAGCTAATCCTCCTAGATAACCAAGCACTAAGTTTATTAATGCTTCGCTATTTTGTTCTGGTGGTTGTAATGTTACTAAAAATATATAACCAAGAAAGCCGCCTATGGTTACTAAACCAATAATACGAGCAGTCCAATCTTTGCTAAACATACCTCTAGCGTGTTGTTTGTCTTGTGTTTCAAGTTTAAATACATCAACATCAAGCTCTTTCATTTGCACTTCAAACTCTTGTTCTGCTTTTTTAAGTTCAAGCATTTGTTCTGGAGTTGCGTTCTGTATAGCTTGTTGTATAGTTTTTTGGTCATTAGATACTCCTAGTACTTCTGCTATTTTACCCATAGCCATATTACCAAGAGGACCACCCATTGCTGAACCTATTGTAGGTGCTACTGCTCCTACTATATTTTTTAATATTGCTTTCATAAAACTCCTTAAATTAATTTATTGTATATATTTGTATTGGTTTTGTTTTACCTTTTACATATATACTTTTTAATTCTTTTAACATTATTTCAGAATTAAAATCTTTTGCATTAATTGTATTATATCCAATAACAATATCTTGACCAACTTCCTTAGTAGAACTTTCAAGCCTAGCAGCAAGGTTTACTGCATCACCTATAGCAGTATAATCAAACCTAGTATTACTGCCCATATTGCCTATAACAGCATATCCAGTATTAACACCTATACCTATTTCAACGCTTAAATCAGCTTTTTTAATATTTTCTTGTATTTCTTCAGCACATAACACAGCTAAAGTTTCATGGTTTGGCAGATTAATCGGTGCGTTAAAAATAGCCATCATGGCATCACCTATGTATTTATCTACCATACCACCATATTTTTTAACTGCATCTGCTTGTATAGTAAGTGCTTTATTCATTATTTCTGTAACTTCTTCTGGCTCTAATTTTTCAGACATAGCAGTAAAACCTCTTACATCTGTAAACAGAAAGGTGCAATATCTACGCTCACCACCTAATACTAAAGAATCTGGGTTATCTTGTAATTTTTTAACTTGTCTAGGGTCAAGATAATGTTCAAATTGTTTTTTAATTTGTTGTCTTAATTTGTATTGTTCTCTAAATCTTAAATAAAAACCTATTGATGCTGTTATAAACTGTGAAATTAATGTCCAACTTACATCTATTAGTATTCCACGCTGTATTAAATAGTGTCCAAGAAATATTGTTAAAAAGAATAATATACTGGTAAATGTTATTCCTAGAGTCATTCCAAAAATATTTACACATAACCAAACCAAAATTACTGTTATCACTAGAATTAATAATTCAACTGCTAAATGCCAATCAGGAATATAAGGACTGTCTTGTATTAAAATTGATTCTGCTAATGCAGCTTGTATTTTATGTGGTTCTAGTAATCCAACAGGTGTTGCAACTTGTGGCATTACTCCATTAGCAGTAACTCCAATAAAAACAAATTTACCATTTACATTTATTTCTTGTAAATTAGTTTGTTCTGTATCTACCCAACTAATCCACTTACGACCAAGACTATCTGTTTTAACTGGTGGTATTCCTCTAATTGATATTTCTTCTATACCATTATCATTAGTTTTTATAATGTATGTTTTTACACCAAATAAAGCTTTGTATATTTGTGTGCCAAAACTAGGAATCCAATTATTATCAAGTGTTTTAACCAAAAGAGGTATTCTTCTAACAAGTTGGTCAACTTCAGTGGGAGCAATGGCTAAACCCTGCAATGTATTATTTTTAAGAGTGTTCAGGTTTTCCTTAACTCCCAAAGATACTATACCACCATTATCTTCACCTTTCACTACAGTTCCTGTTGGTTTAGGATAATTACCTTTACCATCTTCAAACATAGCTATAACAGAAGGTGCATATCCTAAAGACCTTCCAAAATCTTCATCACCACCCATTCTATCTGCTTGTGGAAAAGATATAACCCAACCTACGCCTAAAGCACCTTTACCAATAATCTCCATTTGTATATCAGCTAATCTTTTTCTAGGTAATGGATAACCACCTTCACGCTCTACATCATCTTCCGTAATATTAAGTATTATAAAATTACCTGATGGTTCTGGTGTTTTAACAAAAGTGTCATACACTTTAAGTTTTAATATTTCTGTTGGAGTGCTTTGAAATATTAGAGGTAGTGCTAGTATTATAAGTATAGGTAATATTAATTTTTTCATTAATCACTTTGAGTTATTGTTATTGTAGAATCACTACCACCATTAACTTTTATTATGTTAGAAATGCCATCTTGTATAAATATTACTGTGTAAGCATTATTTCCATCTAAATCTAACTGTACGCTTTCGCTAACACTTCTTCTTAAACTAACAACTTGTCCTGTAATTATAGTTGTTATCTGTGTATCTGGGTCTTTACCTAATAATGTTCCTGATATTTGTGTACTTGTAGCCTGTGCTAATTGGTCCTCTTCTTCAGCTATAGCTAATCCATCTAAAACATTTAATAAATCTTCTAAATAATTTACATCAAGATAATTTATATCTAGTTCTGTAAATTCTAAGCTATCTTCTTTTAAATAATCTTCTGCAAGATAGTCTATATCTAAGTCATTAAAATCAAGTACGCTATCTGTTTGTGTGCTTGTAGCTTCTTCTTCTATAACAGTTTCTTCTTTAGGAGGCGTAACAATTAACATATTGTCTATTACATCTAATGTTAAATCTAATATTACTGGTTTGCTTGGTGCTGATTCAAATACACTTACTGTAGTTGCTTCGTAAGGTTTGTTAAGTAAAACTGTTCCCATAGCAGTAACTACTTCTATTTCGCCACTAGAGAGCCCTAGAGAGTCTGGTAGCAGTATTATAAGACTACGACCTAGTTCATCTACTGTAGCCGTAAAATCAGTACCACGAATAGCTATATTAGCTGTAGGTGTTTTAAGAGATATGTTTTGTTTATCTATACGATTTAAATTGCCTGTAATAAATCTTGCTGTACCAAGACCAAAAGTAAGAGCCATTTTTGCTTTAGATGGGTCAGGGTCATAAATGTATTCATCTATTAATAGTTGTGAGTGTTCAGTAAGCTTTACAATAGAATCATCAAGAAATGTAATAGCCATTCTTCCATTAGTAGTAATAGCTTCATCATTACTTTGTATAGAAAATTTTAATTCGGCATCTAATGGTTTATCTCTTACTATTTGTGCTGAACCATTTAGTTCAGATATATCTCCAATATTAACAGCTTGTGCTTGTACCTTGGTCGTTTTGGATAACGCAAACAGTAGAAGCAGCATTGCCACCGATTGATATAATTTTAAGCCAGTCATTATCTTGGGTACTCAGTTGTTGTATGTTAAAAGTTCTTTGACCGCCTGTATGGTCTAGCCAAAAATATCCACCTGCTGAAGCATTAACACCAGTACCTGTATAATTTATTGTATTATCAGAACCATCTATATCCATATAGTTTGTAGCACCATCAATATTTATGTTTGATGTTACTGTGTTGCTAGAACCTTGAATAATCCAATCTAAATTTAAATTTGCTGCTATTGCTGTAGTACCTTGATTTAAGGTAAATGTATTACTACTACCTGTAACTGCTATATTTTGGTCAGAACCAGCAGAACTATATGTATTAGTTGGGTCTACTTGTATCGTGAAAGTATTTGTATCTCCAGTAAAATTATATAATCCTGTAAAAGTAGTAGCGTTTATATCACCTAAAAATTTATTAGTATTACCAATCATATTAATATCAAGTGTCATAGTAGCACCATCTAAATCAAAAGCATTTAAAGACCCCGCAGTAGAATTTAAACCACCAATAATATTAGATATACCTAATTGTTCTAGGTCTATATTTGCACCAGTTCCTGACTGGTCTACATAAATTTCGTTATCAGCTGCGTAACTTGTTAATGCACTCAGCATCACAATCAGGCTCATTAATTTCAATTTCTTCATATTTCCAAAAACTCCTGTCATAACCGACATTAATTATTTCTAATACAGCACTTTCAATAGCTTTTGTTAATGCTATTGTTGTTGATTCATTCCTGGAATTACCCATTTCTATTTCAACAAGTTCTGTTCCTGCTTCTATAAAACGAAATACATCTTCTGATTTACCATAACTAAATATAGTTTTTTCAGTCATTACCTCTATTAGTATCTCACCTGTGGCTACTGATACCATTCTTAAAGTTGTTGTTACACTATCTTCTCTATACTGAACACTAGAACCAATACCTAAATATCTAGCTCCTATACCACCTGTAGTTAGATTAGTTTCATAAGCTATAACAGCACCTTCAATTAAAACTCCTGCAAATAATAAAGGTCTAAGTGCTTTCTTTTTTTCTTCATCTGATAAAGTTTGTTCTCTAGCTGACCTTATTAGTTGTCTTTCTTTTGTTAAATTATCTAAACCTACTCTTTCAACTACTGTAAAAAACTCTCCATTACCTGCGTGTTTTAAAGCTCGTATAAGTAGTGCATTTGGTTGTTGTGTTATTGCAGTACTAAATAATGCAAACTCGCTGTTACTTTTACGCTGACCTGTTTGGTCAGTAAAAGCTGTAGGGTATACCGCTACTACAGGTTTAATTATTGGTTTTTTTACATTAGCTAATTCTTTAGATTGTAATTCAGATATTTTTACAATGTTATTTCTTTCAAATCTTTGTTCGTATGTATCTTCAAATTGATTAAATATAGAACAGCTAGAAAGTAAAAGTGCCAATAGGTATCGTAATTTCAGTAACTGTTCCATCTGCTTCCGTTATTTTAAGTGTTAAAGTTACACCATCGCTTGTATATTCTATAGTATTACCTTCTAAGGTTATTGTTCCTGAGCTTTGTGGTGTTTCGCCAAATAAGTTATTTACTAACTGTCTTGATAGTTCTGCATAGACTCTTGATTCAAGGTTACGCATAAATCTTGCAAGTGTAGAGTTTTCTTTCTCTCTTTCTATTTCTTCTTGTAAAGCTTTTATTTCTTCTTTAATAGTTAACTTACGACTAAACTCTTGATTTTCTATAGTAAGGTAATGAGAAGATGTGCCAATACCATTAAAACTTGGTGATTTAAATTTAAAAGTTATAGTATCTGCTTTTAAATTTACACCTATTATACCTAAAAATAAAATAATCCCAATAAACACTAAAGTTACTGTAAGTCTATATTTTTCTAGCTCTGTTGATTTAATCTTTTCTTTGGTCATCTCTATCCGCCTTTGCTAATCTATCAGTATGCATTAGTTGTGGTACACCTAATATAGTTTTTAAAAGTGTGTCTTGTCTAATTATTTCATTATCTACAGAACGAACTCTATCTATAAGAGCTACTAATATTCCATGTTGTGAGTCTAGTTTTTGACCTAATCTTTGTTCTATTTCAGATATTTGTGCTGATACTTTCTCATCAAGTACATCTACCTTAGTTTCCATACCATCAATAATTTTATTAATAAGTTTCCAGATAAATAAACCAAGACCTATGGCTGCTGCTATTGGAAAGCCAACTTCATTAATTAATTGAACTACTGAGTCCATTATTTTTAGTAATCACCCCATATTTTAGTTTTTTTACCACCTTCATAAGTAACAGCATGACCTTCATCAATAAGCATTTGACAAATATCTTGACCATCTTGTGTATAAGGTATTCCTAATATACGACCATATTTACCTTTACCTAAAGATTTAACTTTTAAATTGCCTATACAAAGTTCTTTTAATCTTTCTTTAGCAGCAAGACCTAGTTTTTTTTCAGCTAAGTCTCTAGTGCGACTTTCAGGAGTATCAATACCAGCAAGTCTTACACGCTGTTTATGTAGCTTTACATCAAATCCTAAATCAAGACAACAATCAAATGTATCTCCATCTACTATTCTTTCTAGTGTAGCGTTATATACAAACGCATCTGGTCCATTAGACATTATCTATAACTCCTTGTTTTTTTAGCTATTTTTTTTGGTTGTTTAACAAATTGTTTACCAGCTCTATTACCTTTAGCTTTTGCTCTATTAGTTGCAGCTTTTTCACTTTTTGTTAAAGATTTCCATGCTTTATCAGGTAAGTATCTTCTTTTGCCTTTACTTGGTTTACCGCTTGAAGTACGCCACTTTTGTTTACCCCAATCTTTTAAAGACCTTTGTGATTTTTTTAATGGCATTATTTACCTCTTTGTTTTCTTATAGCTTCTTTGCCTTTTTTAAATATATTAACTACTTGTGTTTTTCCCATTACTTTAGCTCTTTGTTCACCAACAGTAAGAATTTGTATTTTTCTAGCATATGGTTTTTTAACTTTTTTAACTTTTGCTACAGTAGCTCTAGCATCTGATGGAGTTGCAAATTTAATACTTACAGTATCTTTAGGATTTTCGTCTGTATATAATCTTCTGCCGCTACCTTTAGGTTTTTTTCCTGTACCTATTTTAGGGTCTTTTTTTCTTTTCATGTATCTTCAGAACTATCATTATATAAGTTATCAAATACTTGATTTACATCTAATGTGTAATCTAAATCAGATTTACTATAGTGAATATGTTGAGAAGGTTTAAAATCTGGAGCACCTTCTCCTAATTCAAATTGTGCAGGTCTTGTAACTCTTACTCTATTATTAGGTAAAGCAACTATATTGCCTGTCCATTTACCTGCATCTAATAATTCAAGTACATGATTTTGTTTATGTTGAGCTGGGTCATCTGCTGTATCAGATTTTGTGTAATCTACAGTAAAGTAATACTTTGCAGGATAAAATTTACCATCAATTTTTGCCATCCAAGGACAAGGAGAACAATTTTCTAATACATATATACTGTGTGTACGAGATGCACAATCCCAAGGTTGTGCTTCCCAAACTTCCATAGGTTCAGCCCATTCTTCAAAAGGGGTATCTCCAACAAGAGCTGTAATAGGCATACGAGCCCACATAGCTCCACCATGAACATTTGGTTCATCTGTATCGTATGTTTCTGCACCTGTAAAAATTACTTGGAAAGATAAACATCTTTTTGGAATTGTTGTAACTCCAATAACCATAGCGTGTAAAAATTCACCATGATATTTTTCGTGATTGTGTGTATATTCTTTTCTAACCCAACACTTAAAATAAGGTATGCTACTTTGTAAATAAGCCATTTACTTATACCCACCACCTGCTTTTTTATAAGCTTTTGCTAACATTTGTGCTTTCCTTGCTGACCATTGTCCAGGTCTACCACCTTTACCACCAGCTTTAATTCTGTTGAATATACGCTTACGCATAGTAGGTTTTGTATAGTTACCAGCTTTATTAACTGTTGATTTTTTTGCTCTACTCATGATAAAAATCCTGCTGTTATTACAGTAGCTACTATAAATGGATAAACAGCCCATATCATCATTTCAATTTTATCAAAACGCTTTGAACCATCTTCTAATCTCTTATCAATACTTTTATATAATGCCCTACATTCTCTTTCGTGAGATTCTATAGCATTTAAAGCATCTTTAGCAGTAGCCATTACTTTTTTGGTGCTTTGTCTTTAGCTTTTAAAACATTTAATGCACACCAATCTATAATTTTATATAGTTTACCAAACCATACATTATCTTTAGGAGTGGGTGTAATTGCTGCTATAACAGAAGCTATAGAAATAATAGCTGTAATCCACATTAATATATTAAGTATTGTCATTTGTATTCTCCTTAATTTTCTAGGGTTTTCATTTCTGTTTCTAAAACTTCATTTGCTTGTTCTTTTGTAGAATCAATAAATGCTTTTTCAAAAACGCTTTTACTAGCTTGAACTTGGTCTAGTTGAAATTTTATTCGTGATTCTTGATTACTTAAATCAAGTAGTTGTGAATGTAAGTATTGTTGTTGTGATGTTAAATCAGAAACTTTCATTTCTTTGTCATTTAACATTACTAAATGTTCTTGTTTTTCTTTACTCATTTTCTCTCCTTTTTTTATATCTAAGAACTTAATGTTTTTAATACAGATGTTGGTGAAACTTTATCAGCTATTTCTTTATCTAATGTTGTTTTTAATTCAGTTACTCTAGTACTACCCATAGCTGTTTCTACCCAACTTTGTACATCATTACTTGTAAGACTAGACCAATTTGTAAAATTAGATAAATCAGATGTATCTAATGGTGTAGAGCCATAGCAACTAGCTTTTTGTGGATTACCATTTGAATCATTATTACTATCATCAGTAGCCGTAAGTGTCCAATGCACCTCAAAAACTACATTTGACTTACCACTTTTTGATGGATATGTTTCACAATTTTTACAATCCCATTCGTAAGATATTGCCATATTTATTCTCCTTTTAAGGTTTGTATTTCAGTTTTTAATTCATCTACTGTTTCAGAAAGTTCTTGTACTGCTTTAATTAAATAAGGTGTGAGTTTTCCGTAATCAACACCCCAATTCATTTTGTGTTCATCACTACCTTCAATAACAACATTTGGTATTACTTTATGTAATTCTTGTGCAATCATACCAACTTCGTGATGATTATTTTGTTTCCAGTCAAACTCTCTTACTTTTACATCTTTTATTACATTTAATTGAGAAGAGGCATCAACAATATTTTTCTTTAGTCTTTCATCAGAAGTTGTGTTAAAAGCTACAGAAGTTCCACTTGCTGCTGATATAGAACCAATATTATGGTTACCATCACTAAATTGTGCAAACTTACCATTTGTTGCATCTTGGTCTACTGTAAATGTTAATTGTAAAATTACATTTCCTGTACTAACAGAAACATCTGGGTCATAAAAAGCTGCTACACCACCACTTAAACTATTACCTGCTGCTTGTAAAACAGTTTCACCTCCAACTGGACTTGTAAAACTTGAACCTATTAATAGTTGCCCACCCGCAGTAATTCTGGCTCTTTCTGTAAATCCTGTTCCTGTAGTAAAAAGTTGTGTACCTGCTTCTAAAGTAATTCGTGCTAAAGAATCTGTTGCACTATAATGATTTCTTATAAATAAAGTTGTGTTACCACTATTATCGTGATGCACAATACTGTTTTGTAATCTTACTTGACAATCATCTCCGTCTAAATGGACTACATGACCACTACCAGTTCTTCCTAAATGTGCGGGTGTAATTCCAACTCCAACATCTTGATTGAATATTGCTGTACCTGCCTCCGACATATCAAGGGTAAGAGCAGTAATTGTAGAACCACCATCATTTCCTTTAAATAACATATCTTTATCTGAAACCATAGAACGAACTGTAAAATCAGTGCTTTCATTTCTTAACATACCAATATCAGCACCATCATCTCTAATACGAATTATTCCACTATCTGCGTCTAAATGAATTTCATCTTGTGCATCTAATGTTAAAGTTCCACTTGATAAATCTATTTCTGTTCCGTCAATAGTTATATTGTCTATAGATACACCTGCATCTGCTGTTACAGCACCTGTAACACCTAAAGTTCCAGATATATCTGCATTACCATTTATATCAATAGTAGTAGCATTAAGTTCCAATTCAGTATCAGATACTAAATCTAATACTCCGTCTGCTGATTGATGTATGTAAGTTCCAGAATCACCAAACTGTAATTGTCTAGTGCTGTTTAATAAAATACCTGTATCTGCAACATGAGTAAGAGTAGTGTCTTGGTCATCACCTAAATTAATAACGGCTGCATCTGCTAAAAATAAATCACTAAATTCTAATGAACTTGTACCTAATGCAGCACCATCAGAAGCATCTGGTACAAAAGCTGTAGTTGCAGTAATTGTTGTACCTTCTATTGTAGATGTTGAAGTTAATGCAGCACTTGCAGCTATAGTTGAACCAAAAGTAACACCACCACCATCAGCTATGGTAATGGCATCATCTCCATCAGTATATTCTATTAGGGGGGTTTGAATTGAAGAACTGGTTTCAATAATGCCACTTGTTTGTAAATTTAAAGTAGCAAAAGCATCTACCATAGCTCCGCCAGAACCAGCACCATCAGAATAAATTGCTTTAGTTTTACCTGAAGGTATTGTAACTGTAGCTCCACTACCTTGTTTAATTATAATAGATTGAGAACCACTTGTTCCATTTTCTATAATCCATAATTTAGAAACTGTATTTGGTCCTATAGTAATAGTACAAGTAGAATCTAATGTTCCTGTATATTTTAAGAACATAGACCTACCTGGGTCTGTTGCTCCATCTGCTATTGTAGTTGTGTGAGTATCAGCATTTGTAGTTATAGCTTCTGTACCATAACTAAAAGCTTCTGCTATTAATTCAAGATTCGTATTTGTAGTATCACCCCATGTTCCACTAGCATCGCCAGTAGCCATTTCGTTTAATCTTAAATCATTTACATATGAACTTGCCATTTTTTTTCCTCGTAAAAATTATACTTTATTTTCTATGCGACTTCACTCCAATTTGGAGATTGAGTTGTTGAAACTGTTGTATAGTTTGGTGTTTGTGAATCATCAATAATAGTCCAAATATTTACACCTTGTATTTGACCAGTTCCAGATAGTCCTATTACTTCAATAAGTGCTTTAGCTATAACTGTTTCACTACCTAAAGCTGTTGTTCCTGATAAACCTGTTATTGAAAGTATGTTATTAGTAATTAAACTTATACTTCCTAATCCACTTGTTCCAGATACTCCAGTTGGAGATACTGTTGCACCTGCTGATACTGATTCATCACCAAGTGTTCCAACTGAAGCAGAACCAGATACACCTGTTACTGCAGCACCTGCTGTTATAGCATTACCTAGTGCGGATGTTCCTGCGTTACCTGAAGCAGAAATATTTGCTGAAGCTAATACAGTTTCACTACCTAATGCAGATGTTCCTACATTACCTGTAGCAGATATATTAGCTATACCAGTAACAGTTTCACTTCCAAGTGCTGATGTAGCACTAACTCCAGTTACACTAACTAAAGCTTTAGCTATTACTGTTTCACTACCAAGTGCAGAAGTACCTGCAACTCCTGTTACACTTACTGTGGTTACTGCGGGTTGACCCCAAGGACCAATACCCCAGCCAGAACGACCCCAACCCGCCATTTATTAAGCTATTCTTATAATAGCGTTTGAAGCATCTGCTGTTGGAAATTGAATAGTAAAATCTCCTGCTGTAGAAGTTTTATCTCCACCAAAAGCAAGAATACAAACAGCAGGGTCTCCTGATGCACTATCATTAAATATCATTGCTCCATTAGCAGTTATAGTAGCTGTACTAAATGTTAAATCAGCAAAATCTGTTAACGCTGTTGTACCTGATGTTGAAGGGTCAACTCTTGTTAGAGTTCCACCTTTAGCTGTATAGTTAGTACCGCTAACTTCATTAGAAGTTGTATATGCAGTTGTACCTGCACCTAATGATGCAGAGCTTGTATATAGTGCTAATTGAAAAGTACTACCGCCACTATTCTTAAAATTATGTACTCCTTCTAATAATTCTTGTTTAAATGAAGTACACATTGCTTGTGAAATTGCCATTAAAGTCTCCTTATAATATCAGCCATATCTTTATGACCTTGTTTTTGTAATAATCCTGCTACAGTAGCTCTATCACTAGCTATAGC
>Ga0208157_1000354_pt1 | contig 26361 bp, 27 predicted proteins | sample 5_EtaG_FD_184077 | JGI IMG/M metagenome (GOLD analysis project Ga0208157, IMG submission 184077) | Marine viral communities from the Subarctic Pacific Ocean - 5_ETSP_OMZ_AT15132 metaG (SPAdes) (version 2) | ecosystem: Environmental > Aquatic > Marine > Oceanic | place: Pacific Ocean | collected...
GGTGTATCATTACATTTGTAACCCCATTCTTTTTTATCGTGTTGACGTTTAATTATTTCTACTTCAGACTCACTCAGTGGTACAGTAGATGCTGTTGCATTAAACAATGTCATTTTACTTTTCCATTCTGCAGGCCATTTCTTTTTAGCGTACACACCAAAATGAAACATAGAATTGTTACGACCACCTTCTGGTATTTTATTCATAGCCATAAGTTCTATGCATGGTGGTGCATCAGAATATTCTGATTGTGGTCTTTCTATTTTTATTTTTGTAATGTCTGTTTGTTTTATTTCACTGTATATAGTGTAAAATTCTTCTAGTGTTGCAGCTTCACCATCTGCTCTAAATGCATAACGTGTAGTATCTTCACCACCAAAGTATGGTAGGTTTAAAAAGTTACCTGTGTCATCTGCTGATTTTAATTGTATTTGTTTTGGAAAGACTTCTGATCCGCCGTATCCTAGTAGTGTTTTTATTTCCGTTAGTTTGTCTCTCATTCTTTCTGCTGCTACCGGTTGTTCGGAGAAGAGAAAGACGTGTGCCCCTCCACTCTTTGACCTACACACAGCCAAAGGCAGTTTAAATTGTTTTATCTTATCTATTAATTGTTTGTGATCAAACCCTGCGTATGAATCTATATCTACACAACCCCACACACATTGGTTATCTTCGTTAATAGGTATGATGCCCAGACTTTGCGTACCATCTAGGTGCATCTTCCATAATTCCGTGGTCACTGGTTGACGTACTACGAATGATTGTCCCTTTAGTTTGACACCGTTTTCTGCCGGTGCTGTAACCTTGGTACAACCATGCGCACGTTCCAATCCTTTAAATATTTTTTCAAACATAAATTTTAATAGGCGCTTCCACTCTCGCTTCCACGCCTACTCCTAGGATTTTATTTAGTATGGTGTTGAGTCTTTAGTATCTTCTGATCCGTGTTTAGCTTCCACTTCACCTTTACCAACACTCATTGCAAAAGATTTAGCCATGTCATAGATTGCTTTATCTTTGACTGGGCCATCTTTTTCAACTTCCCATCCAAACCATGTTCCTTTGTCATTAGACATTTGCACAGTTGATAGATTATAAATGTGGCTATAAGTTGGTGGTGTAAACAAACCATTTTTACCTTGTAGTTTTAAACCCATCATCAATGAATTCCATTTTCTACTAACTTTTAATTGTGTAGACTTCATAGAAATCAAAGCTGTTGATGGAGTATCACCAAGAGTCAATACAAAATGACTTGCAGTGTTATCAAGATAATTACCATTTGGTAATCTATCTTTGTAGTCTTTACCTCTAGTGGTTTGACTAACTATATCACTGTCAGCGTCATGAATTGCTACAGGTGCACCAGAACTTGTGCCTCTGTCTTGCCATTCAATGTATTGTCTTTTGTAGTGACAAGGTACAACACTAATTTTATCAAACAATTCGTTTGTAACTGTGTTGATTATTTTGCCAGGCTCTGCGCCTTCGACATACTTACCATCTCTTTTGTTTACCTCTGGAGATAGTTGACCCAAAATTTTTAAGAATGGTAACGCAAGATCTTCCTGCGATATATTTTGAGTGCCTTGTTGTGCATCAGCTTCCATATCAAATGTTGCTAGTGCACTATTCTTTTTTTCTGCTACTTGGTTCATGTTTATTTGTTCCTTTTTATTGTTGTCTTATTTCCAACAAACACGTTGAAAATTTCCGTTGGCATTGATTTACCTGCCTCTAAACGCTCACGGACTAGCGCTTTGAGAGTCATGGGCTCAACCTTCAACTTTTGTGTTGGTTGATACCCACGCTCTTCTGCAAGAGCAGCATAATCCGCTGCCTTGTTATCCTCGTTACGACCGAATGATACGGATATCTCATTTTTGATTATATCACCCAAGCCATTTTCACGAAGCCATGTAAATGCTTTTTCTCTATTTGCAATAGAGATACTTGCACTATAATTCGGTTTAACATCTACTGTAGAACCATCTGATAACTTTAAATGTGACAATCCCATTTCTGCCATCATCGTTGGAATTACTTCACCAGACAATCTTTCATGTTCTTTTTTTAAATCTTTAAGATTATTTTCACTAATCTCAATTCTATTATTTAAACCTTCTAACATTTGTATTTGATCTGCTAGAGATTGTATACTTGCAGTTTTATCTACAAGGTCTTGTTGATCTTTTTCAAAGTCAATACTACTCATCTATCTTTCCTCTTTCATATAAGTTAATTTCAATAGGATAATATTTTCTTTCTTGCTTATCCCATTTTAGTAGATTGTATCTACCATTTGTCATGTCAGAAACTATAGAGCATGCTACACCAATAATTGCAGGATCACCAGTTAATAATAAATAATCATCTGTAGTAAAATCTTTTAAACCTTTTCTAAGTTTAAAAATTAATGGTCCAGGAGAAAAAATTATTTGTGATAACTCTGGTAATAAAAAATTAAATTTACCGGATGTAGAATAAGAAGATGCACCCATAATATTTATTTTAGGTCTACCATCAGTACTACCAGCAATTTCTTGTATTACATAAACTTTATGTTCTTTCATGCTTGACAATATAGGTGTGAGTTGTTATCTTGTCAAGTAGAAAGAAGAAAAATTATGAATTATAAATTTAAAACAAAACCTTATGCACATCAAATGACTGCTTTAGAAAAGTCATGGAACAGAGAAAACTTTGCTTATTTTATGGAAATGGGTACAGGTAAAACAAAAGTATTAATCGACAACATGGCTATGTTATATGATAAAGGTAAAATTAACGGTGCATTAATTATAGCACCTAAAGGTGTTGTAGGTACCTGGTATAACAATGAAATACCAAATCATCTTCCAGATCACATAGGTCAAGTAACTATATTATGGCAATCTAATATTACTAAAAAACAAAAAGAAAAACTAGAATCTTTGTTTGAAGTAGAAGAATCATTACACATTCTTATTATGAATGTAGAAGCTTTTAGTACAACTAAAGGTATGGAGTTTGCTAAAAAATTTTTATCTTGTCATGAAACTATGGTAGCTATTGATGAGTCTACTACTATTAAAACACCTACTGCTAAACGTACAAAAAATATTCTTAAACTAGGTGAGTCTGCTAAATATAGAAGAATCATGACAGGTTCTCCTGTAACTAAAAATCCATTAGATTTATTTACACAGTGTGATTTTTTAAGTCCCTGGTTACTTAACTTTACATCTTACTATGCTTTTAGAAATAGATATGCAGAAATGAAAACATTACACATGCATGGTAGACAGATACAAGTTGTAAATGGTTTTAAAAACTTAGGTGAGTTATCTGATAAACTAAAAGATTTTTCTTATCGTGTATTAAAAGAAGATTGTTTAGATCTTCCTGATAAAATATTTATTAAACGTCAAATACAATTGTCACCAGATCAACGTAAGTTGTATGAACAGATGAAAAAAGAAGCAATTGCCATACTAAAAGGCAAACAATCTACTACTGTAAATACCTTGACACAACTAATGCGACTACAACAAATTACTTGTGGTCATTTTACTGCTGACGATGGTGCAGTCCAACCTATTGCTAACAATAGAATTACAGAGTTGATGAATGTCTTAGATGAAACTGAAGGCAAGGCCATCATATGGGCTCACTATCAATATGACATTACAGAAATAATTAAAGCTGTGGTTAAAGAATATGGTCCGGGGTCCATTGTCGATTATTATGGATTAACACCACAAGAAGAAAGACAACCTAATATTAAACGTTTTCAAGATGACCCTAAGTGTCGGTTTATTGTTGGAACGCCTTCTACGGGCGGCTATGGCATTACTTTAACGGCTGCAAACACCGTAATTTACTATTCTAATGGTTATGACTTAGAAAAGCGATTACAATCAGAAGACAGAGCACACAGGATCGGCCAAAAAAAATCGGTAACTTATGTCGATTTAATGGCGGACGATACAGTGGATGAAAAAATCGTGCAAGCTCTACGCAAAAAAATAAATATAGCATCAGAAGTTTTAGGAGAAGAATTAAGGTCATGGATATAATAGGATATACATGCGACGCGCGCTGGAATTTTTTTAAACCAGGTCGACTGCTTTTCCAATAATTGGTTTATATTTAGTTTTCTTATCTTCACGATATGCTCGTAAATATTGATGTCTAGGATTAAAAGGTATGTAACTTGCGTGGATCCATCCCGAGTTAGGTTCACCTGGCGTGTAGTACTCGAGGATCAATTGATCTACCTCACAATTCATTTTAACCCAATCAGCTACTTCAGCATTGTCAATTCCCATACATTCGAAATCGACGGCCTCAGCTTTTGAGTGCTGGCTGGTCAAACTCGACCCTATGGCTTGGCACAACTCAGGGGAACGGAATCCCGAGGTTACTTTTACTCTACCAAATTGATCTCGTACTGGCTGTAAAATATTTTCACACAGCATTTTTAATTTATCTATTTGATCTGCGTTAGGTTCATTGTCTATACCTTTACGTATAGCTGTGTCTGATTTGGTGAGCTCCTGAAGAGAAAAATTTCGCGATAGTTGCATATTTTTATTTTGTGATATCTGTAAGTAGTACTATTAACACGGCTCCCATACCGCCTACAATCCAGTACTCTAATCTTTTGATACGTTCTTGCATTTCTTTTATCTGCTCAAACGTTTGCTTTTGCATTATTCTGCAAAGCTTTTCATGTGATTCAATTTTTTGTAACGCTGATTTTTTTGCCATTATGTTCTACTCGCTATTACCTTTTCAGTTGGTGATAGTAACGCTTCTTCGTTACGTGTCAAGTTAGTTTGTGGGTTCTTTTGTAACGTATTACTGGCCATTTGCACTGGCATTGGTGTGTCACCTAATGGTGGTGTTTGTGTTTTACTTGTAAATCCAGGTGAACCAGGGAACACTAAATCTTTTATTATGCTAGGCACTTTTTTAATATTTCTTTGTATAAATCCTTCTTCTTTTATTGGTATACCATTTTCGTCATACATCAATCTACCTTCTTTATCTGTTTGATAATTTTCTTTATCAGGATAATAACCACCCTCTAACTCTAGAGTTTCTTCATTAAATATTTCAGGAAAAAATTTAATACCATCGTATCTATCTTTAACTTTATCTAATTGGTATTGTGGAAATAAAAAATCTCTATTTACAGTATAGATAAATTTACCATCTTCTTCAGCATTAAGTTTATTCATTTGATCTTTTACAGTTCTAACTTTAGTTTCAAATCTGGGTTTAGAGTAGTTAACTGGTGTGAATCTGCCATCTAATAAATTGTTAATAATTTTTTTAGAAGCTCCTGCTTTTTTCATAATATCATATATTTTATTTTCAGATAAATCTAATAGTTTTAAATCTTCTATTCTAATATACATGTCTTTCTGTATTCTAAATGCTTCCTGTTGCATTTCATTGAATGTACCAACCATATCTGTAGGAGTTTTTTGTGCGAAGTTTTGTACGTCGTAAAATTTTTCTGTTTCATCAACAGCCCTTAATAATCTGTTCATTGTAGATGTAAAATACTTAAGATCTTTTTTGACATCGATTCTAATTATCCGTGTTCCAGTAAACAATGCTAATAATTCATCAGACAAGTTAACTGGTTTACCACCTTTAGTTAAATCTAATGATAGCGCATCACCTATTTTTTGACCACTAGATACAAAACCAGGTTTAACTCCATCTAGTACGTGAATTAATGACTTAATAAATTTATCCCCCAAGTCATCTGATTGTGTGTACACAGATCCACCACCATCTTTTTTACCGTTTCTTGTAGTGACATCTATAAATCTATCAAACCCCAATGGCTCTGATATAAATGGTTCTAAAAATTTAGACACGGGTCCGTTTTCTCCAAACATTAAGTTCATTACAAACTGTTCTGTTTCTTGTGGGTTTAAATTTTGTTTCTGTGCTTGTGCAATCGCTGCGTCTAATGGTTGATATAAACTATCGTAAGGACTAAAGTATGAAAAATTAATTGCAGCGCTTTCACCATTTTTCCAACCTTTAACAGCTAATAAGTTTGATGTTGCATCCCATGATGCAGCTGATGATCTTTTATATGCGTTCCACTGTGATTGTGTAGAGTTAGTTAAGAACTGTGCAAGTTCTGTAAATCCTTTTCCAACAGCATAACTAGTTAAAAAAGCACCTGTTAATCTTCTAATACCTATTTGTTGTATAGCTTTGTTGGGGTGTGCAGCTTCTTTTAAACCTGTGCTGATAATGTTTGCACCTGTTCTAAGTATTTCTGCAGGAAAAGATATAAAGTTTCCAAGTGGTAACTTTCTTAATTCCTGAATAATAGGTGGTACTTTACTGTATGTTGGGTATGTGTTTCTTAATAAAAATGCTGACGCCTCTTCGATCGCATCATCAAATGTTTTCTTTTGCCCTGTAACTGTATTAATTGGATCAAATTCCTTACCCATATATCTAAACCATTCTTTAACATCATCTAAACTTTTTAATGCTTGATACAATTGTGATTTACCAAACTCAAAACCATAACCTTTCCATAAGTTATCACCACCTGCATATAGTCTTGCAACTTTATCTGTAGGTGCCATCTTCATAAGTTTGTCAAACAACTCATCTGTAGTATTTATAACATTACCTTTTATGTCTTGTAGTACAGATTTTAATTCTGCAGCCACAACGTTTTCATCCCACACACCAAGTCTAATCATTTTTTCTACGTAGTTATTAAACTCTACTTCATCTATTTTATTACCACCTGCCTTAAATATATCTCTTGCAACAATTCTCATTGCATCTGTTACACTAGCTCTACTACCTATGTGTCCATTCATTAATGCAAAGAAAGAAGCTGACGTTACGTTTCTGACTTGTGTTTGTGGTGAGTATAATGTTTTACCAATCTGTACACCTACTTTAGACTGTAAGAAAAAACGATACACTGCATTTTCTACAAGTTTATCTAAAGAACCACCCACACCTGCAAACCCCTCTACGTATTCAGGTGATGCCCATTTGTTTAATAGGTTTGATTTCATGATACCTAATCTTGGTACACTTGTAATTTGTTGTGCATTAAGAAAACCTGCGTTTCTTGCATCTTCTAAAGAATTAAATAACCAACCCTTTTTTAATCCAGAGTTTGCAATGTAATCTGCTGCTCTTTTGTTTGCCATAGATGAAATAGCTTCTGCAGTTGTGTAAGCAACTGAAGCTTTTAAATTTCTTTCAGGACCTAATAAATTTTTTATAGCATCAGGTAATTCCTCACCAGTTTTTAAATATTTAAATTTATCATTTAATAATATTTTAGTTCCGATATCTCTTAATTGTGTCAGTGGTGATTTACCTTCAGCTTTACCAGTTCTTAATATATCTGCTGCGTGCATTTTAGCTGATTCTATGTATGCTTGTTCTGCATCTAGTTTAGGAAAACTGTTTCTTGCAGATTCTTTTAGGTTTGTATTTTTTTTAATTACATTTTTAACTAAAAAATCAACAGCTTTATTCATAACGTTTTCATCAGGAACATATTCAGGATTTCTAAATGTTTTAAATGATCTAACTAAATATTTACTAATATTATTTACTTCTACATTTGCTAATTCTTTTGCTAATTGATCAGCCTCTTTACCTTTAGGTAATACTTTTTTAAATTCTTCCATGATACTTTTAATATCTTTTGTTAAATCTTTTGCTCCTGCTTGTAATTCAACCGGTATGTCGTCTATTTTTCTTTGACCTTTTAAGTATTCATCTATCATATCTAGATAGTATTTTTGCATTGGTGCTGATATAGTTGCTTTGTTGTAATCGTTTTGAAATTGTTTAGCTAAATTGTATGCAGTTTTTTCTAAACCTTCGTAAGTTCTATCTATTTTTCTAGCTCTACCTTTTATATATAATTTAACTTGTTCACTAACACCCTCTATATCTTTAGGTTGTTTACCATAAGATCTAAACCAAGATAAAACGTTATCTATTTTTTTAAGACTAGGATCTATTTTATTAGGTGACGTTACAGATTTTAATCTCCATTCTTTAAATGGTGGTAATTGCGTTACAAATTTCTTTTTTGTAAAATTGCCAGACATAGCGTTTACTAATAAAGGTGCTACCACTTTACTAATTGTAAACTTACCTGCTTTTTGTAATTGTTCTGCTCCTGCTTTTGTTACGGGAGCCATAAGTCTGTTGCCCAATAATAATTTGGCACCTTTCATTACTGTTTTGTCAATTGCTTTTGTTCCTAGTTGCGCTGCACCTATACCAAATTTATTAACAAGTAATGGAGATAAACCATACTTGTAACCTAGTTGTGTAAACTTACCGACTAATGGAAAACCTCCACCAATCAATGTACCTTCTGCACCGTATTTAATTCTGTTTCTAAATTCTGCTGCTGCTTTTTTTCTACCTGTTAAACCTTTAGTGTCTTCAGGATTTACAAAAAAAGATTCTCGACCAGGATTAGATGCTAAAAAATCTGTAGCTCCTACTATCGTTGAACCTTCTGCAACTCTTGTTGCTATTTGACTAACTTTTCTAAGTTTACCACCTTTAACAGCATCTGCTGCTTTTTTCATTTTAACTACTGCAGGTATTCTTCCTGTAATTTTTGCAATAGCTGTACCAGGTATACCGTATTGTGTAAGTAAACCTGTAACTTCTCCTCTCCATGTTTCAGGACGAGTGGGTTCTCTTTCTTTCATAACTTTTTCAAAATCAGACATAAAGTCTGTGTTAAAAACTAAGTCTGTTCCTGCAAATAATAATGAACCTAAACTATTTTGTAAATCATACACACCAGAACTAATACCTTTTGCTATTTCATCTAGGCCAGTTGTGTAATCTCTTTCTTGAGTAATTTCTTCGTTATTAATTTTAAAACTAGGAGCTTTTGCATCAGGTAAAGCTTGAATATCTTTCATTGATGTCATGTTGACTTTACCTTTAGTCATAGCAGTAATTGCCATTCCTAAATAATTATTAGGACTTATTGTATTATATAATTCTAAAATACTTTTAGGGTCAGGCATCGCTAACCATTTGACAGGTTTCTTAGGTTTTGTTTGTCCTGCCAATTCTTCTTGTATTTTAAATTTGACTTGATCTAAGTCTAATGGTTTGGGATCTCTTATCTCTATATCAACAGCTTCGTCGTCTTTGACATCTTTGAGAAATCGTTCGTAGGCTGTTTCTGCCATGTTACGCTCCTGATGGTAATACTAAATTAACGCTGTACTTTTGGTTAAACAGATCTACATCTTGTTGTGATGAAATCATAGCAAAGTCTTCTAATGCTTCAGCACTGTTAGCCATTAACGCTACGATGTCATCTGTAATTTCATTTGGTAATCTTGCTCTTAGTTGATTATAACTTATAGGGTTATCTGATTGAGCCATTGGTCCGGGGGCCATGGTCTCTGTTTCAGTAATCTGTTCTTCAACTAATTCACCGTTCGCGTAGCCCGCTCTACCACCTTCAGCATAAGTTCTTAAATTTTGTAACTCTACTCTAATAGATTCAACAGCGTCTTTTTTAAGTTGTGGATCATTTTTATTTTTATATTTACGATCAACACCTTGTTTTAAGTCTTCGTTATATAATTCTTCTATTTTATTTGGTATAGCTCTCTCACCTAAACTTTTTGCATAAATTTCCATTAATAAATTATCTTCTAAATTCTTTGCAGAAAATCTATTATAATCTTCTTGTAACATTCTTAATTCTAAGTCTTCTTCTTTACTTAATTGTTCACCAGTTTCACGCAAATCTTCTCTTTTTTGTCTTAGTTCTATAAACCTAGGCATTATACCTCTAAGTTTTTGTGCAATTTCTAAGTCTTTGTAAGAAGTGTTACCAGATTTTTCTGCTAATATATCTGACTGACCTTCGATCAATGTTTTAAACATGTCAGATCTTCTATCGTCTAAAGACTCATCTTTTTGATCCATCAATAATTCTTCTTGAGATCTTGATGCTTTAAATTTTTCAAATGGATCTTTGGCTGCTGCTAGTGCAGTGCTTATCGCTCCACTAATACCACTACCTGTTGGTGTTCTTGATGCAATGTCTATACCAAAGTCAATCATTAGATCACCTAGTCTACGTTTAGCATAGTTAGGTCTTTCTTTTGGTTGATACATTTGATCCGCTGCTGCTTTCATGTCACCAATAGATGCGTTTTTTAAAAACTCTGCCATGTTTTGATCCATGTTTAATGATTGTACAGGACCTGCTTGATTATAACCTTGTCTAGGCGCTTGTAGTCCAGATGTAATTCCGCCTTCAGCCGACCCGCCTTTTCTAAACATTGGTCTTTTATATAAGTTACCTGGCATTATGTGTTTTTTCCTCTTAGATAGTCACCATAACCAGTCATCAGTCCTGCACCAACACCAGCTATTCCCAACGCATTCTGCAACGGCGTAGGGTTAGGTGTTACCATAGATTGATATTGTCCCGGTGCTCCAGATGCAATACTTGCTACACCTGTTTGTTGGAAACCTAATCTTTCATAAGGTTCGTAAGCTCTTAGTCTGTTTCGTTCTCTTGTAGCATCTAAGACTGCTTGTGTTTGTGCTTGTTGACCGGCGCCCGCTGATCCTAAAGTACTAATGTCTTGTCCGTATAATCCTGGAACCTGTGCAGCTAAACCTTGTTGGTTTTGTCCTAATGCCATTTGTTGACCAAAGGCTTGGTTAGCTAATTGATTAGCTTGAGTAAATCCTTGTTGTAATAATCCTGATTGTAATAATGCTCTGTTCATATCAGATTTGTTTTGATACTGTGCTCTCATAACACCTTCTCTACCACCACCTAAATTTCCAGACATAGCTGCTTGTTGACCTATACCTGCTAGCCCTTGTGCTGCTTGTGAATCGTATTCTGCAAGTGTTGCATCAATTACATCTTGTTGATACGGAGACATAAAAGGAGAGTAAGCTCCAGCTCCTGATAATCCTGCAGCTGATTTATCATATGCTCCTGCTTGTGTAATGTAAGGTTGAAATGCACCAATACCCTGGCCTTGTGTTGTAGCCATTGTGTATGCATCTCTTTGCGCTTGGTCTTGCGCAGCAACTGTGGGTGCAAATTTATCGGTAGCTAATGGTGCAGCAGTTAACGCCGTTAACTGTGTTCCTAAATCTCGTTGTAGATCTTCTACGTATTGTGGTGGGAGTGCTTGTGTTTGTTGTACAGCCATTATATAACCTCGCTTAATCTTTCCGATGTTTCAAACATCTGTTGTGCGCCAGCCATACCTTGTGACTCATCAGATACTTGTCCACCTTGTTCTAAATGTTTCATCATGTTTTCCATAACTTCTGCGCCTTTATCTATATCTCCACCACCTGCGTTTCTAACAGCATCTGCAGTAAATACAAACTCATTTACACTTAATCTTGCAGGCACATCGTCAGCTCTTTCTTTAGCTCCAAGGTCTACAAAACCACCAGTGTTTCTATAGTCTTTTTCCATACCATCAAGGTCCATGATTCCACCTTCGGCTTTACCAATTCTACCACCCATAGCAAAATCTTTAGTGTCAGCTCTACCTAAATAAGGATATTTAACTCTTAGTGCTGCTAGCTTTTCACCAGTTTTATCTGCAAAAGCTTCTTGTACTTCTGCTCTAATAGCGGCTACATCCATACCTTCACCACGGTCCATGATTGCTGATACAGTTTCATCTTCACCACCACCTAACAACATAGTTGCTGCAGTTACAATGCCTGCGCCACCTATAAGTTTTTTAACATTTGTTAAATCAGCTAAAGATGTTGGAACGTATTCCATAATTTTAGATTTAAGCTCACCTCCGGCTGTTTCATTAATTAAATTTTGTGGTTTGAAAATTAATTCATCTTCTTTAATAGCATCAAAAGTTGATCTAGGTTTAAATAATTTATTTCCTGTCTCACCAGACGGTGCAAAATCATCAGTAAAAGTAGACATTTTATATGTTCCATCACTTTGTTTTATTGGAACACTTGCTTTATCTTTAAATAAATTTTTTATACCACCTTCACCTGTTGGCATACTAAAACCATAATTAGGTCCTTTAAAAGGATTAATACCTTTTTGAAAATCCGCTCCACCTAAATATCTTGCACCTTGACCCATAGCATAATTCATTAATCCTGATTTAAGTGATGAACCTATTCTACCTGTTTGATCAAAGCTACCTATACCTGACATTAAACCTGCAGCTAGCGGGTTAAACGGTGCAACGAATGGTGCAGCCTTAACTGCAATCTCTGCTACTTCGTTAGGTATAATTTTTCTAAATGCTTTTTTAAGTGAACTTCCTATTCCATATTGACGTCTACCATCCATACCCATGATACCACCATACGCTGCCATCTGTCTGTCAGGTAATACAGGTCCTGTGGGTTTAGGTGCAAAAGGATTAACTGGTTTTGTTGGATCATTTGGTAATGGTTTTGCTATAGTTTTTTCTGATTCTTCAATCATTTTTTTAAATTCTTCAAAATCAAGAGGTTTATTACCTGTATTAATCATTTCTTGAATATATCTTTTGTATTTGTCCATTATAGAAGAGCTACCATAAGTATCCATTTCCTCCATAAATATTTCTATTTGAATAATTTCATCTTCATTTAAATCTGATAAAGGTTTACCAAATTCTTGCATTGCAATAGTTTCCATCATGCTATTTCTCTCATCCATTGGATCTGGCGCTGAAGCCATCATCATTTGTTCCATTTGTTGTGGAGATTTAGGACCTTCATTACCACTATACTTTATAGATGGTGCGTTAGTCTCTAGTTCTTCTGAAATTTGTATATCTTCTATTCCCATGGTTTTACTAGTTTACTTTGTTTTACTGAACAAATCAAGAGGAGGCATAATAACTTTTACGTCTTGCGCCATTTCTTCTGCCTTATACCCTTTGGTTTCCCAGTCTTTTCTTGTCTTAAAAACTTCTCCAGTTTCTTTGTGTCTATATGTTTCTTCTACTTTAGCGTCATATACTTTCATTATGTTGTTACCTCTTTCTTAATGTTTAGATAGCTAATAGCTACATCAAACGAATCTGATGTGCTCGATTGCATTGTAAAAGTTTTACCACCTTCTACTATTAGCGGTTGAGTTAATAATTCTGTTGTAACATTTGCTGTAAGTGCTGCTGATTTAATAGCTGTAATACTATTGTTAAGAACCGTTACACTTGGAGTTCCAGCTGAAGTAACAAGTATAGATTTAATAACTACAGTTTCATTAACTGCAGGAACACTAGCACCTAATGGTGTGAGAGCGCTACCACTTGTACTATTATCTATACCTGCAAATTTATATTGGTTTACTACTGCCATTAATCTAAAAAGAAGCTTCTAGCTTCTATCTCTTGTTTTAATTCTTCTTGAAATGTAGTGTTTAATTTCTCTAACACCGCATCTAAATCTCTAACTAAAGATTGTGCCACGTCTTCCTCATACTCGGAGCTTGCCCTAGTTAATGTTTGTACTATTTTAGCCATTATGTTTTATATAAATTTTTAGCTCGTTCTAATAACATATTACGTAATTCCTCAGTGCTTGCTAAACCTGCAGCAGCTGGATCTAGTGTACTATCCGCTCCTAAAAATCTTAAAATTAATTCATTATCTGTTGTAGTGTCGTCAGTAGTGTCGTCAGTAGTTTCATCAACATCTACACTCATAATACCGTCACCTTTTGAATTGTCAAACCTTCCTGTAAGAACATTATCATCACCATATTGAAAACCTTGCATTGGATTACCGTAAGCATCTGTTTTACCTGATAGTCTATTTGCCATATAACTTTGATATGCATCTTCAAATTGTTGTTGAGTCATACCAAAACTTAATCCTGGAATTCTACCGGCTCTAATAACTTTTTCAAAATGAGGTCTGTTTTTTGATGCACTCCAATCAGAAAAAACTTGTGCTGGTCCTTCAAAAAGTTTACTTAAACCATATAACTTAACTGGTTTTCTATAATCTAAAAAATTTTGAAAAGCTTGTTCTCTTTCATTTAATTGAACTGGTCCAATTGGATTTTTATCTCCCTGACCTGTTGCTATGTTGTGATTATAAGTTTGTAATGCACTGCTTCTGTCTTCATTGCTTCTAGAACCAGTATTTTGTGGTGTGTGATCAACTACACCTCCAGCTCCAGGATTATAACTTTTACTATAACTTTTACTACTACTAGGACTACTATAAGCACCTCTACTGTAAGACTGATCTCCGTAATCAGAACCACGATACCCTGGTCTTGAGCCATCTAACGATTTAGTAACTCGTTGACCTTGCGAATACAGCATTCTTTTATCTATCATTATCTTCTTCCTCCAGCATGTATATCTAACCTAAAAGTTCCTAATTTCCAACTGGTATCTACAGCAGTATTGGATATTGTAAGAGCTATAGCTCTTGCTCTTGCACGTGTATCTACTTTATCTGTGCTTGTTGTTACTGTAAAAGGACCTAATGATGAACTTGATGATGTATTATTAGGATAATTTCTTAAATCTAATTGTATAATAGCACTTCCTTGTTGTGATATAAAGTCAGGTATAATTCTACTTACTCTCATAATGTTTTCACCATCACCTCTAAGGTCACCTAAATTAGTTGCAGCCCCTCTTACAACTTTTTGTGTAATATCATAATCACCTGATGTAATATTAGCTGGAATAGCTGTGGTTACCCCAAGTCTAACTTGGTTAACTCCTGTTTCATGTTCATAGTAATATGAAACTCCTTCTGTGTTTCCTGTTACGTCAAAAGATGTATCCGTGTCTGCATCATATTGAGTTCCATGAGGTAAACCAAAAACAGAGGAGTCTTGCCATGTAGTTCTAATAAATAAAGGACTTGCATTTACAAACCATATAGGTCGTTTAGGTGTTGAATCTAAATAACTATAAGTAACTGATTGTGTATTAACATTAGATCCATCTTCTGGATAAAACCAAGTAACTTCTCCAAATAAATTATTTATTCCTGCATAAACAAATTGATTAGATGTTGTATTTAAATTGTCATAAACATAATCTTCTACCAAACAGTCCATAGATTCTAGCTTACCAGTGTATCTAAAAAAACCATTATCAGACATCCAATACGCAGCACCATCAACTTCAACGGCTGCATTCATACCAATCAATCCACAGTTTGTACCAACTTGTTCAAAGGCAAACGTAAAAGGAGTTCCAACAAACCTCATAGTAAATAAAGCTGTGTCACTCCAAACATATAATGCATTCCTACCAAGTTCAGCTCCCATGATCCGTGATCCGGCGGCCAGTCTTTGTGTACCAGCACTATTTTCAGCTGTGGGTGTGTAGTCATTAATATTTTCTTGAGAAGAGAAACGTATAAACATATCATCTTGAGTTGTTTTATCACCGATAGTTGTCTCTGTTCCAAAAAATACTAAGTGACGGTCAGGTGTTGATACTAACATATCACGTGATGCTGTTGGTGCACCTGATATAATTGTGGCCCTAGTGTTTGTAGCGTTTGTAGCATCTGCATCCCATTGAAAACATTCTCCATTAAATATTAAAGCAATAAGTGTACTACCCAGGTTATCTAATGCCCACATACCAGGTTCTGCAACGGTATCTGTGTTAGCTGATGACTGACCCCAACCAGAATAATTGCTGTAATCAGTTACAGTAGCACCGGTGCTGTGAGCAGCTCTGGTTGTTCCCCTTACAGCTCTTGTAATACCTGTTAAATCATTTCCAGATACGCCTGTGTAAGAAATTTCTTCGGTTCCTACTTGAATAAAATTTGTTCCTGTTGTTGGAAAATTAAGTGTAGATGTTAATGTAATACTGGTTCCAGATCCACCGGTACCATTAGCGTCATTTAATAATGCACCATTTAAAGTTGTTGTTTGAGGAGAAGTAGATGTTCCACCCCATTGTGATATTCCATAACCGAAAACCCCAACCTGTTCTGCTGGGCCTACATGATAATATTGAAAATAAGTTATACCGCCAGAAGTTGTAGCTCCTGATCCACTTTCATTACTATCCATTGTAATAGTTAAAGTGGTAGAAGAAGTTACACTTGTTACCATAAATTTTTTATCACAAAAATCTGTATCGGTAAAATTAGAATTTGTAATAGAACTAAAAGTACTTGTTTCACCAAATAATATAATGTCACCTTCTTCAAAATTATGTGCACCACTAAATGTAATTGTAACAATAGGTGATCCGTTAGATGTGCTAAATGCATTTGTAATAGCTGTTCCTGATGGATTAACTAGTGGATGTATATCATAGTACACTTCTCCTGTGTAAGCATATAAAATTCTATTTGTGCCAATAATAGCATATTTAATACCCTCTTTATTAACCATGTGATGCAAACCTCTAGCTGCACCAGTTAATTTACTACCGCCTAATTGGTTCCAACCACCTATTTTTTCTGGTGTACCATACCTAAAACGCACATTTTCACCACCAGTCCACTGAGACTCAGCGCCTGTTGATGTAACCTGTTTATTAAATCCCGGTAAAAAACCTAATTTTTGTAACATAAAAATCCTATAATATTTAGGCAGGAGACGATGTGGTGGAATCTCCCGCCAAAATATTATTCTACTACATTCTTAGGTAAATTTAAAGCCTTTAAACCAAGCAGGCAAGCCTAAATGTGGTCGTCTATCAAATATATTATCTTTATTTTCCAATAGTTTATTATTGTAATGTAAAAAAACTTGAACACATGTCTGTTCATTAAATTTTTCTCTCCAATGCTCTAGTTTATCTCCTTTATATATTAACATATCTCCTGGTTTAAGATCTACTTTAATACCAGCTTGTCCTTGTTTACCTGTGGGATCAATGTAAATGGGCCACATAGAACCCCCTAAATTTACAGTTGCAGATATTTCACAACTATATCTATCTGTGTGTCTTTTTAATTCATCCCCTTGTGTATACACTCTAGCATAAGAATAAGTTGGATTTAGTTTTAATTTAACATTTTTTTCAACAGTGGGTAGAGTTTGAAGTAATAAAAGTTCCATAGCAATATCAGCATAATGAGAATATGTTTTTGGACATTGAATATCTCCCAATATTCCCCACGATTCTTCAAAAGGAGAAATATACCTACTTTTAAAAAATGTTTCAGTAACCTGTTTTTTCATTAAAAAATAATTATAAACAAAGTCAGCAATCTTAGGGTCGATAGCTTTTCTAATAATAGTAAATCCGTCTTTTTTAAAATTATATTTTTTCATTATTTAAAAGGATAACCTAAATTCCATAAAACTAAAGAGTGTCGAATACCTTTCGTTATTGGTTTTACTCTATGCCACACGTGAGAAGGAAAAACAATAATTGATCCTTTAGGTAATATTTCCTTACACTGAATAGTCAGGTTTGGATTATCTTTATTCCTAGGTTGAAATTCTAGCTCCCCTCCTTTATAATCTACACTATCACTTAGTTGACAAGTTACAGATAATTTTCTTATTTTACCAAGAAAGTTTATATCTGTTGTATCTTCATATGGTTTATGAAAAGAATCAGAATGCCAACCATAATACCCTTTTACTTTATATTTAGTAAACTGAATTTGTTCGGACCAGTCCCACTGAAAATTCCACCCCGCCTGAAAATTTGCTTCATGTATGTATGGTTGAATTTCTTTATAAATCCATCGGTCATCTAACCACACTACATCCGACTTTCTTTTTTTATGTAATTTTTTTTCTTCTTTTTTTGTAAGAGGATCTTTTTTAACATCTCTTTTTGTTCCAAAAGTTCCAGTGATAGCTGGTATTTCTTGTTTCTGTGATGCATATTTTATAACTTCATCACAAAATTTAGAACTTAATGCTCCTGTAAAATAATAATAACAATATTTAGTATTCATAATATTTTTTAGACATAATTAAACCATCCTGTCACTATATATTTTTCTTCTGTATCACTAATTTGACCTCTATGTGTATGCGTCCAATCTGTTGGCCAAAATAATGTTAATCCTTTTTTAGCTGGTGTTGTAATTTTTTGATAATAAAATTCTGTGCCTCCACCTTTTTTTATAGTATTTAAATAAGTCATAAAAACAAGTTGCCTGCTACAATTATTTAAATTTCCTCTCTCACAATGATACACTTTAAAACCTCCACCTTTTTTATAGTATTGTATATTATAGTTTACCGTGATATTAAAATTCGATACCTTATTTAACATGGTGTATTTTTCTAAATATTTTTCTAAACTTTTTTGTAAATAATCTCTATATTTTTTAAAAGGCTCTTCACTATTATGTGGGTGTATCTCTAATTCCTCACTATCTTTTATTTCTTTTACAATTTGATTAGTTCCATAATTACTCACCTCTCCCTCATAGGTTAAGTTTTCTTTTTTCTTTTTATTAAAATAATCTACAATATTATTACAAATACTTGGTGGTATATACCAACCACCTATAAAACTTTCGTATGGAAATATATGTTCTTTCATTGAAAATACTTTTCGTATAAAGTTTTTATCTTATTTCGTACTGGCGTAAAAGAAAAACTATTAAAATATTTTCTTTTTTCAATCCAATTCATTTCTTTTTCTGTTGCATCTCTACTTACAACACTATATTTTTTTTCTGATATAGGTAGTATATACATTAAAGGAGTACCCGCTTTTATTAAAATTTCACCTTCTTCTTTATACCAATTTAATTGTATATTTAATTCACTAGAATCTCTTGGATCTAAAATGCCTGTTACACTTTCATAATCAAAAGAATCAGGGTAGGGTAAAGGCATAAACATAAACTTAACACCTTTAGGTGCTATAATATGATAAGGCGTATTAATTTTAATTATGTTTTCTATCTGACCTTTTCTTTTAGGGATATACTTCTCGATTTGATCACCATGAGTATCTACAAGTTTAATCTTTGCATATTTTACAAGATCAGCGTCTGCAATTTTCCATTGAAACCCTTCTTTATTTTTAATAGTTGATATAACTACATCATACCAAGAGGTTACAATATAACCTGTTTTAAACATTGCAAATATTCCAGGACACTGTGCTACATGTCTAAACTTTTCAGTCTTATTCATATTAGCTTTATAATCTGTCATTGCTTTACTAATCCATCTTGGCCCATATTTACTTGATGGTAATATAGGAAACATGTCTGACACACCTGCCAATGTACTTACAAATTCTATTTTATCTTTCATTTAATTTTTCTTTCTTTTACTATTTATTTTAAGGAGCCTCCCAACTTGTACCGTTCCAATCATATATAGTTGTATCATCATGAACTGAATTGTCTACATTATTTCTTTTTGTAGCTTTCCAGCCTTTTGTATTATCATCTTGGTAAGCACTTTCGTCCCAATAAATAGCCCATCTCCATACAACAGGGTCTGCTCCATCATTATGTATAGTTGGAGTTGTAATTGGAGCTTGCCAATCGTCATTTTCATCTAATGACCAAGATTCAAAAGGTTTAGGTGAAATAAATTTATCTTTTACCGAGTCATAAGTATATTTAAGACCGGCATATTGTTTTCTAAAATTATGATTGTAAGAAGTTTGTACCCACACATCATCTGTTTTGTGTACTTTATTTAAAAAAGCAACACCAAGACTTTCTTGTTCAACTCCTTCACTATCTTGTATTGTTTGATTTGAAACCGATTGAACGTCGATAACAATTCCATTTTCGTCAATTTTTGCAAAGTGTGCCATTATGCTGTGTACGTCCCTGTTCCAGTAAATTTAATAATTGTATTACTACCTGAAGTAGTAATTGTAGGTGAACCTGATGTAGTTCCTGTATAGTTTGCAGTTGGCATTTTTAATATAACAACACCTGTTCCACCATTAGCAGCTCGAGAAGGGTTAACATCTGGTGTAGATCCTCCACCGCCACCGCCACCTAAATTAGCAGTTCCTGCTGTTGCAGCCGTAGGACTAGGAGATGGGTTTCCATGAGCACCAGTTCCACCGCCGCCACTTCCGCCACTTTTTGTAGCGTTGTGGGCTCCACCACCACCGCCGCCAGCGTAAGTAACTGAACCACCAGTTATTGAAGATGCTCGACCAGATCCGCCAGTTCCGCTAGCACCACTTCCACCATTTCCATTAGCTCCACCACCACCTCCGGCTTGACCGCCAGGTTCCCCTGCGCCACCATTATTTCCTTGATCTGGTGAAAGATTTGGTATGTCTCCACTTCCACCGCTACCGTTGAAAGCACCTCCACCACCACCAGAACCACCATTTCCACCAGTAGTATTATATCCACCGCCGTAACCACCACCAGCCGTTGTATAAGTAGTTAAACCTGAACCTGCTACAGATGAATTACCACCTGTACCACCATTAGAATCTGCTGAACCATTGCTGCTACCTCCACCACCAACTGTTGCAGTTATTTGTGTGCCTGAAACAACCTGAGAGTAAGTATCCGTATAGAATCCTCCGGCACCACCGCCTCCGCCACCTTCTGAGTTACCGGCGTTTCTACCATTACCACCACCACCGCCTCCTGCGATTAGTAAATACTCTATATCATATGGGGGTAGACCACCTTGTTGTTGTCCAAATCCTCTTGAAGATGCTGCTGCTCGAGTTGCTATTAAAGGCATTTTATATTATCCTTTTATTATGCATATTGCGTTAAAGAAGCAAGTACTGTGTAGGTTGCGTCTCCTGTTTTAATAACAGTATAAACATAAGAATCAATAGAATTAGCATTTCCTTCAGTAGGCGCTGATCCTCCTTGCCATTCTGTTGTAACACCTGATGTAGTTCCATCTACTTGAACAGTAGAATTTACATATTCAGAACTGCCGATAGTTACTAAGTGACAAAGCGTTAAAGATTCTCCTGTTGCCATGATAGTATTCATCGTTGTAGAACCATCTCCTCTAAGATTAATTGTCCAATCTCCTGAAGCGTTTGTTGTGTAATACCAAACAGCTTGAGTTAAGGCATCAAAATTTTTAGTTCCGGTAGCTGCAGTTGCTTCTACTGTAACTTTTTCTGCAACGGCTTGAATTTTTCCTTGACCAGTAATTGTAAATTTTCCATAGCCATTAGGAGCCATAGTCATAGCACCATTAGCTGCGTCTGTAATTGTAAATGTTCCAGAATTAGTTCCAGAGTTTGTGTCTAATATTAAATCATTAGCACCACTTGATGTAAGTGTAGCTGCAGCTGCTCCCGTACCAAATACAGTTTCCCCTGATCCTTTTGGTTTAATAGCAATGTCTATGTTTGAGTCACCACCTGTTGCAGATAGTGTTGGATCATTACCTGTTGCTGCGTTAGCTAATGTAAATTCATTAACTGCTGAACCTGTAGCTGTTAATAAAAATAATTCATTTCCGTTAGTGTCTAAAATAGATGTTCCAATTTTAGGTGATGTTAAAGTTTTATTAGTTAAAGTTTGTGTTCCAGTTAAAGTTACATCTCCATCTGCTGTTGAAAAACCTGTATCGAAAATACCTGTATTTGTTGAAACACCGTCTGCGTAAAGTATTTTAAATCCTTTTTCTCCTGCTCCCCAAGTAACTGTTGCACCTGAACCAGATATTGCTTTTATTTGAACTGTAGGAGTACCTGCACCATCTGTAGTAGCATTATTAATAATGTAAAAATTTTTCATGTTAACAGGAATAGTAACTATTTGGTTACCTGTGATAGATCCTGTAAGTTTTATAATTCTGTTTTGAGCTTTACCTGATAATGCTCCATCTACTACAAGTAGATTAGTGGTTTGTGCACCACCTGCAATAGATTGCTCTACATATCCACCAGAAATTTGTTCTACTAGATTTAAGTTTGCGTTAGTTTTTGTCCCCCAAGTACCGGCATTTTCACCGGTTGCCATTAGCTCTATACCGAGCTCTGAATAAGTTGATGCCATAATTTTGTACTCCTAATAAATGTTATTTATATTGTTAATTGAATAGCAAGTCAACCTCTTTATCCAGCATGATTTTTTTCAGTATAAGAGGCACTTGTGTTGTATGTCTTAATTGAATAAGACGCACTAGTATTATAACTTAAATCTCTAGTATATAAAGGAGAAACTTCACCTAATGAAACAGTTGCGGATTGACCAGTTAATCCCACAACATCTGCTGGTGCTATTGCTCCTACACTTCCCGTTAAAGAACTAGGGGCAGTTAATCCAATTGTCATCTGGTCTAAAGAAATTGATCCTACTGTTGAGGTAGCACTTACTCCTGTTATATTTACCAGTTCAACATTTACTACTTCTAACTCACCTACTGAAGAAGTTGCTGCAATTCCAGTTAATCCTATAGCCATGCCAGTTGGTGTAATTTCACCTACTGAAGAAGTTGCTGCAATTCCAGTTAAAGGAACTCCTATTTCTAAACCAATACTTCCAACAGCTGTTGTACCTACTCCAGCTGAACTAATTGGTTCAGTGCTTACACCAAATGCTACTCCTGGTGTTCCTACTGATGCTGTAGCAGATTGACCACTTAATCCAATACCCATTTCAGTTGGAGTTATTTCTCCGACACTTGTAGTTGCTACTCCACTAGATTCTACATCAACAACAACTGTCATTGCTGATTCACCCCAGTTTTCAAAACCCCAAGTATCTCTACCCCAACCTTGTTCGTTAAATGCTGAAACTTCTCCAACAGAAGAAGTTAATCCAAATCCTGTTAATGTAACAACCGGTTCATCGGTATCACCCCACGGCTCAAGGCCCCAGTTATCTCTACCCCAACCTGCATTAGAACTAACCTCTGTTAATGCTCCGACAGCAGTTGTACCTACACCAGCTGTACTAATTGGAACTTTGATTTCTGTAGTTAGAGTACCAAGTGAAGATGTTAAACCTGTAGGTGCAGTAAGTGGAACAAGAAATTGAACTCCTGCTGATCCTACTGAAGCTGTTAATCCTGATGGTGCTGTTAATAAAACAGAGTAATCAACACCCCAACCTAAATTACCCCATGTACGTCTACCCCAACCTTCTTCATTGAAAGCTGTTAAAGAACCTGTTGATGATGTTAAACTTAAACCAGTTAATGTTACATCTAATCCACTTTCACCCCAGTTTTCAAAACCCCATGTATCCGAACCAAAACCTTGTTCTGGAAAAGCTTCAACTGCTCCAATTGATGAAGTTAATGATTGTCCTGTTAATGATTGTGCAACGGTATTAGACTGCCAGGTGTTCTGTCCCCATGCTACTGAAGGACTATCACCACCCCAGATCGATGCCATAAGGAACTACCTCCTTATGCTATTCTGACTATAGCTGTTGATGCTGCTGCTGCAGGAAATTGAATTGTAAATGTTCCGCTTGATACAGTTTTATCTCCACCAAATGCCACGACACAAACTGCTTTGTCTGATTGTGTATCGTTATAAATTAAACATCCATTTGCTGTAAATGAAGCTGATGTCCAAGATACGTCTGCAAAATCACAGACTGCAGTCGAGCCGTCTAAGACAGGTGTAACACTTGTTATTGTTTCTCCGCCTGCTGAATAAGCTGAACCAGATGTGTTTGAAATTTCATTTGATGAACTATAAGCTGTAGTGCCTGCACCTAAAGATGCTGAACTTGTATACAATGCTAATTTAAATGCATTTCCAGACGATGCGGTAAAGTTGTGTGTACCAACTAAAATTTCTTGTTTGAAACTATTACATATTGCTGATGATATTGACATAATTTTTTTCTCCTAATTATTGAGGCGGTGACTCGATTGGAATTCTTAGTGTACCATCCGTGTAATCGTCTCGTCTTCTTCTTCCAATTTGCATTGCTGCAAACTTTTGTAGTTCTGTTTTATACTTTTGCTCGTATAATGTCAACATATCAGTTGGACCTTTTAAGAAAGTAAATGCTTCTGCTAAACAAGCATATAAAAGCCCATTGGGAAAATATTGACTAACATATGTAGTGGTATTACTGCCGCTTAAAGCTTGTGGTAGTTTGTTATAATGAATAATATATTGATAATTAGCGTCTGGTGTAGGGGCTAAATACATACCTCCAGACGTGCTAGAAGACACTCCTGTAGCACCTCCAAACATAGAGTAGTATTTAGGGTATCCTGTAACATCTACTCCCGATGCAGTAGATCCTGATGGTCCTGTTAAATTACCAATATACTCTGATATAAAAGTTTGATCACGTCTTTCTAACCACTGACCTTGTTCATTAGTGTTTGCAGTAGATGGAAATACTTGTACACCTCTTACAAATAAACATTCAGCTGGTACATTTATACTTTGAGTATCTGTTGCAAACTGTGCTTGTGCTTGTCTTCTGTCAGAATCCATAGGAAGATCATATGCAATTCTGTATTCTGAATTCATAATAAATTGATCTACAATAGTAGATGTAAATACGTTAGCATCTACTTCTGAGTAATCTCTAATTGCAGTTGTTAGTGTTGCGTATGTAAATCCAGCCATAATTAACTTCTATCATTTACGGGTCCAATTGTACACTGAAAACCGCCTCCTGTTGCCGTGCTTGTAGCATTAGATACTAAAGGCACAGTTAATGAATTATATATTATTTTTGTAGCAGGTTGTGCTCCTGTATTAAAAGTTGTTCCTACAGCTGTTGCAAGATATGAGCCATAAATTTTTGCACCGGATGTGTGAGCAATCGCTGTAGTATTAGATGGAGTTACTCCTCTAAATGGTGCAGCTGTTCCACGTGTGCATCCTGTTAATGTGTGTGTAGATCTACCGGTATATTGAATAGTTTCATTTGCAAATGTTCCAACTAATAATGGATTAGTAATTGTGCCAACATCTAAATCAGTTTGTGTGTAAACTTTTTCTATAACAATATATCCAGCTGTTGGAAATTCTGACCCATCAGTTAAAACAATTGAAGTAGCAGAATCATTTATATTTGCATTTAATGTTGTAGATAATTCTAAAGTTGTAATTGCAACTCCACCTACCGGTTGTTTAACATCACTAAATCTTACATAAGACGTGCCTTCATTTAAACCATTACCTGGAAAAGAAACACTTAAAACTTTAGATGCTGCGGTTGTTGTAAATGGATTTTCAGGTAAGATATCTGTTACAGGAAACTCGACTCTTGCAGGTCTTGCATGTTTTAATCCTTGTGGATCAGCTCCCACTGGATGTGGCTCTAATTGTGGTTGTTTAGGTTCAAATTCAGATGTGTGCACCCATGCACCGGTCCACTCTTGCACCATTTCTCTATATGGAAAAGCTGCGCCGGATCTATCAGAGATCGCTAATGCTCTACTACCTTTTGCAAATCTAGCCATTATATATTTGGATAGTATGTCTTCGGAGTAATAAATGTGCTAGCTGCAGAACCATCTTCAGATAATGCTCTAGCAAGTTCATCCTCGTACAACAACTTCATCTCCTGTGTTCTTTGTGGTGCAAACTTCATAGATAAATAATAGGACAGTCCTGAAACCATACATGGTACAAATCTAAAAGGTGTGTCACTCGCGTTAGTATAAGCTCCTACATCTTGAATTCTTCTTACATAATAAACATTTAAAAAATTTGATGCAGCAGTAGAATTAGGTAAAGGATAAATAGTTAATGTAACTTTATCTATAAATCTTTGTACCCAAAATTGTGAAGGCGTTCCATTAGATGCTTTGTTTGCTGTTGCAGCATAAGAATCTCTTGCAACTTTAGTTAAACCTGTATCTGATTGATTTGTTGTATTATAATTTTGTCTGTAAGATACATTTAAAATATCAGAGATACCATAAACATTTGCTGTTGGAACAGTTGTAGCTTGTGGTGGCTCTCCACCTCCAGGCACATCTGTAGCATTTCTGTAAAATGTGTAAACACCAGATCCTTCAGCTGTAGCATCAATATTAGTTGTTGAACCTTGAACTAAATTAATGTTTGTATTTCCTACTTCCCAAAAATGTATCCCTCTATTTCCCCATTCTTGAAATAAAATATTTAAAGATCTTCGTGCAGTTTTAATTTGATGTCCTGCCGTTCCCACAAGACCTAAACGCTCATACGCATCTGCAATGATTTCATCTATCGAGAAATCCTGATCAAATGAATATGATGAGGAAGTAGTATTCGCCATTGGCTAACTCCTTAAAATGTTCCGATTACGTAACAAAAATCACAGTTAGTAAGATCTACGTAAGCTCCACTGTCACAATAAATACCAGCTCCTGGCATTTTAAATTCTTGAACTTGATTAGCTGCTGTTGCAAACTTACCATGAAAAACTAAATTTTTTGCTGTCGCACTTCCAGTTTCATTATAAATTTTTATTTCAGCATCTGCGTCAGTAGACTGTGCAAAGACATTCATAA
>Ga0208157_1000358_pt1 | contig 26118 bp, 36 predicted proteins | sample 5_EtaG_FD_184077 | JGI IMG/M metagenome (GOLD analysis project Ga0208157, IMG submission 184077) | Marine viral communities from the Subarctic Pacific Ocean - 5_ETSP_OMZ_AT15132 metaG (SPAdes) (version 2) | ecosystem: Environmental > Aquatic > Marine > Oceanic | place: Pacific Ocean | collected...
GAGCGGCTTGCTGATTTGCAAGTCCTGTTTGCTGCTCAAGAGACGCTTGCTGTATTGCGCGCTGTTGTTGACCGGTTATATCAAATTGAGCTGCACGCTGCGCTTGATTGAATGCATTAGCTCTTTCCCGTGCAATTAAATCCGCCGCCTGTTGACCGTATGCCTTGCGCGTTTCTGCTTCAGCTATGCCTTGACGAGATCCGCCGAATGCATTTGCGGCCGTAGCTTGGGCGCCTTGCTGATTTAATGACATTTCTTGTGCGCCACCTAAATCACGCAATCCTGACTCAATAACTGCATCAGTGTATGGCGACATATAATTAGCCATGTTTGCATCCGCAATGCTGCCAACATTTCCAATTTGGGCTGCTTGCGCTGTTGGAGTAGCCATTGACGCTATATCGCCATATGTATTAGCTGCCTGATTATATAACGGAGTACCCATGCTTAGAGCCCCATAACCGGTCATCGCTTGTTGCTGTAAAGGCGTCATGCCTGCAACGCGATCTCCCTCAAAAGATTGATATGGCTGCGCTAAAAAGTCTTGAGCAAATGGTATTACAGTGCCTTCCAAGAAGTCCTGTTGGAATTGTGGCATACTTTTTGTTTCGGTACTTTTAGATCCCATTATCTTAACTCCATCTCATAATGAGTATACATCGCTTGAAATGGCGACGTGTCTACATATTTTTCAAAACCTTTTCTGCCGTCAGCTTCGACGGCGTCGAGCCCTGCATCTAACGCTAATTTTTTCATTAGGTCTATTGCTTCGTTCATCCACTGCCTCATGCGTTTACCGCCAATAAATTCAATCTTTAAATTTTTTCTTTGAGGGTGCTTTACAACCACGGTTGTCATGGCCGCTACTAACTTGTCCTCGAGATGAATAAGCCACATGACAGATCCACCTTCTCTTATGTCGTCTTCAACGTCCTGCATTGTGACGTTGTGAGCTTGCCTCAGTATCGCCGGAGCCAGTAACTCCATCCCCTCGCTAATGTAATCATCAAAGTCTTCAGTTAACACGGGTAATATGCTTACCTTTGGCTTTGTATCTAACTTTACTACATTATCTAACATATTTACACCCCTATCACCACGTACTTAATCCGACACGTTTCCAGATAGCCGTAGAGCCGTCATAAGACGCAGTGCAAATGTAAATGTAATTTGTATCCCACGCAATCATGCCGATAACGTCGCCAGTAGAGCCAACGCTAGACGCAGGAGTGGCTTGCTTTGTAGCGAGCTGCCTAAATGCGCCGCTTGATGAAATAACTGCATATTTTTTAGAGGTGTCCCAAAGCACGACGCCATCCTCAGAAGGGTTATCGTCTGTAGTTTTATGATAAAAACGCGATAATTGACGCTGTAAATACGTCGTTAGGTTTTGCCCCCATGCTTTTATGTCGTCGCCAATAGGTGGAAGTACCGGAGCCGCCATTATCTACGCCCACCTGCTTTAGCATCAATACGCATCGTGCCAACGCGCCATGCAGCATATGGCGTGTCGCCCTCAACTCTCATACGTATCTGGCGACCAGAAAACCTGACGGCTGTAGGGTTGGCAGGCGTGTAGGGGCCGTGCGTTGATTCTGTTGCGTTTGGATAAAATCTGCTTTTAAACTTAATGTTTACGTCGCCTTGCGTTTTTTCGTCTGGTATGAGGTCAGTTACCTGCATAATTCTATCGCCAGATCCCATGCTAAACGGGCCGCTTTCTGCAAATACGCCATCTGCGTCGGTCACGGTAATATTATTGCCCATAGAATTACCATGCACGGTGCAGTAATATTTTAAGCTTGCAGGCGCATCGCTTGGCACGACAAAAGTTGTTTTTGCCCCCGAGCTTCCTGCGGTTCCAGTAGCTGTAACTCCAGAGGTATACGAAGTGTCGTCTGACGTTCTAAAAGCAATCGGGTGATTTGAATTAGAATTATCACTTTGGTCAAAGACATAAGTGTATCCGCGTTTAAGTGTAATTGCAGGATAGTTGCTGCCGTCTAAAATAAACCTGTTACCACCGCCAACGCTTGCAACTGTGACCGTGTATGTTTGAGTGTCAACGTAGCTCAAGCCAACCTCGTGGTCGAACATGGCGCCATCTTGCCCCATAAGCATAGGATACTCAAATACACCTCTAGATGCACCAGAGGTGCGCGAGAGGCTTCCTATAAGCCAATGGTTTTCCTTGTAGTCAAATGCAACGTATCGATCTATCTCTGTTGAGCTGCCAGAACAGTAAAACCACCAGATTTCTCCAAACTGGCCATTTGTAAACGCCCACGTTTTACTTTTCTGTGAAGTGTTTAAGTCGCCAAAGACATAATCATGTACGGCGCAAGGTATTTCTGACACGACATTTCCGTCAAAACGGAAAAAACCGCCGTTGCCCATCCAGAAAACACCCATATCAACGTCGGCTGCCGCACGCCTTGATATAGTGCCGCAGGACGTGCCAACTCGTTGAAAAGAGTACACATAAGGCGGTCCTATATATCGGGCCGTGTGGGCATCGACATCTGTCAGAATAAGCGTCTGACCACGGGTTCTTATAGCCGTCTCTATCTGCCCAGACGTTTGCAGCTCTATGTCTCCTGCTTCGTTTGTCGAGGCCGGCGTCCAAGTCGTATTGTCTTCACGATCTGAAAATGCCACCTTACGAGGATTGCCACCTGCGCCAAGCGCAAACACAAATCGCTCTTCAGTTACTATTACGCCCAAATTATTAGTTGGTGCGTTGGCTACTACTGCGGCTTTAGAAGACGTGCCAAGTTGCCATTCTAAAATCCTACCGTCTGCCGTAGAGCACGCTAAAAGATACTCGCCCCAATTATCTAACGACCAAGTAGTTGCAGGAGAAAGATTACCAGTGTCTGGCCGAGGCGTGCCGTATGTACCAGATCCGTAAAAGCCATATCCGTATCCAATATTTACAGATGCACTTTCAGATCCTGCCGTCAAATCTGTAGGCGCAATGTCGTATGCCGTACCGCCAGATACAACGGCAAACAGCTCGTTATATGATCCTGCGGCAACATATCTCGTTCCGTTGTTACTTTCCCATGTGTGCATACCACGGGGGGCGTTGGTTGTAATCGATGCTATGTTTTCATTTACGCGCCAACCACCAATTGGTCTGAGTGATCCGTCTCTCCATCGTACTAATGAACCGTCACGCCACCTACCTGCTGCATCAAGGTCTGTGCCTGTTCTGTAAAATCCGGCAGGAATTTTTAGCGGTATTAGCGGCATGTCGTTACTCTGGTTTTGTTGGCCATGAAATAGTGTTTGGAAATCCCGATTGCTGCGGCACGTTTAATAGGTCTGTACGGTACTGCGACCACTCAGATTGTTTTTCTGACGTCATATCTGCCCAACGAAGAGGGTTGGACACGATACAGTCTACTTCTGATTGTAATAAATGATCTCTCATCACTCTCGCTTGACTCGCTGCTTGTGCGTCTATTTCACTTTCCGTTGGTGCAGTGTAGACTACAAAGTCTGAACCAATCAATGTTAGTAAATCATTATTATTTATTGTCATGTCAGTGTCAGATGCGTCTAATGTATAGGGTATCCAACCAAACTCTGGATGATTTATTTCAACATCAATTCTGCTGTTATCTGCTGCTAAAGACTTAGCATTTCTATATTCTGTTATCTCTATGCTCATTATGAAATCCTTAAAAATAGTGTCGATGGCGCTCTATTGTTTACAACTCCTTGTCTATCAGCCGTTCCCATAGCTCTCCAAGTTCCACTAGGAGCACTACCGTCAATAGTTGCGGCTGTACTATCGCTGTAAACGCTTGTTGAGAGAAAACCAGACGCTTTGAGGCTTGATCCCGAATAAGTAGTACCTGCAAAAAAAGTACCTGCCGTTGTTTGGCCTAATAAAGCATACGAACCTACTGCACCAAATGACAACCCTGCCGTAGCAGTTCCAACTTGCGCTGAAGTTGGCGCGGCAGAGGTTAAGTAACCTTGCGTAGAGTGATCGCCCCACCCATAAGCAGTGTCCCAATTTGATTGACTAGACGTAGTCGGGATGCTGTAACCACTTGCTAATGAGATTGCAAATGTTCCGCTCGTTGTAATTGTCGATGGGCTGACGCTTAAACCAGTTGGCACAGTCACTCCAACGCTTGTAACTGAGCCAGATCCTGCGGAGGCATTTATGTACGTTTTTATGTCTGACAGTGCTACCTGCTTCATTGTGCCATCATCGTTAAACACAACGCGGTCTGCATCTACAACGGTTGTAGAAGTGGCGCTTGTGTCGCCATCAAGTATGTTAATCTCAGCCGTGGTAACAGTTGCGCCGTCTAGCTTGTTAAGCTCTGCAGCCGTGCTAGTCATTGCCACGCCGCCAATTTGCAATGATGTCATGTTTGGCGTAGTTGCGTTTGTGCCGTCTGCGTTGTTATTTATCTCGGATACAATGTTGTCCAATGCCGTGTTTGTTGTGGTTCCCCACGTATCCTCAGATCCGCCTACTGTCGCCTTGGTTATTGATAACGCCATCTACTTTCTCCTCTATGCCGCGTTTTGCCAAGTATCGCTTGGCTTTGCCACATTTGTCCATGTCTCGCTTATATCAGAAACATCTGTCCATGTCTCTGGTGTAATTTCCTGTACGTCCCATAAGAAACGTACTGGCATTGTCGGCGTGCCTGCCGTTATCTCTGTTGCAGCTAGAATATGATCCTGACTAAATATTACCGAATCAACTACTGGCGTAGTCGTGATTTCTTGCGGCTTCGCATGTACAATTTGCGTAAAAGAGATGCTATCTACAACTGGCGCGCCTGCGGTAATATCGTTAACACCGTATCTTTGTTCAAGAACGAGGCTGTCTATTATTGGCGCGCCAGAAGTAATTTCGTCTGCGTTAAACTCAAATAACAATACCAAACTGACGTTAAACGTCGGAGCTCCAGTAATAATGTCAGCAATTGAAAAGGTTTCATCTTCTGCAATTGTAACCGTGTCTAGCAGTACGGCGCCGGTTGTTATTTCGGTTGCAGTTAGTATGTGTGTTTGAGAAATACCTACTTGAGAAACAGGCGTCGTCGTTATGTCTGATATAGTAAACGAATAGACCGCAATACCTGTATCATCTGCTACTGGCGCTACCGCTAGAGGTGAAAATCCAAACATCGTTTATCCTATCACAAGTAAATTATTAATTATTTACAAGTGTCCATTCAGTATTTTCTTCGTCCCACATATATTGATTTCCATCATTTGGCATAGAAACTGGTGGCTCATACCGACAAGTTGTTTCATTTAATGCCCATGATGTATAATTTTGTGGCGGAACAAAGCCATCTAAATCTTCGCGCCATGTAAATCCTACGGCCGCGTAATTTTTCCTAAAAGAATTATTGTAACTGGTCTGTTTCCAATTTGTGTCATTTCCGTATAGCGACTTACAAAAAGCTATACCTAATTCTTCTAGTTCATTACCATTTTCATCCAATATAACGTTATTATTAAGCACGATAACCCTAAGTACGACATTACTATCATCTAATTCTGCAAAATGTGCCATTTTTACTCCTATGTAAAAGGTATAGTTCCACTAGACGTAAACTTATATATTCTGCTGATGAACTAGGATAAGGCATTAGAACGTGATACTCCCAGAACCTGTGAATTTGTAAATGTTGTAAGAGCCGTCAGTTGTTACTGTTGGTGATCCTGTCGTTGCTGTGGCTGTCGCTAAAGTACGGATAATTACAACTCCAGAACCGCCATCGCCGCCATATCCACCTGAGTTAAGATCACCATCACCACCGCCGCCGCCACCAGTATTAGCTACGCCACTTGCAGCATTATTATTTCCATCGCCGCTGTCGCCGCCACCGCCAAGTCCACCTGAGGCATTAGGCTGATAATTTGTTCCTGCGCCGCCTGCACCGCCGCCAGCATAATAAATTGCTGTACCAGTGATTGATGATTGCAAGCCTACACCACCAGCAGAGCCAGCCCCTGTATTGTCAGCAGGTGGACTTGAGCCTGCACCACCTGCACCGCCGCCACCGCCGCCGCCACTATTAGAGTCAGCATTACCGCCATCGTTGCCTTGTCCCGATGTTCCTGCGCCACCAGAGCTTCCGTCAATACCACCACCTGCACCACCGCCTGAGCCACCTGCACCACCTGCGCCGCTAACTCCACTCTGACCATGTGCGCCATAACCGCCGCCAATCGCAGAAATAGTCGTTATTCCTGAGCCAGAAAGTGATGAGGTTGAACCTTGAGCACCATTTTGATCATAGCTCGTTGCACCCGCACCACCAGCACCAACTGTAACGGTATAGGAAATACCAGAATTTAGGTTAAGTGCTGTTCCAGTGAGCATACCACCAGCACCGCCTCCACCTGCGCCGCCATCTCCATCACCCTGCGTATCACCTGAACCGCCTCCACCTCCACCACCTATTACAAGGTAGTCAGTTATTGGGTCAATAACTGTTCCTACAGCAGCAAGCAAAGCCATTTGTATGCCTGACATTAGCTTACATTCCCTGTGATTACACAAACAGTACCACTAATAAACAATATTGTACAAACACCTCTAGTTGCTAACGTAACACTAGCCTTATCTGCATCTTCACCACCGATATATGCAGTAGTAATTGAGCACGTTATTGTGCGGTCACCTGATGTATTGTTAAATATAGAAATCGCGTCACCTGCGGAGAATGTGCTGTTTGGAACAGTTATTGACCCACCTGACCCAATGCCTACAAAGTTTCCTATATCACCAGTAGTCAATGTGTAGCTTGAGGTTTTGTCAGAGCCAGATTGCGGTATAGCTCTTATAGCTCCGTCACCATCACTTACAGTGCCGCTAAAAGTTGGAGATGCAAGTGGCGCTTTGGCTGCAATGCTGTTTGTTACAGTTGTGGAAAAGTTTGCGTCATCCCCAAGTGCGGCTGCAAGTTCGTTTAAAGTATTTAAGGTTGATGGCGCACTGTCTACTAAGTTCGACACCTCTGTGTTGACAAATGCAGTTGTAGCTATCTTTGTAGAGCTATCACCTGCCGTAGCAGTTGGCGCTGTGGGAGTTCCTGTTAGTGCAGGGCTTGCTAATGGCGCTTTTGTATCTATTTGCGTTTGTATTGCGCTTGTGACGCCATCCACATAATTAAGTTCGGCTGTCGTAGCCGTAACACCATCTAAAAGATTTAGCTCAGTAGCCGTTGCTGTAATACTTAAATCGCTTAATGAAGAAACTGATCCAATACCTGCTCTTGGCAATGTAATATTAGCGTTTCCACTTCCATCCTCTGCACTTATCGTAATTGACCCATTTGTACTATTTAATTTAAGTGGCATGTCTCACCTCATAAAGATTTAAGTGCATCGAAAATGCTGACTTCTAGTTGTGTGCTAGTTGGCACTGTAATAGTTATATCGCTATTTATAGCAGATCCATCGCCTAAACGAAATCTAGTTTCTGCATCAAGAGTTTTATCTACTGCTAAAACTTTCTGTGCAAATCCACCTGATATACCTGCCGCTATGTCTCTTGCTTTGCTCATCAGTCACCTACAAACCAAATTTATCTTCAAAATATGCAATCGCATCATCGAAGTCACTTGTGCTTAATGCATCCGTCATATAAATTTCATAAACTTTGCCAGTAAACAAAATTGAACTTCCTCCACGACCACCAATATACAAATCTTTATTCGTGGTTTGGTGAAATGGTATAGTACCGAATGAAATCACTCCATTTCTTTTGCCACCAAACTTTGATGAATAAAACATATCTGTTAGACTATTAGTTGATGGTAAATTGCTACCAAAAATAGTTTTTGTGGCGTTATTTACAGGGTCTTCTGTACCTGATCCATTGGCTTGTGTTGGATTGATGCCAGCAAATGTTCCACCTCTTCGTACACCATATGTATAAGTAGTATCAGAATAATGATACATTCCATTATTATTATTAGCGTTTGTACTGTGTTCTAGAATAAAAGGATTACTGCTTTCCTCTTCTATAACGCTAATAACACACATATTTGAAGGAAGTGTAATATTGAGAAAACCAAAAGACTGTACGGAATTAGGACTTGGATACTTAAAGTATGAATTTCCGTTACTATCAGTGCCTTTAGTAAAACCACCGCCAATAAAAGTAGCACTTTGCCCAACCGTATGTGTCCAAACAAAACTTGAACCAGAAGCGTTAAAATTAGTGCTTGGATTTTCCAAATGAAGTAATGTTGGTGTTGGTAAATCAGGAACTACTTTACCACCAGAGTTAAACCCTTTCACTGACCCACCGCCAAAGGTAGCTAACATCGGTGCATACAAAGGCTTTGGTTTTGGTATAAATAAACTCATAGGAACCTCTTATGCGTACTGAGTAAGCGCAGCTAAAACAGTAAACGTAGCATCGGCTGTTTTGATAATCGTAAATGAATAGCTGTCTATACTACTTGCATTACCTGCTGTTGGCGCAGAACCACCTGACCATTTTGGTGTTACTGAACTACCATCGACTTGGTAAGCGTTTAGGTAATAAGCTGTAGAGCCTTGCGTCATTGCAATGGCAACCGTAAGTGACTGACCTATAGCTAAATTAGCATTTACGTTACTAAAGTTTATTGTTCTGTTTGCAGTCTGATTTGCAGTATAAAGCTCAACAGCTTGTACAACTGTATCAAATGTAATTGTACCTGTTGTAGAAGTTTGAACTGTTACTTTCTCGTATACTTCTTCTATGTCTAAAGTACCATCAACAGTAACACCGTCTGTTGTAGCCACGCCAGTTATGTCTACACCTGTTGAAGTTGTTTCAAACTTTTTATTATGATTATGGTATAGCTCTGTAGAACCACCTTCAGAAACTTTAAAAGAAGTGCTATCATCAGCTTGTCTAACAAACTCAATAACATCATCTTTGATATATAATGTACCAGTAGTGCTATTTATTCTACTATTAGACCCATCATGAAAAATTTCTAAATCGTTACCAGTACCAAACCTAGCCTTAACGTTATCACCTAAATCTACATTGCCTGTCATTGTGCCACCAGACAACGGCAACTTAGTAGCAATACTATTTGTTACTGTTGTGCTAAAATTAGCATCATCACCTAATGCAGCAGCAAGCTCGTTAAGTGTATTTAGCGTAGAGGGTGCGCTATCGACTAATGCAGTAACTTCTGTTTGCACAAATGCAGTTGTAGCGACTTGCGTTGTGTTTGTACCAGTTGCGGCTGTGGGCGCTGTTGGCACACCTGTAAATGCAGGGCTTGCTGCATTGGGTTTAGCATCTAATTGCGTTTGAATATTACTTGTAACGCCATCGGTGTAATTTAATTCTGTAATTGTAGAAGTAAAACCTAAGTTTGTCAGTGCTGTTGTGGTATTTAACAAATCACTTAAATTATTTGATTTACTCAAGCCAGACGAACTAACCGCATTGTTAACTGCCTCAACTGCTTTCGCTAGAAGCAAAAACGATTTTGCATCATCAGACGTTGTTGCTGCGTCTATCTTGCTATCAAGTGTCGTTTCAAATGTTGCTGTATCTATAGCCATGTTTATAACCCTGCCAATGCAATTGCTTCAATTGTGTCTAAATCTGCGGCCTCAAAAGATGAGAACGCTACTACTTCTACTAAGTCTCCAGCTTCCGCTGCTTCTGTTAAAACTACTTGTGTTCCTGACGTAGCCGTAACATCCGTGTTTGCATTGCTTATTAACAATACACCGTTCATAAAAACTTGTACCTGATCAGGATCATAATTGACGGTAAATGTCGTTTGCCCCTGAGTAGCGGTAAACAATGTTGAAGTATAAGTTTGTGGTTTCAAATCGTCAGCCGTTGCAGATGCAAACACAGAGGCTGTACCAGTTAAACTTATTGCAGATCCAGAGCTACTGCTTTCCTGCGGCGTTCTAGTAAGCGTTGGCCCTGTTGCATTGTACGTGCCAATCCCAATCTCCCAATAAGCCCCTTCTTCTATTACATATCTAATTTGATCGCCTGTGGCGGCTCCGGCGGCAGTAAAAGATTGATACCCACTAACTACACTAGTTAGAGTAATCGTGCCTGTACCAGTAGTGGTGGTTTCCATTTTTGCACGATTAAGGAGTTTAATTGGCATATATCACCTAAGATGGATCAGGTATTTCTACGTCAAACGTAGCAATTGTAAATGTGTTACCAGATGTAACGCTTTGAGAGGTTGTTAGTGTGCCAGTTGCTAATAAACGAGTAGCCGAAACGTCTACTATGGCAAAATGACTTGCCGTGCCAGTGCCTGTTACAGATCCGTCTGTAATAGCTGCGGCAGTTACCTTTCTTCCAGAAGTATCTCCATCTTGAGGCGCGCCAAAAGACAATGAAGTTGAATTGCCTAATGTATATGTCGTCGTCGCTTCTGCATAAGTTGTTGCTTCTTGGGAAGTTATATCAATTCTATCCGCCTCGGTATCTAACTTAGTTAAAGCAGCGTCTAAAACATAATCTGCTAATGTTGCCATATTCTTCTCCTATGAATAACTGTTAATTTGCATACGCAGACCAGAGCCGCCATATTTAGCTTTGTCATTATTGCTATTTATACCACTGATCGCACTTTGATACAATGCTGACCACGTTTGAGCTCGAGCGTCGTCAACTAAATATGGAGCACTATGAATTAAAGATCCGTATAGATAAGTATCTGGAAAATAATTTAGTATCCAATTTGAAGTATTGCTGTCGCTCAAAGTTGCAGTCCTAGCATAATAATAAAGCTCACCGGTATACGTTGTGTCAGGCTTTGGCCAAACCTCAATTTGCCCTGATATAACTGCATAATATTGTGGCCGCCCAGTTGTGTCAGAATTTTCGTTTCTTTTCTTTTGTAAAAATAAAGGCGTTGCCAGTTCTATTGGCCGCTCATCGACATCCAAATGAAACCTCACGGCCTCCATGAAATCAGAGGGCAGAGCTGTATATCTTGTGTCAATAGTTGCGGTGGCTCTTTGCTCCATACGCCAATGCCTTATTTTTCGATCCATATCCGTTTCGTTTAATGCGATAAAATCAGGTATTACGCTTGTTAAGTCATCTCTGTTAAGCCAGTTGGCTATGGATGTCTTGAGCTCAGAGTAAGTTGTAATGCTCATAATGTGCCGGCCCTTGTCCTAAAAACTTGGTTATTACTATCGTTTAGCCATTTACGCATCGCCTTCGGATCGTCTGCAATGCCTTGCTTCTTTAGCTCATAGTACACTGAAAGTGGAATTGACGCTACTTTATTAACATCTTTGTATCTATTAGGTGTTTCTTTAAATTCGTTTTTATTTCTTTCGGCTATGGCGGAGACATCTTGCTTTGTCTCAACGACATACTCGCCTTTATCAGTTACGTGCCAGTATTTGGTTATTCCGGTTGCAGGATCTCGGTCAAATAATCGTTTCATTTTATACTCCAAATAAGTGGGGCGACTAACGCCGCCCCGACTGTATTATGATGTAGACAGATCAAATACGCCTGCGTGAGCAGCCTCATTGAGTATCTCTAGTCCTGCCTCAACAATGATCATGCGCTTCTCAGCGTCACCAGTTTTGGCAAGTTCGACCTGTTGGATAGGACGTAGCGTAGCTACAGCCGCATATTCTGGGTCCAAAAATAGGGCATCCCTATCTCTACTAAACCTGTTACAAACCACGGATAAGCTTCCAAAATCTGACAAATAGACATCGGCCGTACCGATAATTGTTGTCGGACTATCGGAAGGAGCCTGATAACGCTGCGCCGCGATACCTGCAAAACCCGATACAACGGTTTTGTTGTGAGGCCCAACCATCAAGATGCTTGGCTCACCACCGGCTGTAAATGCAGCCTGCATTGCAGATTTTAGCATGGCTTCGGTAAATGCTGCTTGCGTACCATCTGTACGTGCATCAGTACCATTACCAGTCGGCGATGCGCCATCTGAAGCAAACACATCGTTAGTAGCAATCCATGCGCCAATACCGCCGGTTTCCCGTGCCGTGCTACTATTGCCTGCCACTTGAGCATTGTTATCAGTTAAAACTGCCTCTAAATCGCGCTTGATTTCCTTACCGCGCTTGGCCATTTGGTATGCCAACTCATCGTTGCGGCCTGCAAGGTCTTGCGCTGCAAGGTTGTCAGCTACAATCAATGTACGACGTAGAATGTGCGTATAGTTGCCAACGCGAGTGGTTGCTGAAGTAGAATCAAAAGAACCTACGTCATCCCCATCTATGTTGGCTGTTTTGCTCACTGCATTTAGGCTGTCAGTCTGCCACTCAAAATAAGTATTGGATACTGATTTAGATCCAACATTACTTTGAAAAGGCGTGGTTTCGGGGGCGATACTCGAGATAACATCACTTAATGATTCCCGAATACCTTTTGCGTCAAAAGACGTAAAAGTATTTGATACAATAGCCATTTATAAATCTCCTATAGTAAGGCTTTTATTGCTAAAGCCGCGTCGTCGATGCGGCCGGATTTTTTTGCGTTCTGAATCGCTTTTTGTGCATCTGACGTAGGTTTAGGCTGTGACGCTTTCGTGCCGCTCTTTAATGTTTTGGCGCGTGCTTTCTTTGGCTTAGCCTTTGCCGCAGTAACTCGCGTTTCTCCTCGATCATATAGCATGGCTTTCCTAGCTAACTTCACAAGCGTGGCATGTTTCAATCCCGTGATGTCTTCTTCGGTAAATCCTTCCCCAAGTAAAAAGTCCCTTATTTGGGTTGCTTCCTGCGCCGCAACTTTTGTGTCGCGCCACTCAGGTATGACTTCCGGAAGCATCTCGCGCTGTTGAGCTACAAATCTTGCTTCATATTGAGCTCTTTGTTGCTCTTGAAGCGTTTGCATTCTTTGTTGCTCAGACTGAACGGCTGCAATTTGAGCCTCACGCTCTTCTTGTTGCTTCCGCCATTGACGTTCTGCCTTCGCTGCCATCTTAGGATCTGTATCATACAGGCTGTCCCAATCTGGCTCCGGTTCCTTATATTCCAATCGCTCCTTAAGTGCAGGCAACAATTGGTTATATTGTGCACGTTCACCCTCGATCTCAAGTTCTTTGGCTTCTATCGCTTTGCGCTGTTCTGCCAATTCTTGTGTCTTACGTGTGTAATCTCTCTGCCGCAGATTAGCTGCTTTCAACTCTTGAACGGTTATCTCTTCACCATCGACCTCTACTATGGCCCCTAGTATATCGAAGGATTCGTCTTCCGAACTTTCCGCATCTTCCTCGACTTCAAGCTCCTCCTCAGATCCTTCGACAACTGAATTATCTTCCTCAGTTGCTCCAGTCTCCTCAGAGGCTTCAACCTCCTCCACTACTTCATCAGTGGTTTCGGCCTCAAGCGCATCAGTTGCCGCAGCGTTATCCTCTTCGGGCGCAAGTATGGCTCTGATTGCATTTTGAGCACTGTACAGATCAGTCCCTTGTGGGTTGTTGTTTTCTGCCATCTCATTAACTCCATATTATGGGCTTATTTTCTTTTTATTTCAATAGCCCCGTTATCTACCATTGCACGCAGCGACTGGCGTACCATTTCAACGCCGCGTAATTTCATATAAATAGCCTCACGGCTATCACCATCATTAGTTTCAGTAGATTTAAACTCAAACCAACAATCCTGCTCTATCTCATTTAAAAATCTTTTGAGATCTGTATCTTTTAATAGACGGTCAGCCTCTCTGCCGTCATCTATAATTTGCTGTTTAGTCTTCACCGCGTGCAGCCTCTTTTATTACGTCGGCCTGCGCCTTCATAACTTCCCGATTAATTGCCAGATCTGATCTAATCTTTTCGACGTTAAGCTGCGTGCCATACTTAGCTTTCATTTCTTCGGCTTTTACAAACAGATCTGCCTCTAGCTCGTCACGTTTTCTATCGTCATCCATTTGATATTGCTCACGCTTCATTTGCAGCTCGGCAGCTTTCTTTTGCATATCTGCCTGTATTTGCTGTATCTGAACTTGGATAAGCTGCTCATTTATATCTGGCTTCTTGGGTTGTGGTGGCGGTTGGAACTGCGCCGGATCGCTCCAAAACTGCGAAGTATCTTTAAACCCTGCTATTTCTGTCATAGATTTTAATGTGTTAGAAAGCTTTTGCATATCTGTGAGTGGGTTTACTGGACCCATTGTCTGCATTGCATCTTTTTGCATTTCTGCGATCTGACGCAACATTAGCATACGCTCGGTGTCAGATCCGCGTCCTAGAGCAACATTTACCATTACATCCATATCAGCATTCCACACACGAGGATCTATAGGCACAAAATCATTTGTAAGTTTTATCATCCGCTCACGGTCTTGGTGCGTTATTACTAGATGCAGTACAAGCTCATACATGCGCTTGACGCCAGTTTCAGCAAAAATACGCGCAATCATTTCAACCTGTTGCTGAGCGGCGCTTACAGTAGCAGCAACGGCAGTTGCCGTGCTTGACTGTAAAGCATTAGCATCTAAACCTTTTGACGCCTTAGAGATGCCCGTGCGCGCCTCTTTGACCTCATCCATATACTTTAGCACTGGAAAAGAAGCTTGCCCTACAAACGGCATACTGAGCGGCTGTATTTGTCCGGCAGCTCTCTGGCGTATAATTGACCCTACTTCTGTGCTCATAGCGTCGTCAATATTCACCATACCCTCGACAACAGCTACCCGTGGATGGATTGACATGCTTAAACTGTCAAGCGTGTTACGCATAATAGACGACTTGATTCTCTGCACATCCATTACTGTATCGGCCACAGACATACCAAAAAAATCGTGGGGCTCGGGATCTGGGCAGAGCGTAGCAAACGGCGCCATGTGACAAGGCTCGTTCATAAGGATTTTGTTGCCGTCTCCGGCAGAGCAAATTTTACGCAGCTCAGCAATACCGTCGCCATCATAATCGACACGAATATAATTCTCGACATACAAAACTTTTTTCATAGCAGGATCGCTGCGCTCGTTCATCTCGTTTGTTAAAGCCCTGTTCCGCGTGTATCGCTCTACATTTGTGTCCATTTCGTCGTAACTAGCGCCGAGCTCGGCTACCTCGTCGTAATCGTAACCCATCGCTACAAGCTCAGATACAGTTACAATCCGCCGGTGTGCGACGTAATCAGCTTCATCAACAGATTTGCTTTCCCGTGAAATTAGAAACTCTTCCGGAGGCACGGCCTCTAGCTTAACGCGCCCGTCTGGGTGCGTGTATGTAGCCCTAACGTCGTGCATCATAGGCGCAGGCATTTCCTCACCGGTCAACGGATCTTGCATCGGCTCACCCATAGGTCTTGATGCCGTGATCTCAACGTCAACATTTGTATCTGACATCAAAGCAGCAAGAGCCATATCATCCAGACCCGAATATGGAATTGTTTCAAACTTAGTTTGATCGTCCCAATAGACTTTTAAAATGCCAACCTTACGAACAAGCGCATCCATAAAAGCAGCATGCATTTCTAAAAAACCGTTATTGTCTCGGTTTATGATGTAATTAGCATAATCGGTTGCCTGTTTTGCAGAGGCAACGTCCTCCGGACCCTGCGGCACGTATTCAACAGTTTGATCGCTGCCGTGAAAAATACGCATAAGAGATGGCATAAGCGCCTGCACGGTGTCACGAACATCCATTGATACGACTTGGCTGCGCCCATCTTCTTCGTTGCCAAACGGCTCGCCTCGGTAATATTGCGTAGCTGCCGCCCTCTGTGGCGAAATATGGTTGTCGATAAAGTCGATTGCGTCGTCAATCTCTTTACCGACAATTCCTTGTAACTCTTCTTCAGACATGACGTCAGGATTCATCTCTTGCTCAAGCTCGTCTACCATCTGGTTTATTTCACGATCCATGTGTCACCTCTTACGTCGGACTGCGTTAGCTGCTAATTCTAATAGGCTTGTTGCGCCTTTTTTGACAGGAAAATATAATGGCGCGTTTACTGCAATTGCGTCTAAAAGAGAAAGCCCCCCCAATGCAGCGTCTTTAGCTACACCTAATTTGTTTCCTTGTCGAAAATTATCAATTAAAGATTTGCCAGATGTTTTTAAATCTTCATATGCTACTGCGGAGCCAAGTATTGGAACAAAACCTGCTAATTGAGCTTGAGACATAGCCACCATTGGGTCTTCTCCGGCGTCTGTCCGCATATTATACATACCAGTAGTTATTTTATTTTGGCCCATTTCAATATTATACAACTGCTCTAAATCTTTATCTGAATATTTAAAATCGCCTTTTTTTCTAAAAATACCCTGATAAGGGTCAACAAAATCTTCTTCAAGTCTCTCATCAGCTATGTCGGGGAAATTTCCAACAATTCGATATGCTGCGCGTATATTTTGCGGATCTGCCATTACATTCCCCTACTTAAATAGCTTAATAAATCTCGCTCATTATTCTGATAAGAGCCTAATAGCCCTCCGGCTCCTGCTACGCCCATCAAAGGTATTTTTCTATTAAAAACTAATTTAGCAACTTTTTTAGGAGATATGCCAAGCTCTTTGGCGGTGACGTTGATCCGTTCATCAAAAATGTCAGACACTGTTTTTCGATCAGACATGAGATTAGTTTCATCACCTAAACCAAACCACGAAAGCGCTTGAGATTCGGCAGGCTCAACGTCTAATTTTTTTGCTACATCGTCATAAATATCTGCAAATATTGGATATTCTGTTTGAGCTTTTACCTTTCTCCCGTCTACCTCTATAACTTGCGTTCCTATTGTGTCGTCTATCATGTTTGGCGTTAGCGTTTTTGGATCTTTTTTATAAGCTGCTTTAAATTTAGGTAATATAAATCCATCTGGCACAGAGCCTGCTTTGACCTCATTCATAGCCATAAGAGCTCCTCGTATAGCGTGCGTGTCAACCGTTACTCCAGAACGATTCCCAATCATATTAGCGCCAAAAGTTGCAGGTTTTGTATTAGTTGCTCTATCTATAGATCCAAATTCTGCAATGTCGTCCAACAATTTTCCGTGAATACCTCCTTTACCAGTCATCATCGGATATCCTTTTTCAGATATGCCGCCACTTCCTTTTCCTACAAGCTCTCTAAAAGGTATTCCTGCGTCTAGTTTAGCCATAACAGATGTAGCATTTCTTATATTAGGCTCCACAGGCGTTCTCGGAGACGTTGCTGCAAAATATTTAGAAAAATCATCTAAATACTTTGCGGCTTCATCCTTACTCAAACCTGCTTTTAGAGCTGCTCTATAGATCGGCCCATCGCTACTATAAAAAAAACGAGCATCGCTTTCCGTAATACCACTTTTTAATATTTTTTCAGTTAATTTATCGGCTATTTCCTGCCTTCCTTTAATAAGTGGCCGCGCCCTATCTTTTAAAGGCAAAGGAGCCAAAGGATTTGGGTTTCTGGGGTACATGCGGCCTAAATCCTCAGAAAACGCAACTCCAGAAGGCGTTTTGTAATCAGTATCTAAAATTCTTTCACGATCAGGATCTGGCTGTATTCTTTTTTTAGTTGGCAGCTCCATTCTGTCAGACATGATGTCATAAAAAGCTTTTAAGCCGTCGCGGCCACCTTTTGCGATTAGCTCAAGAAGATCTAGTTTGCTCGCCATATCACCACTTCACCTTGTTTGCCCAGAAAGCCGCAGACATTTTGCCCTTAGCAATATTTTTAGCGTGCCTAGCCTTAAATGATTTGGCACGCTTAGTCATTTTTTTGTCGCCGGTTTTACCTTGTTGGCCAAACCTAATAGTCTTTACTTTGTCACCTTCTTTAGCCACCACCACATGCGATTTTTTCGGGTGGCTAGGCGTGCGTTTAGGCTTGTTGAAACCTGACACGCCGGCACGTGCTAAACGTGGGTCTTTTTTACTTTTTCTTTCCGCCACTTACTTTTTCTTTTTTTTGGCGGTCTTCGCGCTTTGCTTAAAAGCTTTTGCAGTTGGAGCCCCTTTAGAACCTACTTTACGCATTTTTTCTGGCGTTTTTCCTGCCGCTTTTTGGCGTTTGATTCTTTTACGTTTAGCGTGAATGTTGGCATATAAGCCTTTTTTTGCTGCCATATCTATTTCTTCTTCTTCTTAACCATTTTCTTGCCAGACTTCTTTGCAGCTTTTTTTGCGGCTGCCATTCCCTTCTTGCTGTACGAATATTTCTTACCACCGACCATAGGCATAGCTGTCTCCTCACAGTTAAATGTAGGCCAATCATACAGGATTATAAGAAAAAAGAAAGCCCGACATAAATTTAAGGGCTTGTGCATATGTTAACACTGTGTTAACATGGGTATATAAATAGAATCACTCGCAACTAACGGAGGTATCCTATGCGACTATACACTAACAACCAAGGCGTCTGGGCAGGCACTCAGGCTGACGCTAAAAAACTTTTTAAAGTTCCTAACACCCCGACAGGCAACTTTGTCGAGGTTGACGTACCAACAACCAAAGCAGAACTCATGGAGTTCTTAAACACTCACAGATGTCGCCCACAGAGCGGCCAAGACCTTGAGCGCGACAGCGTCAAGTTCAACGACCCGAGCATTGCTCCGGCTTCCCCTTCTCAAGCACCACGCCCAGAGCGTCACGGTCAGTCAGCCAGTGCGTATAAGCCTGCCGGCGAACTCAACCGGTACGACGTGCAGGACGTCGTTCTTAACTGCGACAAGCGTTACTTAGGCGGCGCCTTGTCTGCAATCGTCACTCGCATCTATGACATAGATGACGATATTTAATTTAACGGGGGCTTCGGCCCCCACTTACGGAGGTATCCAATGAAAAACGTTAACATCAAACCAGTCAACCACGGCGAAACTAAAGCCGACAGAAACCGCTACTGCGGCCCGTCGGTCATTAGCGCCGTAACAGGCATGACAACCGGAGAAGCAGCTCGCCTGCTTCGCCACGTCGGTGGTCGCAAGTCTATCAAAGGCTCATCTGTTAGAGAAGTCACTGACGCTCTACAGATGTGCAACATCAAATCTACCTATAAAAACTTTGGCTTAAAGCTAGGCCGAAGCAAAGGCCCGACATTAGCAGCTTGGCTTAGACATACTGTCAAAGAGCGCACTGCTAAACGTGTCTTTCTTATCGTCGCAGGTCATCACTGGCAGCTTGTCCAAGGCAGACGTTACGTGTGCGGCATTGTTGGCGAACCAGTATCTATACGCGACAAAAAAGTTAAAAGACGAGCGCGTGTATCTAACGTATATGAGCTGTCACTTTTTGGCATCGCTGAAGCCGGTATAAAAATCGAAATACCTGCCGAGGCACGTAAGCCAAAGCGTGACGCAGTCGAAGCATCTGATTACTCAAAGGCAAAGCGCCTAGCTAAAAAGATGGAGATCGAGATCGATCTAGATCAGATCGGCCCGTCACGTAAGTACGACGTGCAGAAATGGATTAGCTACGATGACGTCGATGAGAACAACGAGCATCTCGACTTTGCCGACATGGGCGTAATCGATGGCCACTGCTCATACGACTGGTGGGAGCTGCACGGTAAGCTCGAAGAGATCCAAAGGTATCGTGACGAGCACGGCTACCGGCGGTACAAAGAAGCCGCCTAAACAACGCCCCTGATACTACGTTTCAACGGCCGGCTCCATGAGCCGGTCGAACTCGTTCCGGATGCCAGTGTCGTGTGGTCATTTGCCAGTGACAAACAAACAGCGTCAGCTCTATCCGGAGACACAACGCCCCTCTTCTTCATAGCCTCCTTGCTCTCAACTTGGATCTTACCGGCCGAGGTAAAGTGATAACGAGGCGCAGCAAGCTCCGCATAAAGCGCATCATCACGCGGCAACCGGACGTCCATACCCTCAAGCCACGCCTTACACCTAAACCAGATCTCAGCGCGCAGGTTTAAATACGTGTCCTTCGACATAGCACGCTCCGACACGTTTAAGCCACGCGCAGGTAAACCTACCTCACGCAATCGATCTAGCACTCCGGCGCCGAACCCGTTGCTGTCCACAATGATCTCTGTCGGCCGTTTAGACGGCGGCAAAATATCGTACTCTGCCTTAACAGCTCCGGAGAGCTGCATCAGATCGAGGTTACGCCACACAGTAAGCGGATGAATTACCGGACCCTGACGCTTGCATAGCACACTGCTATCGTTGCCTTGCCGTGCGACGTCCAACCCCCAGACGTATGCAGCATCTTCGTGCACCTTAATATCGCTTGCCATCGCGTGCTCAATCAGAGCTACCGGTATCACGGTATCTTCCTCGGACGGTGGAAAGTTGCCAAGAACACGCACATGGTACGCAGGGCTGTCCTCTCCATAGCGCCTTTTCATGTCGTCGATGTAGTCGTCGGAAACTCGAGGAGAGCTCACGCAGGAAACGTGCATCGTATGCCAGTCATCGCGCAGCCGGTTATGCGTGTCATAAAAGAAACCCGTATTTCGCGTCGGGTTGCCGGTAAGCACAGTGGTCGCATTGTGTCCGGACATCGATCCACTGGCGGCCTCAAAAACGGCATTTGGGACGCCGCTCGCCTCGTCGGCGATCAATAATACGTCTGAACTATGCACGCCGGCAAGCGCCTCCGGCTGCTCAGCTCTAGACGTGCGAACCGATATAAACGCGCTCTCAGGGCTCTTCTTCAGCTCGATACGATCAGACTTAACCTCAAGCAGCTTGTCAAAGGGTGGCCTTAGACGCTTAGCTACATTTTTCATTTCCGCAAAACAGGCGTCAAAGAGCTGCGCCGAGGTAGGAGCTGTAACCACGGTTTTACTTGGAACACGCATTAAGACGTGCCAGACGGCAGCCATAGCCACGGCAGTTGATTTTCCTACACCGTGTCCAGATCGGACAGTTATACGTCGTCGCTCTGGATCAGCCACCGACATAAGCAGCTCACTTTGCCACTGATCCGGCTCGATGCCAATTACCTCGGAGGCAAAGGCTACTGGGTCGCTCTGATAGCGTCGCATAAGTTGCAGGAAAGGATTACTGGTCGGCTTGTTCATTTTAGGGCTCCATTTCTTAAAATTTTTTTTCGATGGTGCGTGAAGAGGTCGTCGATTTTTGCACCGGTCAGCGCAGAATCAGGGGGGGGCTTTTTTGCATATAACCGTATAAGTTCGCATAATACTTATTATGTTAACAAAACGGTACTATATATAGTATGCTCCTTTTTTATATGACTAAATGTTGATCGGATACAAGATATAGTGGTTTATTGACAGAAATGCTGCAATGCAGTATTCGCGCGCGCGCCTGCGCGTCGGTGTCTCGATGCATGAAATCGTACTTACTTATCAACGATTTCCTCCGCTTCTCCATCGATCACGTCGCCGCTAACTTCACGTAACAATGCGGCAGCTTCTGCATGTAAATCGCCAACGCTAATGTTTACTGCAACCTCTTTATGGCGCGTATCGTACTGAGGATTAAGCTTCGCAGCCATCCACTTATCGGTATCAACTTGCAGCCTTGCTGAGTTAATTGTGTTATCTTCAGCGTGCACGTTCAGCGCCGTGTTAACAGCTCTTGACGCAAAGAAATGAGCTGATTGCTCTTGTGCTTCTGCGTATCGCTGACGGCGTCCTTCTGCCATGTCTAGCCATCTCGACCACAACTTATAACCAATACCAATGTCTTTGAGCAGCTCAGTTAACGTCGTACCAGTAGCTAACCGGTTGAACAGCTCGTCCTCACCTATCTTGGTTACATTGGCTAACTTTACATCTGCAACTTTACCCATTTACTTCTCCTCGATTTTAGCACGATCACTGACAAATGCAGTAACGGCTTTCATAACATACGGCAGATCTTTCGCCGGTATTGTTGCTACCAGTTTACCATCAACCCATACTCTCAGTCCATCGTCATACACCGACCAGTTTACCACGGTATATCATCCTCCATAATTGGTATTGTGTTTCCCTTATCAACAATGTGCGTAATCTTTGCCTTTGGGAAAGATGTAAACGCATCATTTAAAAACGTGTCAGTAAATTCTTGTCGCACAATCCTAGCTGCATCTTCGAAGCTATACACTATCCAATCAGGATATTTTACCCGTAGCTCAGCTACACCTTCCATTGCAAAGCAAACAACCTTATCACTATCATCCATTGTCACGGCATAAGCATGTGCCGGCAATGGCTCATGCCCTGCATCAAGCGCAGACTGCTCTAGCTTGTCCCATGCTTTCATTAGCTGCCCTGCTACTTCGTGTGTCGCTACAATATTTTCCTCGGCTACAAACTTCTCCAGAGCCTCGTATGCAGCTCTGAATCGTCCGGCAAGCTCTGGCGCTACTAACGACGGTAAACTATCTCCCCACCTACGCTCCATTTCTCGAGCCTTACGATCTAGCGGCTCAAGCTGCCCCCATACTCCTGCGGAGATAGGTTTACTCTGTTCGCCATGCCTAACATCAAACGACTTTTTATCTTTTATCTTATTTGCGCTTATTCTTCTTTTCACTGCCATGCCCTTCCGCAGTTAACATTGTTACGTCCGAACTCCCTGCCGCAGTTACGTATATATACGTAACAACTGCGGCGGAAGGTTTTCTCCGCACTTCTCGCAGTCTTCCGCACTTCAACTGCGGTAACTGCGGTAACATCAAAACGCCCCTCAATGGACCGTCTCACTGCCATCCACAGATAGCTTCAGCATACGCTGCAAGTCGGCCATGTTTCGATTGGCATCATGTGCCACATCGACCATTGCGTCGAACAGGAGCACGTACTGTGTAATTGGCAACGGAGCTATCGGCTGATGCTCTTTGAGCCACACGATGCTCGCCTCACCAGTTGTGTCGTCCCACACTATCTCGGCAAGCTTTTTCTTACTCTTTGGCTTTGTCATTGGCTTTCCCCTCCTGTAGCAGCTTAAACTGCCTGATGCGCCACGCTACGACCTCAAGCTCGTCGGCCATGTGGTCAGTTATAATACCGCTAAATAGCGGCTTACGGTCCCTAGCAGTAAGCGCCTCTCCGGCTATTAATGCAAATGTGTGATCTTTTTTAGATAATTCAAACGTCATGTGAGCGACCTCGTAATGCTCACGCTTAGTCTCAGGGTGTCTGCGCTTTGCTTTGACGCTATGGGTGCTCATCCAGTACACTCCCCGTCGTCTGCTTGGCAAAAGAAATCTTCCATGTCATAGATCCAATCGCCTTGTCTTTCTAAATCTGATTTCATCTTTTCTAAATTCCTATCAAGGCGAAACGGAAATCCTATTTCTTTTTCAATGTTAATCCACCATGATGCTCTTTCTGGGTAGTGTCGCAGCATATAAGCCGTGGTGTCCTCCGATTTAAGAAAACAAAAGTCACAATTCCCACTTGGACATTTACCTCTATGATTTGGTAATTTTAAATCAAAGTTAAAAGCCTGTAACTGTTTGCCCCAAAACTCAGCTATATCAAATTTGCTAACTTTTGCGGTATTTAATGGATACCAGTAATGCCATTTATCATTACTTGTTTCTTTGCATCTATGACGCTCATCAAACCTTATACCAACAGCTTGTGTCCAATTTTGCCATTTCTGATATTTGGTAATAAATCTTTTTATTGTCAGCATTTTAAGTTCTGTCGTACAAAATCTTTTCATTGGCTGCGGCATAAACTTTTTAAAATGTAATAACTCAGTAAATGGCTCTCCATTTATCGATGCTGTATCTCTTGTAACTATTCTATATGTAGGACTATTATTAATTCTTGTATATTCTAGCCATGTGATATGCACACGCCAACGCTCGCTGCACTCTTGCACAAAGTCTAATGTCTCAGGCATCTCACGCCCAGTATTCGCAAAGATAACCTTACAGCGATCTGGCAAATCTCCGTTAGCCTCAAGTATTTGATGCAACATATATGCGCTAGTTCTACCTCCGCTTAAACTAATTTGTACGTTTCCCTCTGGAAGTTTATATGCGCTCACAGCCCTGCCTCCTCACGGCTGATCCAATCGCCGACAATAACTACCGGAACCTCGCGCCCATCGCGCTTACTGAGCCACGTCGAGTGACGTAGCACGTCAGTTTCAAGCCACTTCTTAGCTATTGCCCGAGCTCTCGCTTTCTCATGTTTCTTATCTAAGTCTAGCCTAAGCACTTTTGCAACGGCTATGCCAATCCAGTTTTTTGCTCTAACATCTGACCGATACGGCTCATCTGCCTGCTCGGCCTCACCTACGGCACGCTGTACAGCTAAAGCATCTTTCGGTCCGATGCCATCAAATAGATCTGGCATGGCAAACGACGTTGCTACACCTACATATTCGCCATTGGGCAGCTCGACACCGACCATACGCCGGTACACGGCATGTGCCGCAGGCGGAGCTAGGTTTGACTTGCCGTCGTCAACTCTAAATATGCCGAGACTTTCTTGCTCGCTAACACCAAGCTTTAGCGCATCGTCTTGACTAATCTTGTTAATGACCCTCGCAGCTCTTGCTGCACCGATTAATGAGCCTGCGCCCCTGACACTGTCTACAGTAGCCTCGTCGCCATTGCTCTTACGTATGTGATGCACCAACCCGATACTACAGTCAGTCGCATCGCAGACACGCCGCACGGCTGCCACCGCTGCGTTCATTGCCACGTTATCATTTTCGTTGATCTGGTTTGCGCCAACCCATGGGTCGATAAATGCGACACCAATTTTATGATGCTCAATTTTTTCAATCATGTAGTTAACAAGATCATCGTGCACCTGTATGCCTTCCCTACCTTGGCTCGCAAACATGATTTGCATATCACGGCCTGCGTCAAGAAATAGCCTACCTTCAATATCTTCCGGAGCGATGTTAAAGTGCAGCATTGCTGCGACTAGTCTACGTTGCATCTCCTCCAATGGATCTTCGAGGTTAACAACCCAGACATTACACTGCTCACGTACCTGCTCACCGAGCAAAGGTTTACCGGTAGCAATTGCTAAAGCCTCGACGATTTGCATTGACGTCTTACCAACGCCTCCGGCGGAAGCTAAAACGCTGACGTTGGATCTAATGTAGTGGTTACCATAGATCCAACGCCGCGCAGGGATCAACGCAGGGTCGATCCAAGTGAAGGGCGTGGGCCACTGCCTCTCGGCCTCTAATGCCTCTTGCACTTCCTGTTCTACTGGCTTAGCAGTTGCCAGTGCTTCTCGCAACTTGGTTTCTCCTACCTCACGCAGGTAGTCGTTAGCATCTTTGACGTTGTCGACCCCGAGCTGCGAGAAGCGCACGACGTACACACTAGTCGATCCATCGCCGCGTAATACGTCAGCTACTGCATCAACATTTAAATCTGGATCAGCGCATATTGTGACGTCAGAGGCGCGTGGCACGTTGTAAGTAGACATACCTGCCTTCCCAAACGTGCAAATGACTGTAGCCTCGTCTCCGACAGCCTGACGCACGCTTAATGCATCTTCTGGCCCTTCGGTCAATATAATTGGTCCAGTCGATCCTACGCTCATTACATTGCCTGCTATTACGCCTCGGCTATATTTACTGATGCCATTGTGCTCACGCTTACGGCCCTCCGGAGTAAGCAATACGCTTTGTATGCCCTCGACCTCACCGTCCTCACTGAGTGCCGGAAAGACAATTGCAGGGCCGTCGTACACATTAGGGCTGAACCGCGCTATGTTCGAGGCTGTACTAGCTCTAAGGCCACGATGATTGAGATAAAGTAGTGCAGGTCTTACGGCGTCTTTATTTTCTCTGTTGATCGGGACGCTACGCTCCCAAGTCTGACGCGCCTTGTTCATCTTATCAATGCGCGTCTCGTCATCTCTCGCTAATAAATCAGACGCTGCAAGCTTACTGATTAACCGCTCGAAGTCGCTTGCCGTATATGGCACGGCGTCTGAGTTTTCTAATTGCTTTGGATTTTCGCCGCCACGTTTAAAGCCTGACCCAATGGTCGCCTTAATCTCTGGCTCGTTTAATCCGATTTGTTTTGCCGCGCCGTGTAAATCGACGATGGCCTTGTCGAGCAGCGCAGGCGCTAGATGCGCGTGCCTGCCAATGGTGAAAGCAGCCTTGTTAAGCACTTCGTTACGCCCTCCACGTAACGCATGTACTACGTCGCCTACAACGCTCTCACGCACCTTTTCAAAATATGATTCGCTCATTTATTATACCTCTGTTATGTGCGACGCCCCAGACCTGACTCATAGGGCGCCGCGT
>Ga0208157_1000360_pt1 | contig 26072 bp, 16 predicted proteins | sample 5_EtaG_FD_184077 | JGI IMG/M metagenome (GOLD analysis project Ga0208157, IMG submission 184077) | Marine viral communities from the Subarctic Pacific Ocean - 5_ETSP_OMZ_AT15132 metaG (SPAdes) (version 2) | ecosystem: Environmental > Aquatic > Marine > Oceanic | place: Pacific Ocean | collected...
TGGCCCGATGTGCGTACCAAAAATGTTGGTTTTTATGCCGAAGATCATATTCCGTTGAAAAATGCTTCTTTAAAACTTTCCACACGTTTGGCGTACCATTCCAATACGGTTGCCGATGACTTTGGGCTGAACAGTCTAAAAATTTTCTATCCTGAAATGGACAGGACCAATACCCGTTTCCTGAAAAGTTTTTCGGCCCAATATCACAAAATGCTGAGCGACTTTCATATTAACGGCGGCCTTTCCTATGGCGAACGCGCGCCCTCGGTTTCGGAAGGGTATGGGTTCTATCTTTTCAACAGTTTTGATAATCACGATTATATTGGCGACCCGGGTTTGAACACTGAAGGTTCTGCTGATGCGAATCTTTCGGTAACCTATAAAAAACCAATTTTTGAGATTACCGCAGGAGCAAATTACTTCCATGTTTTCAATTATATAATCGGAATGGTTGATTCATCGCTCAGCACGATGACCATCGGTGCCGAGGGCGTGAAAATTTATACCAATCTTGATTATGCGCAGCTTTTTAATGCTTCGCTCTCGGGAAGGTATAGTATTTCGAACGCATTTAAATTAACCGGAAGGGTTTCATACCATCGAGGCGTGGATGATAAAGGTGAAAATTTGCCGCTCATCAGCCCACTTTCTTACCGAAGTGCCATCGATTTTTATAAAAACCAATTTTCCGCCTCGCTCTCAATTGATGGCGCTGGAGTGCAAACAAATTACAATCCAACTTATGGAGAAACCAAAAGTGCGGCTTATGCGACGCTTTCGGCAAGTTTTGGAAAACGCTTCTTCCTAAATGACAATGACCTTTTCCTAAAAGCTGGGATTGAAAACATTTTTGATACTAATTACTCTACTTATACCGACTGGAACAACATTCCACGTATGGGAAGAAACTTTTACTTAACAATTTCTTATTCAATTAATTAATAAAATAAACAATTATGAAAACACTAAAATATATATTCGCAATTCTTTTTCTTTCAGCCACATTCGTAAGTTGTTCGGATGATGATGAAAACACGCCGGCAGAGATTAACCCTGTGGAAGGTTTAAACATGATTTACGAAATTCCGGCTACAGACCATACTGTGCAGATCTATTCGGAAAAACAAAATCTTGAAGTAGGTTACAACGAAATTTCCATTAGAATTAAAGACATGGCAAGTGATAAGTACGTTGCCAATGCCGCTCCAAGTTGGATGCCAATGATGCATATGGAAACGATGGAGCATTCCGCGCCACATAGTATGTTGACCAATACTGAAGAAAGCACAGTTTACAAAGGGCACGTTGTTTTCCAGATGGCCAGTAACGACACAGAATATTGGGAAATGATTCTTAATTATTCCCTAAATGGACAGCAAAAAGAAGAGACACTCCGTGTATCTGTGTCACAACCAGCTGATGGATTGACTAAAACCCAGGTGTTTATGGGCACCGATGATACACGTTACATTTTGGCATATGTTAACCCAAAAGAACCTAAGGTTGCCGTAAACGATCTGCAGGCCGTTCTTTATAAAATGGAGTCTATGATGAGTTTCCCAATGGTTGAAAACTATAAAATAACCGTGGATCCTAGAATGCCGGGTATGGGTAATCATAGCTCTCCAAATAATGAAGACATGACCTATACCTCAGCAACAAAAATGTATGACGGTAAGCTGTCACTGACCATGACTGGCTATTGGAAAATCAATTTGAAATTGATGAACAGCAGCGGTGAAACATTAAAAGGTGAAGACGTTACGGAGGCCAATCCAGAGAGCAGCCTTTATTTTGAGTTGGAATTTTAATTCTATTGTTTGTTTTATATTGTTTAAAGACTGTAGCGATACAGTCTTTATTTTTTTATATTTGGCGCGTGAACTGGAGATGGTACATACCTATATTATTATTAGCCCTTGCTTTTTTTGGAGTAAGCTTGGAGCAATCAACCCTGCCCAATCAGGAAATTGTTGTAGAATTTAATAAAAATTCCGTAAGCGAAGTTGATGCCAAACAAGCTATTTCCAATATAACGAACCAATTAAGGTCTATAGGTGTTGATGACTTTCAAATATCTGAAATTCGAGACGGCAAACTAAGGGTAACCTACTACAGCGCGAAAGATATCGCGATTATCAAAAACTTGTTTGAGGGCCAAATTGACTTTCAGTTGGGCGAAACGGCTTTTGGAAGTAAAAATTCCTCAGAAATACCTTCCAAAGAATTCCCCAACACCTACAAAGTAAATGTTGTTAAAATCCAAAAAGATTCAAGGCTAGACTTGGGGCTTAAGGGTTTGCCCGTTGAAGTAAAATCTGCAACAGACCAATATTTAAACCCTATTGTGTCTTTGGGTGTACCCGAAGCCAATTTTACTTTTAAAAAATGTTTTGAAAACGTTGCTTTTAAAAACTATCGCAATGTTTCACTTTTAATAGACACTACTTCACACAAAATTCCAGAGGTAAGGGCGGGCCCTTTATCTTAAAACAAATCTTCACGATATTTTTTTTAAGGTGAAAAGTTTACACTTTGAAAAAATGGCTTTGGTCACTTTATTCCCAAAGCCACAAAACTAATTTTAAAATAACCCCTATAATTGTCAGATATTACAGCAAATCATATATTTGCCCGATTTTAAAAAAAATCTGACCAAAAAATATAAACATGCAAAACAAAGGACTGATTACCGTATTCGCTATCCTTTTTGGATTGGTGAGTATTTACCAGCTTTCATTTACGTTTGTTGCGAACAAAGTAGAAGACAGCGCCAAGGAATTTGCTAACAGCAAATTTTCTGAAAATGAACCACACGAGCGTGACGATGCTGAAGCACGTTACCTAGATTCTGTTGCTAACAATCCAGTATTTTTAGGAATAGACTACAAAACCGCCAAAGAGAAGGAACTTAACAAAGGACTTGACCTTAAAGGGGGAATTAACGTAATTCTTGAAGTTTCTGTAAAAGATATCCTTAAAGGACTTGCGAACAACACGAAAGACCCTGCATTTAACCAAGCTTTGGAGAACGCCAAGGAACTACAGAAGAATAGTCAGGACACTTATTTAGAGTCTTTCTTCAAGGCTTTTGAAGCGCTTCCGGGCGAGAATGAACTTGCTTCGCCAGATATTTTCTTCAACAAGAATTTGGAGGACGTGATCAATGTGGGGATGACCAACGATCAAGTAAAGCCAATCATTTCTAAGAAAATTGACGAATCCATTACTTCCGCTTTTGAAGTATTGAGAAAGCGTATTGATAAATTTGGAGTAACCCAGCCGAACATTCAGCGTTTGGGACAATCTGCAAGAATACTTGTAGAGCTTCCTGGGGCTAAAGATGTTGATAGGGTTAAAAAATTGCTTCAAAGTACTGCCCAATTAGAGTTCTGGGATGTATATAAATTTGAGGAAATAGCAGGTTTCCTTCAAGCTGCCGATACCAAAGCAGGTGAAATAGCAATGGCAAAGAACGCCTCAGAAACCGAAAAGATTACCGATACTACAAGCACTGTTGCCGATACCTCAAAAACTGAAGAAGATGATGTAAGCAAGCTTTTAGGTGGGCAAGATGTAAATGATTCTTTGGTAGATGATAATAAGGCAAACCCGATACTTTCAAAAATGGTTTCTTTGGGTAACCAAGGCAGCCCTGTAATTGCTACTTTCAGATTAAAGGATACTGCTGCTATCAACGGTTATTTCCGTAACCCACAAATAAAATCATTGTTACCAAATGAATTACGTTTTGCAAAATTTGTTTGGGGCTTGCCAGAAGTGGAACCACAGTCAAATGAAGAGGTGACCGCACTTTATGCTTTAAAGAGCAACCGCGACAATGTTCCGCCCCTTGGAGGAAGTGTGGTTGTAGATGCAAGACAGGAATACGACAATCTAAGTCGCGTGGTAGTTTCTATGCAAATGAACGGCCAGGGTGCCAAGGTTTGGGAACAAATGACCGGCAATGCCTATGAAAACCAAAGCCAGATTGCTATTGTACTGGACAATATTGTGTATTCAGCACCAGGTGTAACCTCTGGACCAATTGCTGGTGGACGTAGCCAGATTTCTGGAGACTTTACTGTAAACCAAGGTCAGGATTTAGCAAACGTATTGCGAGCCGGTAAGCTTCCTGCTTCGGCTGAGATTATTCAGGGTGAAGTAGTAGGTCCTACTTTGGGTCATGAAGCAATTAACAGTGGTGTTATGTCATTCGTAATTGCACTTTTTATTGTATTGCTATGGATGATTGGTTACTACGGAAAAGCTGGACTTTTTGCTGACGTAGCATTATTGGTGAACATTCTTTTCATCTTTGGAATTTTAGCAGGGCTAGGTGCCGTGCTTACGCTTCCTGGTATTGCAGGTATTGTATTGACTATTGGTATGTCAGTAGATGCGAACGTACTTATCTTTGAAAGAATAAAGGAGGAGCTTGCAAAAGGCAAAGCACAAAAGGATGCCATTAAAGATGGTTTCAATAATGCATTGTCTTCTATTCTCGATGCCAACATTACAACCGGTCTTACAGGTTTGATTCTCTTGGTGTTCGGAACGGGGCCTATTCAAGGTTTTGCAACTACCTTATTGATTGGTATTGCTACTGCATTGTTTACGGCAATCTTCATCACAAGATTGTTTATTGATAGCTATACCAAGAATGGTAAGCCGTTGCCGTGCTCTACTTCAATAACTAAAAACCTTTTCACAAACGTTCACGTTTCGTTCCTTAAAAAACGAAAAATGGCTTACGTAATTTCTGCCATCATGCTTTTGATAAGTGTTTCATCACTTTTCATAAATGGTCTTAACCAAGGTGTTGACTTTGTGGGTGGACGTACCTATACTGTGCGTTTTGACAAGGATGTGAATGCGCAGGAAATACAGGACAACCTTATTGCAACCTTTGGAAGTGCCGAGGCAAAAACCTATGGTGGCGATAACCAGTTGAAGATTACAACCAAATATAAAGTTGACGAAACCGGAACTGAGGTAGATGAAGAAATAGAACGCATGGTTTTTGAAACAGTTAAAAAGGATATGCCTGCAGATATGACTTATGAAGACTTTGTGGGAGACCGCGAAGGGAAAACCATAGGTAGAATGGAATATTATAAAGTGAGTCCAACCATTGCAGACGATATTAAGAAAGACTCTTTCTGGGCTGTATTCGGTTCGTTAGTTGTGGTTTTTCTATACATCCTGCTACGTTTTAGAAGATGGCAATTCAGTCTCGGTGCTGTTGTGGCGGTATTCCACGACGTACTTATCGTGCTGGGTGTGTTCTCGTTAACCTACAAGTTTATGCCTTTCAGCATGGAGATAGACCAAGCTTTTATCGCGGCGATACTAACCGTAATTGGTTACTCGCTAAACGATACAGTAATTGTATTTGACCGTATTCGTGAATACTTTGGCGAGCACCCAAGCTGGAAGATGAACCGCATTATAGATGTGGCGTTGAGCAGCACCTTAAGTAGAACGCTTAATACCTCTTTTACAACCCTTATCGTATTGTTGAGTATGTTCTTCCTTGGTGCGGAGTCCATCCGTGGCCTGTTGTTTGCAATCATCGTTGGTATTGTGGTGGGTACATACTCGTCATTGTTCATCGCTACCCCGGTAATGTATGATTCGATAAAACGCAAAAAAGTAGAAGACTTGATCGATAAAAAAGAAGAAGCAGATCCTGCTTTGGAAGCATAGTCTTCCTTTCTTTAGAAGTAAAAAAAGACCTTTCCATTTTCGGAAGGGTCTTTTTTTTATTTAAAAAAGTAGCTTTTGCACAAAGCCCTCTTGTTTGTGTTAAGTGTTGTTTAATTGGTAGTTGAAAAGCGAATGCGATCGCCTGTCGCAAGTTGCCATGCTTCCGCAAGGCCTGCATTTACTTCCAATACATATTGAGATGCTGCTTCTGAAGGCAATGAGGTTTCATCAAAGGGTTTGGCATTCTTTTGTATGCTTACTATTTCCTTTTCAGCATTCAGATAAATAATATCTAGCGGTATTTTGGTATTTTTCATATAAAAGGAGCGGCGCTGCATATCGTTGAACACAAAGAGCATGCCTTGATCCTTGCCGAGTGAGTTACGGTACATAAGCCCCGTTTGGGTTTGGTATTCGTCATCGGCTACCTCAATATCCAACGAAGCGATAATGGAATCGTTTTCCGCCTTTAGAAGTTGGAGCTCGCCTTCTTTTTTGAAGGTGATTTCTTTGGTCAGATTTTTTTCTTCGGAAGAAGTATTGTCTTTACAATTATAAAATGAAAGGATGGAAGCAGCAATTACTGCGGGAAAAAGTACTTTTTTCATTTAAAGAAATATTTAATACATCACAAATTCACAAATACGTTATTTTCTGAACTTGTGTTTAATTTAATTCGACAATGGGTTTTTTTGAAGCTTTCCACATAATATAAATGCCAGCAATTATAAAAGGAACGCTCAGCCATTGTCCCGTTGAAAGCAATCCTAACACAGACTCAAAACCACCCTGGCTTTCCTTTACAAATTCCACAATAAAGCGAACCATAAACAGCAATATTAAAAAAACGCCGAAAATGTACCCTATTTGCTTTCTGCGCTCGGTTTTCCAATACAGATACCAGCACACCAAAAACACAATTACGTAACCCGCCGCCTCATAAAGCTGCGCTGGATGTCGAAAAGGGACGGAATTCAACAGTTCGGTAAATTGAGGATTATGCACAATAGCGTCATAAGCCTTGGCCGGATTTTGGATGCCGGTCGCCTGTGCGGCCTCCCGCTTATCGATGCCCTCGTGCACAAAACGGACGCCCAGTGGAAAATCGCCAGAAGGCTTCCCGATGATTTCAGAATTCATAAAATTGCCGATACGTACAAAAATACCGCCCGCGGCAACGGCAATTACTATGCGATCCATAATCCACAAAAACGGTTTTTTGATAACATTTTTTGTGTAATAATACATAGCAATTAAAATAGCGATAGCGGCACCGTGACTAGCCAAGCCTTGAAAGCCTGTAAACTCAAACTCCGGAACCGTGCTTATAGGCAGAAATACCGAAAGCGGGTCTTCCACAAAAAGTTCTGGCTGATAGAAAATAACATGGCCCAAACGCGCACCCACTAGTACGGCCACGACCATATAAATAAACAGACTGTCCAGTTTTTCCTGCGACAGTTTTTCGCGTTCGTAAATCTTTTTGGTAAGTATCCAACCCAGCGTAAATGCCACAACGAACATTAAACTGTAATAGCGGATCATAAAAAAACCAAGATCGATTCCTTCCGAAGGATTCCAGGTAAAACTTAAATAGTGCATAGTGGGAGTTTTATTAAGCTGCGTAAAGATACTAAAAGCGAAAAAGTATAAAGTACCATAGTTTTATTTCTTTTTTGGTGGAACGGGATCGTAACCAGAACCGCCCCACGGATTGCAGCTTGCAATACGCTTTGCGGCAAGCCAACCACCTTTTAACAAACCGTGTTGTTGCAACGCTTCTACAGCGTAATGCGAACAGGTAGGGGAGTAGCGGCAGGTATTGGGCGTAAAGGGTGAAATAAAATTTTGATATCCTTTTATCAATAAAACTAAAGGATATGTAAGTATTTTTTTCAAGCTTAAATATTAATTAAGTGAAAAGGTTGTCCCGTCTTTTCCGTCTTTCAGTTGAATTCCCTTTGCTGAAAGTTCGTCGCGAATTTTATCGCTCATCGCAAAATCTTTATTGGCACGGGCTTGGTTTCTTAATTGGATAAGTATTTCTACGGCAGCCGAAAGTTTTTCACCATCCTGTGAATTTTCTGAAACGCTATCTTCCAACCCTAAAACATCGAAAAGAAAATCGTCCATCGTTTGTTTCAGCAATTTTAAATCTTCTGTGGAAATAGTTTCTTTTTCCTCTTTGAGGGAATTTATAAATTTTACTGCTTCAAAAAGATGTGCTATTAATATTGGGCTGTTGAAATCGTCGTTCATTGCGTCGTAGCACGCTTTTCGCCAGTTTTCAATTTCTATACTACTTTTTTCCGAGGAAGTTATTTCATTCAACATTCTATACGCATCCAATAAACGGTTAAAGCCTTTTTCCGAAGCTTCCAAAGCATCGCTGCTAAAATCTAAAATGCTTCGGTAATGCGCCTGATACATAAAAAATTTAGTAACGGTTGGCGAGAACGGCTTGCTTAAAATATCGTTTTTACCAGTAAACATTTCGTCTGGAAGAATATAATTTCCAGTAGATTTCGACATTTTTTTACCGTTTAGCGTAAGCATATTGGCGTGCATCCAGTAATTAACCGGCGTAAGATGGTTACAGGCTTCGGCTTGTGCAATTTCGCATTCGTGGTGCGGAAATTTTAAATCCATTCCGCCGCCGTGGATATCAAACTGGTTGCCTAAATATTTTGTACTCATGGCAGTACACTCCAAATGCCAGCCCGGGAAACCGTCGCTCCAAGGTGAGGGCCAGCGCATAATGTGTTGAGGTTCGGCTTTTTTCCAAAGAGCAAAATCCTGCGGGTTTTTCTTATCGCTTTGGGCAGCCAGTTCGCGAGTGTTGGCAATCATATCTTCTAATTGTCTTCCGCTTAATTTTCCGTAATTATTTGTTTCGTTGAATTTTATAACATCAAAATAAACCGAGCCGTTTTTTTCGTAAGCAAAACCTGCATCAATAATTTTTTCAACTATAGCAATTTGTTCGTAGATATGCCCAGTTGCGGTGGGTTCAATACTTGGTGGCAAAGCATTAAATTTCGCCATAATGGTATGAAAATCTACCGTATATTTTTGAACCACTTCCATAGGTTCCAATTGCTCGATTCGCGCTTTTTTAAGGATTGGATCATCGCCGCTCTCGCCATCGTTTTCTAAATGTCCTGCATCGGTAATATTCCGAACATAGCGCACTTTGTAGCCCAAATGTTTTAGATACCTAAAAACCAAATCAAACGAAAGAAAAGTTCGGCAGTTTCCTAAATGCACATTGCTATAAACGGTAGGACCGCAAACGTACATTCCTACTGCATCGTTATGTATTGGAGTGAATTTTTCTTTCTTTTTTGAAAGAGAATTGTATATAAAAAGTTCGTGCTGTTTCAATTTTTCGGGTTTCAGGTTACAGATTTTTCCTTTGGAATTGGCTTTTAAAACTCTGTGTCAAGTTTTATGTAATCCAAAAACTCCCTACGTGTTTCAACGTTTTTAAAAGCACCGCCAAATTCGCTAGTCACGGTACTGCTGTCAATATCCCGAATACCACGAGAATTGACGCAGAGGTGCTTGGCGTCAATAACACAGGCTACGTCTTCAGTGCCCAGAACCTGCTGTAATTCTTTCACTATTTGCATTGTAAGTCGTTCCTGGACTTGCGGCCTCTTAGCATAATAATCTACAATCCGGTTCATTTTTGAAAGTCCCACTACAGTGCCATTAGATATGTAGGCAATATGTGCTTTGCCAACGATTGGTAACAAATGGTGTTCGCAAGTGGAGTAGAGGGTAATGTTTTTTTCTACTAACATTTCTTGGTACTTGTATTTATTTTCAAAAGTAGAGGCTTTGGGTCTTCTGTCTGGATGAAGCCCGCCAAAAATTTCTTGTACAAACATTTTTGCCACGCGGGTAGGTGTTCCTTTTAAACTATCATCACTAAGATCGAGGCCTAATGTATGCATGATGTTTTGTACATCTTTTTTGATACTTGCAATTTTTTCAATATCACTTAGCTCAAAAGCATCGGTACGCATAGGGGTTTCGGTGGAACTGCCTATGTGGTCGTTTCCCATTGCTTCAATCTCTTTTAGTTGTTTTTCTAAATCCATCTAATAAATTATGTAATAAGCCTGCAAAGATACGCAATAGCATTTTGGTAGTGAAAAGTCGAAGTTCTTATTTTTAAGGCTTTAAACCAGCTATTTTCATAAAATTTTCTTAATTTTCGCAAAAAATTTATTCAAAGTACCATGAAAAAGCTCCTCACTTTAATTGCCTTACTACTTGTTTCCTTTGTTTATGCGCAGGAAAACAATAATATAGATTATAGCTCAACAATTTCAATGGAACCTTCTGAGGTTTCTTCTAGCGCACTTTTAAATTTTAAATTTTCAGATGCGAGTACGATTAAATATATAATAAGTCGTAATGATATTGATCTATCCACAAAAGAAATAAGCAAAAATGAAGGTCTTCAAATGGTTAAAGCTGATTTTTCTTTTTTGGAAAACGGAACCTATGAAATACGATTTTTGATCGACGAAGTGGAAGTGAAAAAAATTGCCTTCCGTAAAATATAGTTAGAAACCTACAATTTGAATTAACATCCCCTCAATGAAAAAGAAATTACTATTACTTGTACTCTCCTTAATTACATTGACCACTGCACAAGCGCAGGTTTGTGATATTTTGATCCCTATTTGTGACAGTCAAGATGGTCTGCAGAACAATGCTGTAGACCCTTCCCCAATAACTATTAATACGGGTTGCCAAACACTGCAAGGTACGCGTACTATCTGGTTTCGGTTAGCTATTATTCAAGCTACTAATTTTACCTTTCAAATTGAACCGACAGGGAATATAGATTACGATTTTGCGGTATGGGTAAATGCCGATTGTAATAATCTTGGCATTGCAGATAGAGCAAGTTATGATGCCCCGGCCGCGGGCGAATATGATACAGGATTAAACCTTACTGCAACCGATTTTTGTGAAACTGCAGTAGGTGATGGACAGGTTCAATTCTTGAGCTTGGTCCCTGGCGATGAAGTTATAATTGTTGTAGATAGGTTTAGTTCTACGGCAGATATTTTTAATTTAACTTTTGGAGACCCAGATGCTTTTGATTGTTCCATTGTACAAACTGTTGCCTGCGATGGAGATACTGAAATATTGGATGCTACTAATCCAAATGCACTAGGGTATCAATGGTTTTTTGAAAATCCTATAGGATCTGGAACTTTTTCTCCATTTGTACCAGCTGAAACCTCTCCAACCTTAGCTGTTACAACCACTGGCAATTACAAAGCCGAAATTTACTTGCCTTTAGGTGTTACTGACTCAGAATTTTTTGATGTAATTTTTTACCCTCAGCCCGTAATTGCAAGTCCTCCTCAAGACCTTTATATATGCGATGATGGTACAAGTCCGGGTATTTTCGATTTGACCGAAAATGATGATGACGTTCGGGGTACGCAGGATCCTTTATTTAATATTACCTATCACCATAGTCAATTAGAGGCTATGGACGGAACAAATCCTATTGTTCCTGCCAATGCTTACCCAATAGTTGGTTCCTCTGAAACCATTTGGGTTAGAATAGAAGAGCCAAATGCCACTTGTTATGCTATTGATTCTTTTGAAATTACTTTCGCGTCAGCTACGGCAACTGCTCCTCCAAGCCCTCATAGATTATGTGATATAGGTGGAAATGGTCAAGAACCCATAAATCTTAACACCACTTTTGACACTATAATTCTAAACGGACAAAATCCCTCGGAATATACTGTAACTTATCACGATAATCCCGCTGATGCTATTGCTGGTATTAATGCATTGCCACAACCTTATATAGTTACTGGTTCAATTTTTATTTTTGCCCGAGTACAGAACAATATTAGTTCTGGATGTTTTGCTACCACACAGTTTAATTTAATATTGGGACCCCAGCCGGTTGCTAACCCAGCGGTCGATCTTTACCAGTGCGACTACGGCACGACCGCGGGAGTCTTCAACCTGACGGACAACGACGCGAACATTTTGGGGGCGCAGGACCCTGCATTGTTCACGATAAAGTACTACCAGAGCTACCAGGACAGTTTTGACGATGTCAACGAGATCCTCGGGGGCGTTCACATCATCGTCCCCCCCTCGCCGCAGACGATCTATGCGCGGATCGAGGACAACAGCGGGAGCTGTTTCGACCTTACGGACTTCCGCATCTACTTCAGCCGGGCGATCGCTGGGATCGTTCCCGTGAACGCGAGCTACTGCGATTTTGACGGGGACGGCGGGGAGTTCGTGGACCTTGCGGTGGAGTTCAACTCCCTTGTGCTGGACGGCGAGCCCTCCTCGAGCTACAACATCACCTACCATGGCAGCCAGGCCGATGCGGACAATGGCGTCAATGCCCATCCCAACCCCTATTTCGTTGCGGCCCCCGGCGAGACGGTCTACATACGCCTTGAGAACCGTGACGACGCCACCTGCGTGGACACCACGCGCAGCGTGGACCTTATCATAGACGCCCTTCCGGCCGTCAACATGTCGCCGCCCAACCTGATCGAGTGCGACGTGAACAACGACGGCTTCGCGGCCTTCGACCTTACGCAGCAGGACACGGTGATCACCCTTGGCGACCCCGTGCTCTCGGTGACCTACCACGGTACCCTGCTGGATGCGCGGAACGGGGTGCTGCCCCTTCCCGACCCTTACGTGAACGACCAGATCTACCTGGACGTGCCGGTGACGGACCCCCTGGACCCCAACTATGGCACCGGCGGTGTTTGGGCGCGCGTCACCAGCAGCACCAGCAGCTGTACGGTGGTCGTTCCCTTTGCGCTCGAGGTGCGCTTTGCGCCCGTCGGCACGGTTCCGGCTGAGCCGCTGCGCCAGTGTGACGATGCCGTGGCCGATGGCTTTACGTTTTTTGACCTTACGGTCGTTGCCGCGGAGGTGCTGGGCACCCTGGACCCTGCGGGCTTTGACCTTTACTATTACGAGGACCTGGCCGAGGCGACCCTTGCGGGCGACCTGGCGCTGACCGCCCCGGACTTTTCCCAGGCGATCCCGGACCCCACGAACTTTCTGAACAGCACCAACCCCCAGGACATCTATATCCTGGTCGTGGGCAACGGCACGGGCACCATCCCCCCGAACCCCAACATCAGTGAGGGCTGTTACGATATCGTGGCCCTTACCCTTATCGTGGACCCGCGCCCCGCGGACCTGGGCCCCTTCGAGATGATGCTCTGCGACGACGAGCTGCAGGGCAGTACCCCCGACGATGAGATCTCGACCTTCGACCTTACCAGCCAGGACGTGCTGGTCACCGGTGGCGACCCCACCATCACGGTAGCGTGGTTCCTGAACGCGGCCAATGAGGCCGCGGACATCCCGATCCCCAACCCGGCCACCTTCCAGAACACGGCCACCCCGCAGACGGTCATAGGCCGCGCGACCTCCGAGTTTGGGTGCCGTACCCTGGTTACCCTTACCCTGACGGTACTTCCCAACCCGAACCCGAATACCGCCCCGGACCCCTTGGAGCTCTGCGACGATGACGACGACGGCATCGTTGGCGGCTGGGACCTTACCCTAGCCGATGTGGACATCACGGCGGGCGAGCCGGACGTTTCCGTACTGTACTATGAGGATTTTGCCGATGCCGTTGCCGGGGTGCCCGGGACGGAGATCACGATGCCCTATACCAATACCGTGCCCTTTAGCCAGATCGTGTACGCCAGGGTGGTGAAGAACGTTCCGCCGGCCTCGGTGGGCTGCTTTACCGTTGTGGAGCTTGAGCTCCGGGTGATCGACCTTCCCGATATGCCCGTCTCCCCTCCGTTCGCCGACCCCTTTATCGGTTGCGACGAGAGCGGCAGCGGTACCGCGATCTTCGACCTTACCCTGCAGGACGACGGCGTGCTGGGAACCCAGAACCCTGCAGACTTTGTGCTGCCCATCACCTATTATGAGGATCCGCTGGACGCCGCCGCCGGCACCAATGCGATCCCCAACCCCGGGACCTATATAAGCATGGGCGGCCAGACCATCTGGGTGCGCCTTGAGAGCCGTATCACCGGCTGCGCGCGGGTCACGCCCTTTGATCTTGAGCTTGAGCTCTTCCCGACCATCGGCGTCGGGAACGACCTGACCAAGTGCGACGACCTTGTGAACGGCAGTACGGCGGACGATGGCCTTTCCACGTTCGACCTTACGGTGAACACGTCGCTGATCACCCTGGGGGACCCTACCCTGGAGGTGTTCTACTATGCTACGGCCATCGACCAGGTGAACAACAACCCGATCGCCGACCCCTCGGCCTACCAAAACATCATCAGCCCCCAGCAGGAGATCTTCGTGACCGCCTACAGCGAGAACGGCTGCAGGGCGATCAATACCTTCTTTATCATCGTGGAGCCTACCCCGTTGGCCTTTTCACCCGGCACCTTTATAGCCTGTGACTCCAACAACGACGGTTTTGCCCAGTTCGACCTCAGTACGCAGACGGCCATCATAACGGGAGGGGACCCCGACCTGACCGTCACCTACCACGGTACGCTGCTCGACGCGGAGAACAACCGCCTTCCGTTGCCGAACCCTTACACGAACGACCAGATCTACCTGGACGCTCCCGTGACCGATCCCCTGGATCCGGCCTACGGTACGGGCGGGGTATGGGCCCGTGTGGAGACCACGGTCAACAGCTGCCACCGCAGCATATCCTTTGCCCTGGAGGTGCACACCTCGCCCGTGGCCACCGAGCCCGGTCCCCTGAGAAAATGTGACGATGCCGTGGCCGATGGCTTTACCGTTTTCGACCTTACCGAGGCAGAAGCGGAGATATTGGGAGCACTGGATCCAAACGGCTTTGACCTATATTACTACGAAGACCTTGCCGATGCCCAATTGGCCGGTGACCTTGCGCTGACCGCGCCGGACTATTCCGCCGCCATCGGCAACCCGGGCGCGTACACCAATACCGTTAACCCGCAGGACATCTATGTGCTGGTGGTGGGCAACGCCAACAGCAGCATTCCCCCGAACCCCAATGGTGCGGAGGGCTGTTATGATATTGTCACCCTGACCCTTATCGTGGACCCGATCCCGCTGGACCTCGGTCCCTTCGAGATGGTATTGTGCGATGACGAGCTGCAGGGCAGCACCCCGACCGATGAGATCTCGACCTTCGACCTGACCACCCAGGACATTCTGGTCACCGGTGGCGACCTTACCTTGAGCGTACTGTGGTTCGAGACCCCTGCCGACGAGGCTGCGGGCATCCCCATTGCGGACCCGACGATGTACCAGAACATAGCCACCCCCCAGACCGTGATAGGGCGCGTGACCTCGTCGTTCGGCTGTTCGAACCTGATCACGGTGACCCTTACGGTACTTCCGAACCCCAATGCGAACCCGGACCCGGAGCCAATAACCATCTGTGACGATGACGATGACGGGATCGTAGGTACGTTCGATCTTACCCAGCGTGATCTGGAGATACTCAACGGGGAGACCGATGTTACCATCCTCTACTACGAGACCCTGCAGGAAGCGGAGAACGCCTTTCCGGGGACCGAGATCGTAAGCCCCTATACCAATATTGTTCCCTACAGCCAGACGGTGTTTGCGCGCGTGACCAACCAGGTACCGCCCGAGCAGCTCCCGTGCTATACCATCGTGGAGCTGGAGCTTATCGTGGTGCCGCTGCCCGATGCGCCGGACGCCACCCTCCAGGACCCGCTCTTCGCCTGCGATGAGGACGGTGACGGCACTGCCGTTTTCGACCTTACCGTACAGGACGCCTCGGTGTACGGCGTACAGGACCCCGATGACTTTGTGCCCGTCTCCTATTACGAGAGCCAGGCCGATGCCGATGCCGGTACCAACGCCATCGCTCCGGCGGATGCCTTCCCGAGTTCTGGCCAGACCATCTGGGTGCGCCTGGAGAGCCTTGCCACCGGCTGTGCGCGGGTGACCCCGTTCGAGATCGAGATGGGGCTCTATCCCGGTTCCGGCACCGCCAACGACCTGGTCCTCTGTGACGACGAGGTCAACGGCAGTACCGATGACGATGGCATCTCCACTTTCGACCTGACCCTCAACACGCCCGTGATCACCAATGGCGACCCCACTTTGGCGGTCTACTATTACGCATCGCAGGATGACCAGAACAACGATATCCGCATCGCGGACCCTTCCGCGTACCAGAACACCATCAGCCCCCTACAGGAGATCTTCGTGACCGTGGTGGGCCAGAACACCTGCCGTGGGCTGCTGAGCTTCTTTATCATCGTCAACCCGAACCCGGAGCCGGTGGAGCCCGCCCCGCTGGTAGCGTGCGACGTTGACAACAACGGTTTCACCTCCTTTGACCTGGAGAGCAAGAGCGCCGAGATACGCGGCGGAGACCCTACCTTGGCCATTACCTACCACGAGAACCTGCTGGATGCCAATACGGGCAATTTTCCGTTGGCCAGTCCCTACGAGAACATCGTTGCCTTTTCCCAGACCCTATATGTGCGCGCGGCCTATGGCGGCCCGCCGGCCGGCACGGGGTGCTACGCCATTGTGGAGCTGGAGCTGATAGTGGAGCCCTCCCCGGTGGTGCCCCAGGACCTTCCGGACCTTATCGCCTGTGACGATAATGGTTTTGCGGAGTTCGACCTTACGGTGCAGGAGGACCTGATATTGGGGAACCCGCCGCAGACTGACGTCACCGTTACCTACCACCTGAGCGAGGCCGATGCCATTGCGGGCATAAACTTTATCGTAACGCCGGAGGCCTACACCAACGCCGCGAACCCACAGACCATCTGGGTCCGCCTGGACAGTGACCTGACGGAATGCTTTGCGGTGGGCCAGTTTGACCTTATCGTGAACAGTGGCCTTCCGATAACCGATCCCACCCCCTTGGAGCAGTGCGATGACCTGGGCCAGGAGAACGACGGGATCGCCACCTTTGACCTTACCCAGAAGAATTCCGAGATAACCAACGGGGTGCTCACCCAGGGCGTGGCCTACTTCCTTACCGAGCAGGACGCCCGGGACAACACCGGCCGTATCGACCCCGATACCGCCTATGTGAACGTGGACGCGAACGGGGGCCCGATCAACCCGCAGGTGCTCTACGTGCGCGTGGAGGACAGCAACAGTAGCTGTATTTCCTTTACCACGCTGACCCTTCGGGTGATCAGCAACCCCAGGCCCGTGGTGCCGGACCCCATCGTGCTGTGCGACTACAACGTGATCGTGCCGCCGGGCCCCTATGACGAAGTGGAGCTGTTCGACCTCACCGTTCGCAGCGCCCAGATACTCAATGGGAACAACTGGACCCTGGGCTACTATGAGAGCTATGCCGATGCCGTTGGCCTGGCCAACGAGATTCCTGCCCTGCAGGCCACTGCCTACCAGAACACCAGTAACCCCCAGACCATCTATGTGCGGGCCACCAGCCCTGCCTCTGGCTGTTTCGAGATCGTGGAGCTTGAGCTTATCGTAGAGCCGGTACCGGACGATAGTGCCGAGGTATCGCCGTATGTATACTGTTCGCCCGACGGCGGGGAGATCGGCATCTTTGACCTGACCACCAAGATCCCCGAGATCCTGGGCGGCCAGCCCTCGCCGCCGTTCGAGGTGAGCTTTTACCTGACGGCGCTCGATGCGGAGAACCGCACCAACGCCATCGTGAACACCACGGCGCACCGCAACAGGGACGCCAACAACGATCCGATAAACCCGCAGACCATCTATACGGGCATCGCGAACGCCGGGACGGGCTGCTACATCGGCGGGGTACAGAGCTTCGAGCTCATCGTGCAGCCGGGCGCCATAGCGGTGGCCCCTGCGGAGCCCTTCGTTATCTGCGACAACCTTCCGCCGAGCGACGGCTTTGCGGAGTTCGACCTTGAGGACGTGGCCAACCAGCAGGTCTCCGACCTGCGCGCGGGGATACTTGCGGGGCAGGACCCTGCGGAGTTCAGCATCAGCTTTTACGAGACCCTTGAGGGTGCCGAGTCGGGCACCGGGGCGATCAGCTTTCCGTACGTGAACATCATCAACCCGCAGCGCATCTATGTGCGGGTGACCAATGAGATGAACCTCTTTGAGCCCAAGTGCTATGCCGTCGTGGATATGGTGCTGAAGGTGGAGCAGCTCCCGGACGTCGTCCTTGGCGGGGAGTACCGCCTCTGCGTGGACGAGAACGGGAACCCGATCGCCGAGGAGGAGGGGAGCCCCTCGCCGCCGGTGATCGATACGGGGCTCGACCCGTCGCTGTACACCTTCCAGTGGGACCTGGACGGGGTGATCATCGTCGGGGAGACCGGCCCCTCCATCATCGCGCTGCAGGGCGGGACCTACACGGTGGCCATCACCGAGCTGGCCTCGGGCTGCGAGAGCACGGCCAGTGCCACGGTGATCGTTTCCTCGCCGCCGCTGGCCTATGAGGCCAACCTGCTCAACGGTGCCTTTGCGGGCAACCATGTGATCGAGGTGGTGGCCACGGGCGAGGGCACCTACGAGTACCAGCTGGACAACGGCCCCTTCCAGGACAGCAACATCTTTGAGGGCGTGGCCCCGGGCGACCACACGGTGACCATCCGGGACGTCTATGGCTGCGGCAGCGTGACCTTCGACGTGGGGGTCATCGACTACCCGCCGTACTTTACGCCCAACGGCGACGGCTACCACGACACCTGGAACATCATCGGCATCGCCAGCGGCGACCCTACGGCGAAAATCTATATCTTTGACCGCTTCGGGAAGCTGCTCAAGCAGCTCAGCCCGCTGGGCCAGGGATGGGACGGTACCTACGGGGGAAGCCCCATGCCGTCGAGCGACTACTGGTTCCGCGTGGAGTACACCGAGGACGGAAACCAAAAAGAATTCAAAGGACACTTTACCCTAAAACGATAAATAGAAATTATGAATATTAAACAAATCTCCCTCATCCTACTTTTGTTTTCATCTCTTTATGGATTTTCACAAGACGGTATACCCGTATATTCAGAATATTTGGCTGATAATTTATATATACTGCATCCATCGATGGCAGGAGCCGCAACGCACAATCAAATTCGTTTGACGGCACGTCAGCAATGGTTTGATCAAGATGAAGCTCCAAACCTTCAGACACTTAATTTTAATGCACGTCTTGGAGAACGCTCAGGGGTTGGTGTTATTTTTTATAATGATAAAAATGGTTATCATTCCCAAACAGGAGGATATATAACATATGCCCACCATATTATGTTTTCTAGAAGTGAAGCAGATTTAAATCAGTTATCTTTTGGATTGAGCGCCGGATTAACACAATCACGTTTGGATGAGACTCAATTTGACCTCACAGATTTTGATCCTGTGATTGGAGGAATTATTCAGAGTACTTCATACTTTAATGTAGATGCCGGGCTTTCGTATAACTTTTTGGATTTTTCGGCACATTTCACAGTAAAGAATATCATCTTTCAGAATAGATCAATTTATACTGAAAAGTATGAATCAAATAACCAAAGAAAGTATTTAATTTCAGCTGCGTACGCTATCGGTCAATATGGAGCGGATTGGAGCTACGAGCCTTCTTTCCTCTTTCAATGGAGCGAGCGTACCGGTGAGCAGGCTGTGGACGTAAACTTTAAAGCGTATAGAAAAATGGATTTTGGGCAATTGTGGGGCGGATTATCATACCGAAGAAGTCTTGATGGTGCAGAATACCTTAATGGTGAAGAGATAAAGGCACAAAAACTTCAATGGTTCACGCCAATTTTAGGAGTAAATTATAAAAACTTTATGTTTGGGTACAACTACTCTTACCAGTCGGGAAATGTAAAGTTTGAGAGTGGTGGTTTTCATCAAATCACACTAGGTTATGACTTTTTGGGTGGAAGACCCGAACCGTACGATTGTAATTGTCCTGCCATTAACTAATAAAGTTTAAAAAAAGGCCTGATATTTATTCAGGCCTTTTTTTTTCTCGTGAAATTTATTGCCACGTATAATTTTTCTTTTTGGCTTGTTTTTTTATGGCTTCAACCATAGCATTTTCCAAACCATTGTTTGTTTCTTTGGAGTGCTCGGCGATGTACTTTCGGCGTTGCTCGTTTAGCTCCATGATTTCTTTCTGAATCGCTTCTCTTTCGGAACGTTTGGTTTCGAGATATTTTTTTATTTCCGAAGTGCTTTTTCCTTTCAATTCCTGCGGTAATTCTTCCTTTTTCAATTTTTCATAACTAAAGTCTGCTTCTTTTTCAGCATCTACTAAATCCCAAGTACTGTTAGTGTATAAATGGCTTCCTTTTGAAACGGTGCGGCTTACTGCGTTTGCTTTACTATATTCTTCAGCATTTGAATCTTGCTCATTTTGCATCGCCTTTTTCATTTCTCCACGGGTTCCATAAGGTACATAGGTGTTGTTAAGTTTTATATTTAGTTGAATTATTACATCATCATATGGAGATGGAACATACACGGTTTGCTGGTTTTGGTTAATGGCCATATAGTCGCCATAGGTAAGTTGGGCGCCATCTTTCCAATAGCTGTCAATTCCGTGGCGGTAATCTCCACAGAAAATCGTGTTTACAACCACCCCATTTTCCTTGGCATTTGCTGCAGCATCTTTATAATTTATGCTTCCTTGCGTAAAAGGTTCGTTTCCGGCAATAAAAACCATTTTTAAATCGTCATCCTCATTGCCCCAATCCAATTTATTCAATGATTCTTGAATAACAGCACCGCAATACTCACTGCCGCCATTGGTTGTTAAGGAGAATAGTTCTTTGGAAACATCGTCTAAATCTTCCGTAAAGTTTAAAATTTTTCTGATGTAATTGTCGCGCGAACTCAAATTGTCATTCCCATATTCGTATAAAGCTATTTGAAGTTTTGGTCTTTCATTTCGGCATTTGGCGTAGCTCAATTCGTTCACTATTTCCCAAAGCTGTGCCTTAGCTTGGTCTATGAGGCCGTCCATGCTGTTACTCGTGTCCAGCAGCAGGGCAACTTTTATATAGTGTTCTTTTTTCAAATTTTGGTCTTCGACCGTAGCTAGTAATTGATTGTCGGGTTTTTTAGTTTCGGCTTTGCACGAAAGGGTCATGGTGAAAGCTGCGAAGAGTAAAATAATCTGTAACTTTTTCATAATTGATATTTTTTAAGTGATTTTAAACAGTATAAACCTAGTGTAGACTTTGTTGAAAAAAAATCTACTTTGAGGAAGCACTTTATCTGCCTTAGGGAAGCGTATATTTGGATGAGTGAAGTATTCTTTTTTCACATAAGTTGAAGCTATTTCAGAAAAACGTAATTTTAAGCATTGCAGTAAAGTGTGTATGTTTACCGTTTTAATATTAAAATGAAAAACTTTCTTTTTCTATTTACGGCGCTTGCCATTTTTTCTTCCGATGCATGCTTTTCACAAGCAAATCGGCAATCGGAAATCAGACCTTTTATGCTGAAGGGGGAAGTGGTGGACGGCGAAACCAATATGCCAATCCCAAAAGTGAATGTTGAAATATTGGGCGGCCAGTACACTACCACAAATCTTTCGGGACGTTTCTCCATTTCAGCAAAAATAGGGGATGAGCTTATTATAAAAAGCGATGATTTTGTAACGGTTTATTATACGATAACCAAAAATGACTTTATTACCGTTCGCGTTGAAAAAGCCAAGGGAGAAACCGAACCTGTGATTTCTAAAAGTCCCACAAGCAATATGCAGGCAGGCTTTAAGGTTTATTTGGATTCTGCTAGGTTTTTTCTAAAAAAGGATGCCCAGAAAAGTATTGAATATGTAACCCGCGCCTTGGAACCGGGGCGAAATAAAAACATTTCAAAACAGGAAAATGGTCAAGCTTTTGAGACTTTGGGCGATATCAACTTGTTTTGGAACCAGCCAGATCTGGCGGTCGATAATTATAAACGAAGTCTCCAAAACACGCTGAATACAGAAGTTTCCATAAAATTGGCAAAGGCATTTGCGCAGAATAAAAATTACCAGGAAAGTATTGCAACACTTCAGAATTTATTAAAAGGAAACCTCTCAGCTTACCAAAGAGTAGAAGTTTATGAGAGCTTAGGCGATACCTATAAGGCTATTGGCGATGGCGTGAAAAGTGTTTTCAATTATCAAAAGGCACTGGATGTAGCCAAGGAAAACCAAATCACCCCAAAAATCACCAACCTAAATTCCAAAATTGGTGAAGCCTATGCCCAAAGCGGGGCGCTGAATGAAGCCGAGGAATATTTTGACAACTCCCTAAAATTGGCCAAGAGGGAAAATAAACAGCGTGCAGTTTCTGAAAAAAATAAGGTGGCAGATTTCTACAACCAAAATCGAGAGTATGACAAAGAAATACAGCTTCGTGAGGAAACCTTGGAAGAACTGAACACGATGGGCAAGGGTACTACTGTAGAAGACGAAGCACTTACCCCACAACGTCAAAACTATAAAATAGCCAATGCCTTTGTGGCACAGGAAAAGTACGAACAGGCCATTCCATATCTTGAAAAAAGTATAGCTGAAGCCGATAAAAAGGAAGATTTGATAGTACAAAAGGATGCTACCCGAAAACTTTCAGAAATTTATCGCGACATCGGTGAATATGATAAAGCCACCGAAAGCTACCAACGGTATGTGGAAGTTGTGGATGAACTTTATGTGAAGAAGGAGCAGGAAATTAGTCAAGCGGCACGCTTCACAAAAGAAATCACCCTAAAACAAAACCGTATTGCCAGTTTGGAAAACGACAGAAAGTTAAATGAAAGCCGTTATAAACTAGCCTTTGAAAACCAAGAATTGATAGAGCGAAATAGCCAAATACAAAAGTGGGTTATTATTTCGTTGGCCATTATTGTTTTGTTACTTGTTTTTGCAGCTTATACACAGTATAAAAACGTAAAACAGCAAAAATTCGCAAACAATCTTTTGGCTCTCAAATCGCTTAGGTCGCAGATGAATCCTCATTTTATCTTTAATGCCCTCAACTCAGTTAACAGTTTTATTGCGGTGAATGACGAACGTGCCGCAAATAAATATTTGACAGATTTTTCACTTTTAATGCGCTCAGTCTTGGAAAACAGTGAAGAGGATTTTATTCCTTTGGAAAAAGAAATTGAACTTTTGGAACTCTATGTGAAACTTGAACATTTTCGGTTTAAGGATAAGTTCGACTATAAATTTTCAGTAGATGAAACCATCAATTTAAATGAGTTTGTAATTCCACCAATGTTACTTCAGCCCTATGTAGAAAACGCTGTATGGCACGGACTTCGGTATAAGGAGGAAAAAGGCTTGCTAAATATTGATTTTAAAAAAATAGATGCTAAAACCGTGAAGATTACTATTCAGGATGATGGTATTGGCCGCACCAAATCAAAAGAATTCAAGACTGAAAATCAAAAGAAGCAAAAGTCCAAGGGAATGGGCAATACACAAAAGCGTATATCTATTTTGAACCAAATGTATAAAGACAAAGTAGATGTAACAGTGGAAAATGTTTTTGAAAACAGTGAAGGTACCAGAGTAGAACTTATTTTAAAGAAAGATTGATGAAACTAAACGCAATAATAGTTGAAGACGAAGAAACCAGTCGCGAAATCCTTAAAAATTATTTGGCAAAGTATTGTCCCAGCATCGCTCTAAAGGGCGAGGCGGGGAATGTGGATGAAGCCCTGGTTCTGATTCGAAATAATGATTTGGATGTGGTTTTTCTCGATGTGGAGATGCCCTTTGGCAATGCGTTCGACTTGTTAGACAAGGTTGGCGACCGCCAGTTTGAGACCGTTTTTGTAACGGCGTACAACCATTATGCTATTGATGCGCTGAATGCGCACGCTTCCTATTATTTGCTGAAGCCAATTTCTATCGATAAATTGATTGAGGCTGTTGACTATGTCTCGGAAATAAAAACAAAGGAAAACAATCTGCAGAATTCAATTTTAAAGCCGTTACAAACGCAGGTTGCCGGGAAGATTACAATTCCGCTGCAAAACGGTTTTGAAGTGCTTCAAATGGAAGAAATCCTTTATTGTCAAGCAGATGATAACTATACGCAGATCTATTTAAAGAAAGGAAAACGACTGGTAAGCAAGACGCTAAAATATTTTGAAGATTCCCTGTCAGAAAACGGTTTTGCTCGCGTTCACAAATCCTATTTGGTAAATGTGAACGAAATAACCGAATACAAAAAAGGAAAGGGCGGGAGCGTAGTACTTTCCAGCGGGAAGGAAATAATGGTTAGCCCTTCGCGAAAGAAGGAATTGCTAGCTTATTTTGGCTAAAAATTTATTTGGAAACGCAAGTGTGATGCTGTATATTTATAGCTCAATTGGAAGCCGAATATCCTTCACGCTTTAGTGCCTTTCCAAGAGATTTGAAATTTAATTTTTTTCAGCCCTAAGCCATCTCTATGCCGACTCTATGCCGACCCTATGCCGACCCTATGCCGACCCTATGCCGACTCTACCTCATAGATACTCCCTAAATACCCTATAAAAACGTCACAATTAAGTTATTCTAATTTTACAAAGAACTACAAATTACAACCGATGATATTAAAATCCGTAAATGGAAAACATCCAGAAATTCCCAAAGATTGCTTTATTGCTGAAAACGCCACTATTGTTGGTGATGTGGTAATGGGCAATGAATGCAGCGTTTGGTTTAACGCTGTGATTCGCGGCGATGTGCATTTCATTAAAATGGGCAATAAGGTAAATGTGCAGGACGGTGCGGTAATTCACGCCACCTACAAAACCTCTCCCACTACCATAGGCAACAACGTATCCATTGGGCATAACGCTATTGTTCATGGTTGCACAATCCATGATAATGTTTTGATCGGAATGGGAAGCATCGTCATGGACGATTGTGTGGTGGAGAGCAATACCATTATAGCCGCTGGAGCAGTAGTGTCAAAGAACACTAAAGTTGAAAGTGGAAGCATTTACGCCGGTATTCCCGCCAAGAAAATTAAAAACATAAGTCCCGAACTTACCAAAGGCGAAATAGAGCGCATAGCCAATAATTATGTAATGTATTCCTCTTGGTTTAAGGAGTGATTTAGAAATCCTTTTTCTCCACAGAAATCTTTTCACAATATTCCTTTAAAAGAAATTTTAAAGTCTCAGTTTCCGCATTTGTGAAAAATTGAAGATTGGGCGTAGTATTCTCATCCCGAAGCATATCCAGACTTTGAAGCACAGTCTTGGTTTGTCTGGCCACGGCTTCCCCTGAATCTATAATTTTTACGTTTGCAGGTAAAATGTTTTTCAGCTGTGGAATAATATATGGATAGTGGCTGCAGCCCAACACTAAATAATCAATATTGGCAGCAATCATTGGCTTTGTATACTTCTTCACTAACGAATGCATTTCAGGACCATCTAGATTTCCCGCTTCAATTAAAGGTACAAGGCCTTCGCCAATAATTTCGACAACATTTATATCCTTTGTAAATTTCTGTGTTGTTTTACTGAAGAGCGCACTGCTCAATGTTCCTTTGGTAGCCAAAATACCAATGCTTTTTGTAGTGGTTTGCAGCGCCGCTGGTTTTATGGCAGGCTCTATTCCTATAATAGGAATATCGTAATTTTTCCGAAGGGCAGCTATAGCATTGGTAGTAGCTGTATTGCAAGCTACTATTATAATTTTGGCTCCCATTTGGATTAACTTCTCAGTGTTTTTAATGCTGAGTTTGGTGATTTCTTCCGCAGTTTTATTCCCATAGGGAGCATTTTTACTATCCGCGAGATAAATAGTGTGCTCCAAGGGTAACAACTTGTGGATTTCCTGCCAAATGGAAGAACCCCCAACGCCAGAATCAAAAACGCCTATTGGACTGTTTTTTTTCATTACGTAAATGTAGCCAATAAGTTGAAATTAAGGTATAAAAAAACTGCCCACAAGTGCGGGCAGTTTTAAAAATTTTCTTTTAGGAAAGAATTACATTCCCAATTCTTTTTTTACATCGGCCATTAGGTCTTTTCCATCGGCAAGAATTACGCCGCTACCTAAGGTTGAATCTAGCACATACTGATATCCTTGTGCTTTTGCAACTTTTTGAATGGTACTTTGGGCCTTTTCAAGAATTGGCTTAAATATATCTGTTCTTTTCTTATCTAAATCCTGAAGCGCTTGTTGTCTGTATGCTTGTATATTATCCTGCATTCCTTGAACTTCCTGGAACCTTTTTTGGTTTTCTTCATCGCTTTTGCCTGCAGCTTCAGTGTCGTACTGTTTCATTTTGGTTTCTAGCTCTTTGGCCAGTTTCTTCATTCTACGCTCCATTAGATAATTTGTCAAGGGGTTACGAGGATGGAGTTGCCCCATAAGCCACCATTTCTTTATGTTGACAATAAGCAGTTTG
>Ga0208157_1000362_pt1 | contig 25927 bp, 25 predicted proteins | sample 5_EtaG_FD_184077 | JGI IMG/M metagenome (GOLD analysis project Ga0208157, IMG submission 184077) | Marine viral communities from the Subarctic Pacific Ocean - 5_ETSP_OMZ_AT15132 metaG (SPAdes) (version 2) | ecosystem: Environmental > Aquatic > Marine > Oceanic | place: Pacific Ocean | collected...
CAATGAGTTTATGCAGTGGTGTAGGAAAAATGGACATCATATAACTATATGGACAGAGAGACCTAACGATTTAGCTGTTAAAGTAGCTACAGAAGCATGGCTAAAGATGAATCAAGTTCCGTATGACAGACTATTATTTGATAGACCACATGATTATATAAATGTAGACGAAGCACCATCTCATGCAAAGTTTTATAAACACATAGGTGATATGAGTGTAGTAGCAGAAATGTACGAGGAATGGAAAAATGATAGACAACACGAACAGAGAAGCGGAAACACTAGGTAGTGTAGGTCCCTTTGTAAAAGTAACTTGGAATGATGCAGCAAGCACTTTCAAGGCGTATAGAATTAACGCAGAAAATCCTTCTGAACATCTTACACAATGTGAAACATTGGGTGAGTTAGTAGCAGAAGATGATAAAGCCATAGTATTAGTTATGCATGGGTCACAATGTGACGGGTGTGATATAATGGCTATACCTAGAGATTGGTGTCAGAAGATAGAAGTTTTAGAATCAATGGGCACAGCTTTAGATAATTGGAATGAAATAAAAGAAGAAATATGTACTTTAGAGAATTTGGAACGCCAGCTAGAATTGGAAGATGTAGAAGTAAAGAAGACATCGAAAAAGAAGTAGACCGATATAATGGTAAGCGTAATTGTTACGCTAGTGTCTATGTATTCGATGACCTTAGAGATATAGAAGGTAAAACCGACTATGATTCTGCAGTAATAGATACCATTTGGTTTGATTTCGATGATAACAAAAATGTAGATAAATGTCTTAAGGATGTTAGAAAGTTTATAAAGAAATATTGTAAACCCAGAAATATAATTCCTAGGATATATCTTACAGGTGGAAAGGGATTCCAAATGAATATAGATTTTTATTCACCAATAGATTTCCCAGACAATATTAAAAGAAGAGTGTTAAGAGAATACTTAATGTATTTTAAAAAGGAATATAAACTATCAACCTTAGATGAAAGGTGTGTTAATAATAGTGTATCATGTCTTAGACGTATACCTAATACCGCCTATATCTCTAAACTTACCAATGAACCTACTGGTGTATATTGCGTAGGTCTGACAGTTGACGAGGTATTGAAACTATCTCTCGAAGAATTGTATGGTATGGCTATGGAACCAAGAGATGTTCCTGTTAGAGTCAAAAGTAAAAGAGCTCTCAGAGATATGGTAGACTTCGCTTGTGATATATTTGAAGTAGAACATACAGTTAGTAATAGTGTGATGTATTTGTATGATAAACTTAAAGAAGCTTCTTCATATAGCTCTATAGGCTCTACTGAGGAAAGATATATTAAAGCTCCTAGAAAGTGTATATTAGAGCTAATAGAGACTAATATAGCTACTAATAGTAGTAATCATGACGAAAACAACGTTATAGCGTTAGAGTTATTGGATGCTGGAAAGACAGACACAGAGATATCCTTTGTGTTTTCTAGTATCTATGACGAGCCTGCTGGAGATTATGGATGGTACAATGATGACCCATCTATACCCGGCAAGCAAATTGTTAATATGCGAGCTAAAGGTCTGCATAGATATAACAAAAGAAGACTCCGTGATATGGGTATTTGTAACAACGACGGATGCCCATGTGAGTGGAGTTGACCGAAACCTTTAAATAGTAACAGGAGATAAATAAATATGGCAAACAACGAAAGATTAACCAAAAGGGTTAAATATTTAGAAGATTGGGTAGCTGAAAACGAAGACATGGGTGGTCCTAAAGGACATCTAGATACTATGGTTTGGTTACTCAATTTAGTGAAAGGAAACCAAGAGCAGTTTAATGCGTTGAACCAACAGTTTAATGACTTACGTCAGTTGACTTTTGAGTTCATGAAGGAACAGGACTTGGAAAAGGAATGGGACCAATTCGTTCAGGAGAAGCAAAATGCCGTTCAAGAGCAACAAACAGAGGAAGTATCTGTACAAGAACAAGCCGAAAGTAGCGAAGAAGTTAGCGAAGCACCCCAAGAAGAAAACAAATAGGAGAAAAAAATAATATGATAAAAGTAGACGTAAAATGCCTTATCTGTGGTGGATTTTTATGTGAACAAACACCTGTGTGTTTACCTGTAAAAGAAGAACCTAAGGTAGAGGAAAAAGCAGAAGTAGAAGAGCCTAAGTTGGTAGAAGAACCTAAGGTAGAAGAAAAACCTAAAGCTAAAAAAGCAGCTAAAAAATCTAAGAAATAGATAAGGTAAATATGGCACGAAAAAAGTTCAAAGATACATCAGCAAATAGAAAGAAGAGATGGAATAAAAAATCTCCTATGGCCCGTACTGGTAAACAAAATGGTTCATGGAAAGGTGGAAAATCAGCTCATTATTATAGACGTAAAGCTAATGCTGGTAAGAACGAAGTAGTGCATCATAAAAGTGGCGGTAAAGGTGGCAAAGGTAAACCCGGAGTCCACACCGCCAAAACTGCTAGACGTAGTAACTTAAAGAAAGTTACAGCTGCAGAACATAATAAGTTACACCCAGAAAAAGGACGTAAAGCAGCAGCAGCTAGAAAGCGTAATAATAGACGTAAAGCACCAGCTAAACGTAAAACTACGCGTAAAAAAACAACTAGGAGAAAGAAAAAATGAATGATTTTGAATTATTAGAAGTTAAAATGGATATAGAAAATCTAAAAGTAAAGATGGACATTATAATAAAAAAATTAGAATCTTGCACATGTTGTTCATTTGAGGAAGAATAGTGGGTATAATATCTACACAGACAGCTAAGAAAAGAAAAAAGAATGGTGTAGAGTCCATAATAATAGATTATAAATAATATTTTCTAAAATTAAGAAAAGCCTTATATAGGGGCTCAATCCTATAGTAATGAACCGCAAAGGAGTGGTAAAATGTTTAAGAACGAAGTATCAGAATTTATATATAAAAGAACATACTCTCGATGGATAGAAGAAGAGGGTAGAAGAGAAGACTGGCCAGAGACAATAGAAAGATTTTTGAATTTTATAATTTCAGAAAGACCAGACATACCTGTAAAAACTCAGGAAAAAATAAGAAAGTATATGACAGAATTTGCTGTTATGCCTTCTATGCGTTTCCTGTGGGCAGCAGGACCTGCCGCTAAAGCAGACAACACTTGTATCTATAATTGCTCCTTTGCAAAGATAAATTCGGTTGAAGCTTTTGCAGAGTGTCTTTATATTCTTATGTGTGGTACTGGTTTTGGTTTTTCTGTAGAAAGTGAAGAAATAGAAAAACTACCTGTTATACCTGAAATAAAATCAGGACAGGCATTAGCTAAAATTTTAATTGACGATTCTAAAAAAGGTTGGGCGGATTCAGTAAAAACATTAATGGATAGTTTATACGATGGGCAGAACTTATATTTTGATTACTCGGCTATACGTTTAGAAGGTGCTAGACTTATGACTATGGGTGGCAGAGCTTCAGGTCCACAACCATTAATCAAATTACACGATTTTATCCGTGAAACCATGCACAATGCACAAGGAAGACAACTCACTACTCTCGAATGTCATGATATATGTAATCAGATAGCTGAAATAGTTGTAGTTGGGGGAGTTAGACGCAGTTCCCAGATTTCTTTGTCAGACCTCCAAGATAAAGACATGCGTCATGCTAAGGATTGGCCTTATCCCATCAAACGTGCTATGGCAAACAATAGTGCTGTATATCGGGAAAAGCCTTCAGCTGCAGACTTTTTAAAAGAATGGGGCTCCTTAGCTCTATCAGGCACTGGTGAAAGAGGTATATTTAATCTAGAAGCTGCACAAAGTAAAGCTCCATCAAGAAGATATGCTCCATTAATACAAGGTACAAACCCTTGTGGAGAAATAATGTTAAGAGATATGCAGTTTTGTAATCTTAGTGAAGTAGTTTTAAGAGAAGACGATGATTTAGACACCCTGTTAGATAAAGTAGAGTGTGCTACATGGTTAGGTGTTATACAAAGTTCGTTTACCGACTTTCCATACCTCAGAGAAGAGTGGAAAAAGAACTGTGATGTAGAAGCGTTGCTAGGTGTAAGTTTGACTGGTCAGATGGATAACCATGCTGTATTGAGCTCGGATGCCTTAAAAGCGCTTAAAAGCCGTGTTTTACGCATATCTCGTAAAGCATCTGGTATACTAGGAACTAAAATGCCAGCAGCAACGACTTGTGTCAAGCCAAGTGGTACTGTTTCACAACTTGTAGATTCCGCGTCTGGAGTACACCCAAGATACTCAGAATATTACATAAGAAGATATAGAATATCAGCTAATGACCCATTGTTTATGATGATGAAAGACGCAGGCATCCCATGTCATCCAGAAAACGGACAGACAAAAGAAACTGCAAACACTTGGGTTTTAGAGTTCCCTGTCAAATCACCAGAGGGGTGTATTACACGTAAAGACGTAACAGCGTTAGACCAACTAAAACATTACAAAAACTTACAACATAACTGGTGTGAACACAATGCTAGTATGACTGTATATGTTAGAGATGATGAGTGGTTTGAAGTTGGTAATTGGGTATATCAAAATTGGGATATTATAAATGGAGTATCTTTCTTACCATATGACGGTGGTAAGTATGAATTAGCTCCATATGAAGAAATAGACGTACATTCTTACGAAAGGCTTATAAAGGGCCTCCCCCTAATTAATTATAACAAGTTATCAGAATATGAACTTGAGGACCAAACTCAAGGTAAGCAAGAGATGGCTTGTGTCGGAGATAAATGTGACATCTGAAAAAGATATAATTAACGGTGGACGTAAGTTAGGTATGGTTGCAGGACTAACTGTTGACGGTAAAGGTAAAGACGCTATTCACACCTTACAAGGTGAAGAACAGCCTACTGGCACTGTCACAATTAGAACTAATGCTAGTGGTATACCTGACTCAGGGCCAAAATCAGTTCATAACGGTAGATTAAAAGATTAAGATAAATAATCTTTTAGTATTGGTGGTTTCTTATTTAATTTAAGAGAGCAAGAAGTAGAGTTTCCAAAAGTGATAGTCTTAGCTTGCACTCTGTGATTGCCAGATATATCTTCATCATCTATATCTAAAGAAACTATCTGACCTATATCTAAATCATAACCTTTAGTAACTTGTATTGTTATTTCATCAGTTTGTTGTTGAGCTAACAATATCTTTTGTAATGCTGAATTTCTAGTTTCAGCAGGACTATCTTGTTTTGATAAAGATACACTACGCGTGCCTTGTGGTGTGTTAGTATAACTGAATTTACGCCCTTCGTAAGTAACTGTGTTTGGTGGTAATCTACGTTTGTAATTATAACTTTTTAAACCATCTGAATATGAAAATACCGTTGAAGGTACTGAAGTTAATAGTTTATCTTTTTTTATAACTATGTTACTAACGTTTGCTCCATTAACTACATCTACAAAATGACCTAAAGGATTATAAACGTCAGTTTCAAAATCTATAGCGTCTTTTATTTTGTTTGTTACCAAAGAATAAAAATCTATATCTTGACCCCTTTCACCTGTCATGAAAACAACTGGAGACGTGTCACGTAAAAAATCAGTTCCTATATCATTATCATCGACAAATTCATTAATATAAGAAAATATGAATTGACCAAGTGTATAACCGTCATAATTATTATCATCTGTTAATGTTAATCGTAAACCTCTATTACCTGTTAGTTTAGCTCTCATATCAGTAGCAACTATACTTATTTGTTTGTCACTGGGTGTAAAATCATTAACATAACCCCTAAATATTGGAACTCCATCATCAGAGCCATTATTTAAATGTAACTCTAAAATTTGATTATATATACTGGTATTTTGTAATTCTGGATTATTTATTTTAACAGTCAAACTATTTAATTGATTGTTTCCTGCAAATGTTATACTGCCAGATATTTCTGAAAGCACCTCTTTACCATTTAAGAATAAACTAGGTCTTAGATATGAATTGTCTTGTGTCATTAATATTACCACCTATTGAAATTTTGTCTGATAAAAGTGTCCCATCTGAGGACATTTCTAATATATGTGAAACTTGCATTCTTACGGCATATTTCGGAAATTGTAATCCCACAGGATGGTCTTCAGACATACTTGTAATTACACCGAAAAATCTCGTTTTTTCTCCACTTTTATGCTCTACGTCTAAAAACACTGGTGTAGCGTTTTGTTGGTATCGCTTAATCTTTTTCCTATTACCTTTTGCGTCAGTATCTCCTAAATCTACACTACCAAATGTAACAGCGCCTCCAGCAGCACCTAATTTGCGGATTTCAGTTCTACCAAATCTATCTTCCATATTTGTATATTTACCCTTTCTTGTGAAAGATATAGACTGTGCTATAGCTATATCATTAAGGTTTACATGGTGAGGGTCTACTACCTTTATTAATTGTGAATGTTTATTACTATACGGCCATACTGCCCTTACAATATTTTTAGTAGCAGCTGCCTTTACGTTAAAACTTATTAAAATGGCATAAGCATCGAAGTCCCACATACCTTTAGGGTCAGTAGTATTACCTGCACCTACAGTTGTGACTTCTATTGTTATATCACCTATATTAGTAACAGCTGTACTGACATCTCCTGTAATTGCGTTTGTAACTGCAAAAATAGCTAAAGCTACGGAACTACAACTTAAGTTAGATTGTGCATGAATTAAATCACGTAATGTAGTAGCATAATCATTTGCCGTAGAACCGCCCGATATATCAACTTCAACATAAGCTTCGGCACCAGATACAGTAGGTTGTGATGCACTACCATTGTGGTCAAACCAAAATACTATAGAAGATTCAGTGCCAGCACTCTGTTCAGTATCGGGACTATCTTTTCTGAATATGTTAACATATCCACCGGCATATCTAGCTTTATCATCTGAACTAAATGTTATTCTAGTGGATTCTGCTGCTGTTTCACTTGAATCTGCTGGAACAGGCCCTGTCCATGTTCCAGACTCTATACCTGTATAACTCATTTGTTTCCAATCTGCAGGAACTTTAAACTTGATACCACCAGAAGTTTTTAAACCTAATGTACCATCTTCTATCTCTAAAGGCTTCCAACCATCTTTATGAGCGTAAGAAGCAGTTATTTGTATTTCAGTTGGTGTTTCACCCGGTGTATATGTGTTATCAGTTCTCAAATGTACTCTATCAAACAAATCTGTTTTACATAATAATAAATGATTTTTAGGGTGAGGGGTTCTAGTGTGTGTGGTACTTTGAGTAACATCCGCACCGTGTCTCAAAATATAGTCTCCGCTATCACCAATTATATGGTCAGTTGTCCTAGAACGTGCAGTTAAATCTTGCCAAAAAGCTTGTTCTACATCATCATCATTGGAATATAGTAACAAACCACGAGATTGTAAGTTAGTAGGAATTCTTAAGTTACCTGAGTTGACAGTGCTTACATATTGGTCATCATCATAATGTTCAATAAATGACCTTTGATTTGCTATATCTGACATATCCGTAGGTAAAGTATAATTATCTCTAACTTGAAGTCTAAGTAATCTATGGAAATCGTAAAATCTACCATCACTATCTTGTATATGTCCTAAGTTACCATTAGTGTAACTTACTTGAGAATTGTTATATATATCAGATTCACTGGTTATCATATAATTTGTTTCCATTCTATCAGTGTGAAAACCTAAATTTGAACTAATAGTGCCTTGAGTTTGCATGGGATGCCTCATAGTGTCATCATCTAAATAAGCAGTTTTTATAGAAAGGTTAGATGCTTTAGTAAAACTTTCGCTTGCATCGGTTTGTACACTATAACTAGGTTCGTTCAAATCTACTATAGGATTTCCGTTTGATAATATACATACAGTATCGTCATGACTTACATCTATATTTTGACTTAAATCATTTTTAGCGTCAAATACTTTGATATACACTCTTTCATTATCAGCGAGTGCATTACCTTTTAATAATTCAGCCCTCAATACAGTTTGAATTCTATCTTCTGAAGCAAATGGCACGCAATATTTAGCTATCTCTCCCGATGTATCTATATCTCCATCAGCATCTACAATTTCAGTAAGAGTATATTCTCGTACAGCTCTATCATCATAACCTTGAACTGTTAATTTAACACTTACAGATGTAGTAGAACCGTCTGTATAAGCGTACAACAATGGATATAAAGTTCCAGTGAAACCTATAACATCGATTGCTCTGTTGTCAATACCACTAAATATACGTTTTCTATCCGTTTTTAATACTGCTACCGGTGGTACGTTAGATGGACAAAAATGAGGTATTTTGTCTCCACTACCACTAGTAGGGCTTGCTTTTTCAAAAGATAACAAAGAAGTTTCGTTTTGTCCTGCTCCTATCGATGCAGAAAATGTTTCTAGTGCCTTAGTAGAAGCATGTGCTATATTTTCAGCAGCATCATTTGTATAAAATTTTGATAAGAAACCATCCATACTTTTAACTCTGACCATAGGAAAGAATTTTTTTGCTTCAGTGCATGCTTCTGTGTATATATGTTCGACAACACAAAAGAAGCTAGGTTTATCTAGTTTAACAATCTGAAGGTTTCTTTTTTCTGGTGAATTGTCCACACCATCATCCCAATCTATATGAAACTCAGTAACTGGTTCATTTGCATCTATACGATAGTAATATCTATTATATATGTAGTATGGTATAGTATCACTATTATTATGTATAGCACCAGCATTACTATCTACTGTGGCAGAAGATATCATACCTGTCGCCCCGCCAGCGATTGCATTTGCTTCTGTATCGTATACTCTTATTATTTGTCCCATATTTCCTCAACTATTATTAAATCTAAAAGCGGCTTTCCTAAAACTTAAATTAGAACTACATGCCACTTCATCTGATGTAGTTCCTCTTATATTGTGATAATCTTTTACAAACAATCTAGCACTGTAACTCTTAGATGTTGTGTAAGCAGAAGAATCCGCTACTTCTGAAAGTGGTTTAGTTAAAGTAAATTTACCACTTTTGACGTCTACCGGATATAAACATTTATTATATATAACAAACTCTTCCATAGTTCCTAAAAACTCTTTACTTCCTGTAGCATGAGTGTTACCCACAAATATCTTATTATTATTAGACTCTAGGTTAGCACTATATAACCAACCATCGTTAGCAGCTCCTGAATCTGCAAGTATAACTTCACCACTCTGGTCTTCTAATTTACCATCTATAAATAATTTTAAATTACCACTAGTTAAATTAGCATCAAAGGTCACCATAATATGTGTAGGTGTGTCACCATCTGTAGCTACTTTACCTGCACTCTGTAATTCTACATAACTATTAGTGTCCCAGTATTGTCTGTACGATACAGTACAGTCGGTGTTTATTTGTACCAAAAATTTCGCTTCTGAATATATTAAATACTCATAATCTGCTAGAACACCATCAGTTTCGGCGTCATGTTTTACATGTATACTCAAAGACATTTCATCTGTAACAGTATGACCTGTAGTTTGTAATGGGTCTGCAGAACCAGTTCCAATGGCTATTTCAGGGGTGTTGGTATCATCATTTCTCAGACAGAATCCTGCAAGTCCGTAAGGGTCATAAAAAGGACCTGTAGAAGAAGTACCATCAACAGAAGTAGTCATACCCTGTATCTGGTCAACGGGCGCAGTAGCTTTAGCTCCTTCTGCTCCTACCTCATTCATAGGGTAATATAATACTGCTCCATGATATTGACTAGGAACAAGAGTGTCATCTACAATTAAAAATCCATACCATAAATCAGTGTCACCACATTGCCAAGTAAAATCTACATTGTAAGGATTTTCTTCATTCGGTTGTATGTTGAAGTCAGTAACAGAAGGTAATTTATCTTCATAAATACCTCTTAAAAATATTTTATTAGTGCCTATTTCAGTGTCAATGTTAAATTTAACATCATTATCTGGATTACCTGTAGTTAAAAGAATAGGCACAGTGTCACCATGTGTTTTACTTTCTTTCTTTATAACATCATTTAAATCCATGTATACATATTTATTAACGTCATTGATAGTCAATGGTAATAACGAACAGAAACCACCATCTTTCTTTTCTTCATCGAAAGCACCTAAACCAAAATCATCTAATTTAGCTATCGTAGTGTTATCTTCGGGGTCATAAATTTCTAAACTCCAAGAGTTATCATAAGCACCGTCAGTATATAAAGATTCATTATACGTTGCTCCATATGTACCCTTTTCACTAATTTGAACACAATTAGTATAACTTTTTTCTGGCAAATAAAGTGTAGAACTGCTATCATCTTGCCAGCTATGCGCACCGGCTACATTCATCACTTCTACCATCAACCAATATCTTTTAGGTGATATTAAATATTTATGTTTGTTGGCATAATTTATATTATGTTGTCTATCGAAAGTTATTTCATTATCGTTTTTATCAACAATTCTCATAGTAACATAACTATCTAAGTCACTATGAGCAGCGTTGTACTCATAAATAATGTACTCTTCTCCTTGTTTAGCTTCGAACAATTGTGGTGAATCTACCACTAAGCCTCTAGAACCTTTAGTATCTAATATTCTAGCAGATGCGAAAATACACTCTCTTTTTTGTGGTATAGCAAGTAAATGAATGTCTGAATTATGAGCATGTTCAAGAGCGTCTGTGGCCCCTATACCTCTAGTTATGGTTATAACATCAGTACCACTGTTAACATTTGTAACTTGCATAATTTCATTTCCTATCCTAATAAAACCATCAACAACAAAGTCATCAGCATCAGTAACTTTGACAGAACCTTCTCCTGCACCTAACGCAGAACTGTCTGCTTTAGCTACATTACTAGTAGAGTCTGCAAATCTAGCAAAAGAGTTGTGACCAGCTATAAATTTAACTAATCCCTTTTGTGTAAAATAATCTACATTACCTACACCGTCAGTACCACTACCGTCAGATTCTACACTAAACTCTTTTCCAGCTACATCTAAATCGCCTACTACTAAACCTCTATTATAATAAGTCGGTGAAGTTCCACCATTAGAAAAACAAGGCGATTCACCATTTCCGAAATCAGGGTGACTGCCTGCTGTAGAATCTGCAGCACCTTGTCTACCTAATTTTTCTACAGAAGATGTAAAACCCACCCTTATATTAGATAAATCACTATCATCGTTAGTTACAATGTTACCAGTTATTTGTGCGTTTCCTGTTTGGTAACCGTTAAAATGTAGTAATTTAATTTCTCCATTATATTCTGCTGTACTTATGTCTGTAAGATTGTTAAAACCTAATAACATATAACTAGGTTGCTGGGTTTTATTGTCGAATGCGTTTGCTACGGTACTACTTCCGTCTTGCCAAGCAGTGTTAGGTAACTTAGCAGTAGTTGGCATCCTTAGTCTTCCACCATATTTAGTAGAGCCTTTATGTGGTGTCGCATTTTCATGAATTATATTAAAACATTTAAGTCTTATTGCGTCTATAAAAAATGAATTCCTACAATCAAATAAAGAAGTAGTAATTTGAGAATCTACATTAGAGTTATGGAACACTGTTTGGCCGTCAGACCAACTATCTGATGTTATAGTATAAGTTGAAGCGAAAGTATTAGAATCTTGCGCATTGTTATTTTCAGTAACGACCGTGCTTGAAGCATTAGTTCCATCAGCATCTGCTATAGTTATATCACTACCTCTATCTAGTAATAAATAAGATTCGTTTAATTTCCCAGCACCAGTAACTGTTACGCCCGCTAATTCACCTGAAACGTTACCAACACCAGACGCTTCAATCACTTTTAGTGTAGTAGAACCGCTACCAGCACCAGAAGTTTGTAATCCTGTTTCATAACGCTTTGCACTTTTATTATAAGTACCTTTGACGGCTGCACAATTACTTACCCATATAGTCATATATTTAGGCCAGTATGTTAAGTTATCTGCCCAGACTCCACTGCTACTATCAGTTATATTTTTTAAATTTGTCAATCTTGTGGTTGTATAAGGTGTTTCAGCACTAATCATATTACCGTCAGTAGGGTCAAACATTGCCCAATAGGCACCTTGGTCATTAGGATGTGTTTGAAAAGCAAGAGTAAACCATGAACTTGAAAAATCACCTTGTTCTGCAGCAGTAGGAGCATCTTGAAAACATACTTCACCCCTACTATTATCTAAAACGAAAGTAGTATCTGTGTAAGTGCTGCCAGATTTACCAGCATTACCTAAATTGTAATAAGATATTTGACCGTTGTGTTTAACAAAACTTACACCATAAAAACTTTTAGCGTTCGAACCATCTCCTGTTCCAGTACCATCACCGTCAGAGGCTGCACTGGGCGCATGTGCTTTGACGTAATTAAACAAGTTTTCACCACGATTAGGTTCTTCTTCTCCAAAAGTAATCGTTATAGAACGTGTTAGTCTATAATCATGAGCAGGTTCTGCATATAAAGAATTTTGGTCTCTAATTAACATAGGAGCTAACTCATCAAAATTAACATCTAATTCTATAGTAGGCATTACGGGTTGTTTACTTCCGTCAGTATTAGGCTCTCTAGAATATAGATGTATTGGTAAAGGTAAAATAGTAGATACGAACGTACATTGTTGATTTTGAGACCCATCTTGGTTTCCTCGCATAGGATAATGTATATTAGTTGACATGTTAAATCTATGTGGGTAAACCGCTTCCATATGTAAAGATTTATTACCATTCAAAACTTTAGCAGTGCTTAATTGTGGCCTTGCAAACGCAGTAACTATACTATCACCGTTTAAACTTACAAATGACCTATCTGAGTGTACTATATCGAAAATACTATTATAAGTTGTTAATCTATCATATTCTGTCGAATTACCCAAAGATTGATAAGAAGTACCAGCATTACCTTGTCTTGCACTATCAGGGTCTATGGTAGGTCCACTACCAGAGGTAGTTTGAACTTTACTTTCCATTTTGTAAGGTGTATATTTTTCATGGTAAGTACCGGTGAATGTTTTTCTATCTTTATCAGACCACCACCAATAATTCATGTAAACTGAAGCACCATTATATTGGTCTCGGTGTATTCTATATATATCTCCTAATTGTGCTGATGATTCACCAAACTGTTTAAAGTGACTATCTTTACCCATTTTATTATATCCAGTATTATTCTTACCACCAAACCTTTCACCATAATCATAACCATCTGCCTTTGTTAAATATGCTTTGTTACCAGCTACAAATGTATTTCCGAAAGCAATATTCAGACCTTTAGCACCCTCTCCTGAAAACTCCTCTACTATAGAAGAATAACTCTCATCATGAAAAGCAGCTATTTGAAATATATCCTCATTACTTATCAAACTACCTGTACCACTAGATTTGCCACCTTCTCTATCACCTATTTCCTTTTTCAGAAGATATGCTTTAAGGGTCGATGAGTTAGTACCATCACCAACAGTCATAGAATTGATATAAAATGCAGTTTCAGCACCTATCAATTCACCACCACCATATGATGGGCTACTAGGTAATAAATAATCTGCTAAAAAAACATTAGTTTTAGTTATTTCACTAACAGTACCACTTTGTATATCTGCTGTAGTTTGGTTGTTGTCGTATAAATCTGTGTAAATTGCACTTGGTAAAACTGTGTGCTCAGGCGTCGGTCCTTTTTTCTTAAATATTGCTGCCATTATATTCCTCCTAATTCATTTTGTCTTCTGAGTGCTTCTGGTAACGCAATAGCTATACGTTCTGCAAAGTCATCTGCGTTATCAGTAACTATGTCGCCCTGTATATTTAAAGTTATGCCTGCTCCACCCAACATATTTTGAGTTTTAGAAGTAATACTTTCACCGGGTTCTACCATCACAGGGAAATGTCTTCCGCCAAGTGAACCGCCACTATCATATATTCTACCACCCATATCATAAGTAGATGGTGGAATCATAGCACTTTTTAATAAACTGACTGTACCTATGGTAGCGGCAGCTCCTGCTACGGCTGCTGCTAGATTTCTAGCACTAACTACTGGTCCACCAAACAACGACATAGCCATATTGACAGCCATTATACCACCAGCTAAACCTACCATTGCTATACCTAATGCACGTGTTGGTCCTTCTGCTTTCATCATCAATAAAACACCAGCTGCTAAAAATATCTGAGAACTCATTTGTGCAGCTGCCATAGCTTTCAAACCGGTAGTACGACTACCTTCAGCTACCATCAAATCTAAAGTAGCAAGTTGTAAAGCATAAGTGTTCATCTCTGCTAAGGGTAAAATCATATTAAAAGCTTTAAACATTATAATAGCTTCTAAACCACCTTCACCTAACAAACCTACAAGTTTAACTAACAATTTGACAGGCATTAACAAAGCGTGTATAGCCATACCAAACCCTTGACCTTCTACCGTAATTTTTTGGAATGTATTCATTAAATCTTTTAATAAAGCTCCTAATTCTTTTAATGTATTAATAACTAAGTCTCTTATAACAATACCTTGCTCAGTTAATACTTTAGTTCCATCTGCCATAGTGTGCACAAAGAAAGATTCAAAATCTGTAACTATACCATGTAGTGTTTCACCAAACTCATTCATCATACCATTAGCTCTACCTACCTCCGACGAGAGCAAAAATGGAGCCATAAGTGCATTTTTAACTACTTGTATTTGATTAGCTAAAGACTTTTGCTGTATATCTGCCATTTTTGTAGCAGAACCAGCTGAATTAGATAAATCGTCAACTGCTCCTTGAAATTCCTCAGCATTCTGAACTAAATGAACGAAAGCAGTAGCACCACGAACGTTTAAATCTTCTAACAATGTTGTCATTAAATCTACATCAGATGCAGCTGGTCCCATAGCCTGTTTGAATTGCATAGCAATATCTGTTAACAATCTGAAATTGCCTTGAGAATCCATTATTTCTACACCTAATTTACGGAAAGCTGCTTCACTATCAGTTGCGTGTTGAGCAAACTCAGCTAAAGCCTGACGTAAACCACGACCTGCAATACCTGCTTCTAAAGCACGATTAGTTAAAACTTGTAAAGAACCGAGTAATTGGTCAATATTCTGCCCTGTAGATACGAAGAAAGGCATAGCGAACTTAACAGCGCTCGCTAAATCTTGATATTCAATCAAAGACTTGTTAATAGCATGTGCAAACTTATCTGTAAGTTCTGCTGATTTTTCCATATCTAAACCAAAACCAAAAATAGTTTGTGTAGTTAACTTAGCGATAGTGTCATGGTCACCTTGTACAGCCATAGATAATTTCAAAGTGTTTGCTAACACTTCTTGCGAATCAGAAGCTGATAAACCAGCCGATGCGAGTGTGTATAACCCTTCTGATGCTGTTCCTAGTGATATACCATATTGTGTACCAAAGTTAACAATTTCATCAGATAAACTAAATAAAATATCATTTGTAGTTTGAAAAATAGATTGAGCGTTCATCAATTCTTTTTCGAACTCTTGGAATGTAGAAACTACACCTTGTAATTTAAAGCCAAAAGACATAAGAGCGATAGAACTTGCCATTAAAGCATTAACAAGACCTGTTTGTAAGTGTTGTATACCTCTACGTAGGGTAGAATTTATCTGCATTTGCATCTGCAACTGCTCTCTATACAACTGGTTATTTTCTCTCAAAGCAGCTTTCATTTGTGATAAAGAAAACCTTCTTTTCCTATTATTATCTGATATAATTTTACTTTCTTCTTTTTCTAAAACATTTTTATTTCTGTGAGCGGCCACAATTTGGTCAAGTATTCTTTTTTCTCTTTTGTATGCACGAGTCCTTCTGTCCATACCTGCCATACGAGCCTTTTGCATTTCGATAGAACTCTCTCTATCTGCATAATCCATACCTGCAAAAGCAGCTTGGTCTAAATCACCCTGTCTATTGAACTTTACATTAACACCTGCCTTTTGCATATCAGATTGAAATGCACGGTTTGCAGCTCTCATTTTAGCTAAAGCTTGTTTATATTTTTCTGCATCAGCTTTGAAAACTTCACCCATTTTAGTAACTCTATGGTCACCGGGTACAGTTCTTGGTCTAGATTTAGCTGCATCTTTTTGTAATTGCGCTGCAACTTCTGCACTACGACGCTTCATTCTTTGCGTAGCAGCCTCATTACTTGCATTAAGTTCTGCTTCTAATTTATCATGTGCAGCTTTTAATTCAGAGTTCGCTCCTTTTAAAGCACCGATACCACTCTTTTGTAATTTAGCAAGCGCAGCGTTATAGTCTTGTTGCGACTTTTGATAGCTTCCTTGGTCGAACGCCATTTTGACGTATGACCTTACAGTTAGACCTGACATCACCATTTTATTTAAACATCTCCTTCAGAGACTTTCCTTGTGCTCTTTTCTTGACACCTGCCCTATGTTCAAACGTTTCTTTTAAATACATAGATTCGGCGTATTGAGAACGCACTTCAGGTTTATCTTTAGCCATGTTGCTTATATCTTTATCATTATACCCGTCAAAGGCGTGTATAGTGGTATAGTTTTTCAACCCTAAAAGTAAACCATCGAGTTCTACTCTAGGAATTCTCTTTATTTCTTCCCAACTCATGTTGAGTTCTTTCATTAGTGGTATATATACATATACCGCTTCTACTGAATCACCTAGAGCTTTTACTCGTTTGGGTCTGAAGATACCCCTAACATTACGTTAGTGATTTGGTATTTTAGTGAAGATGGTATTTTATCCCAAACAGATATTAAAGATGGCCCATCAGGGTTCTTATTATCTGCTTTAGACATCATGGTGAAAGTTCTTTCTCTACCCATTTCCATGTAGTGTTGATTTTTTTCTTCCTCTGACATGTTGTCATCTACCATTACCATTTTCGGTTCTTCAGCTTCTGAGAGTTCACACCATTGGAACTTTATCATTTTTCCTTTATATTCCAATTCAGCCTCTTGGACTTGTTCTGTTAACTCTACGAGCTCTTCAATACTCCAGTATTGCTTTTCTTTTTCTTCCATTTTTTCTCCTTTTAAAGTTATTCTTCTTCAGTTTTTGCTTTAGATTTCTTAACTTTCTTTTCTTTTTTTTCTACTTTAGCCTTAACTCCGTTTAATTCTTGAATTTTGACTAAGTAATCTTCTTTTAATAAAGGTTTATCTGTTACGATATTACCTTCGGCATCCTTAATGATATAAGTTTCGCCAGTATCCATATGTCCTGAATACTTCTTCATAGGTCATCCGCCGATGTTGCTGTTGTATATCCGCCATTAGCGGCATCTATCTTAGGTTGTACGAATCCGTATAAAGTTATAGTTTCTTCTGTGACACCATCTGCAGTTATATTTACAGCATAATCTGTTATACATAGATTTTGTAGAGTCATAGTTTCACTACTTTCTTTCAACTCTATATGCATACGATATCCGAAATTCCTAGTAGGTGTAGTATGTGTAACATTTGTAGAGTTATTAAGTTGAACTGCACCGTGCACTGGCAACTTCATAGTTAGTCCAAGTGGTGTTGCATTATCTAAATCAACTACACCAGATGAAGCGGAAGTATAAGTCATAACACCACATCTTGCTTGATTAAATAATAATTCAAACAATGGACTAGTCTTTTTCCTAGTTAAAACAACTGTACATTCATTCTTTACGGTTGCTTTGAAACCAGTTCTTAAACCAATCAATGCTAAATCTTCATCCATCTTTGCTACTGTTACATCAATAGCAGTCAAGTCACTTATGACATTTTTATCAGTTGAAGTCTTTTTGAGTGGTAATGGGGTTGTACTGTCTCCACCTATAGTGGTAACTTTACCAGTTCCATCATATTGTGGCCAGTTTCTGTTGAATATAGAGGTGTGGTGAGTGTTACTACCTGCTGCAGCGGCAGCAGCTGTGTATACGCTATCAGAATCACCAAACAATTCTCTAGTAATATTCATATCTGTTTTATTAGCTTGGTCTGTTATGTTAACTATATTACTACCTGCAATAGCATCTGCGTAAGTGTCTGTCAATTTTAAACTGTCGTCATCAACGTAGACTGCAAAATATCTTTTGTTTGCTGCTAAACCTGCTGATGGTGCAGTATCTGCATCCATAGTAATTTGTACAGGGTCACCAGTTACAAGCCCGTGAGCAGCACCACAGTCAATTTGGTTACTGGCAGTGGTCACTTCAGTTACTTGACCGTGTAAAACGTTGTCTACATAAACCTTTTGTTGTTGAGGTAAGATAGATATACCACAGAAACTGTGCTCTGTGGTAATAGCAGCGTGTACATCTCTTCCTAAAAAGTATACCATACTTTATCCTCAGAGGTGTGTTGCGTCTGCGTTATCAGCACTAACAGCTGCGGTATCTATTAATGGGTCTGTGTGACAAATAAATGTTAATGTTTCTTCTTGCACAGCGTCTGCACCTAGTGTGACTGTATAATCTGCAAGAACACAATTTCTCAAAGTTATAACTTCTTCTCCATCTTTCAATTGAACTGCAAGTCTGTAACCATACTGTAATGTAGGTTGTTCGTTACCTGCAAGGGTATTATCTGATTTAATTCCGTATCTAGCGTTGTTAAACACATGATTGAATAATGCAGAATTTCTCTTTTTTGTTATAACGAGTGTTGTTTCGTTTTTTATTTCGGCTTTAAGAGCAGTTCTTTGCCCCATGTAAGCTATGTCTTCGTCTACTTTACCGAGTGTTAAATCAACACCGGTTACATCTGTGAAAGGATTGTGAAATGAACCACCGTCAAATGCATTACCATCTGTGCCCCACAGAAACTCAATTATGTCTCCGGTAGTAGCTGTCCCAACAGCTGCTACGTCTGGGGTAGCTGATGATATCTCAACACACTTATCGGCGTCTTCTGTACATATCGCAACCTTTACATCTCTTCCTAGGAAATATACCATTTTTTTTCTCCTCGAACGCTGCGCTGGCATTCGATATAAACTATATGTCTACGCCAGTATATAAAGGTTTCCCCTAAAAGTGCAATATAGCTCTACTAATCTCCTTATAATGATATAATATAGCTCTTTATATCTTAGTAAAGCTATTGAGCACCAAATCTCATTGCTTTACCATCGTAAACAGTTAAATAAGGTAAAGCCCACAAAGAAATACCTGCCATTCTCACTCTTTTGTTAACTCCAAGTATAGAGTTAGCAGAAAAAGACTTACTACTTTCTTCACTAGCGTCTCTTATAAACTCTAAAAGCCCACCCTTTCCAGCAACAGCTTCAGCTAATGCTTTATCCGCTGCCAGCAAATCTATAGTTGGATGTATTTTACCACTATCTGTTAAAGCTGAAGATATAGCTCCTGCAGTCATAGCGTTTATTGTTATATTATCCGTAGTAGCTTTAATGTCAGAAAACATTTGCCCATGAGTCCTTGCTGCATTGACGTCATAAGCGTTTAAATTATTATTAAGCATCAATAACTCTCTCGTTGTAGCATCTAAACCATACTCAACTTGAGCATGTTTTAAAGCTCCTGTGTTAAATTTTATTTTTCCACGTCTATTTAATCGAAATTGACCTATGTTAGCATAAACTGGTTCATCACCACCCTTAACATCTGTTAAAGGGATAGTATAATAAACACCTTGCTGATATCTATCAACGTTAAAAAGAGCAGTTTTAGTAAACTGTATCATTGCATTTTGCATCGACATATTACCACCTTTGACCATAAACTCTCTTGCTTTACTTTTAGGATTATCAGTAGGGTTCATAGTTCCGGCTTTAATTTTACTACCCATATCTCGTGCAGTAAGTTTTTTATTATCTTGCATAGACATCATAATTTTGTTAACATTATTTATTTGGTCTTTGAAATATCTCAAACCTGCACTAGCCATCTTTTTATATCTTTCTTCATCTGTCAAACTTTCATCGTTTTTAGCACTTGTAAAAGCTTTAGTTAATCTAGCCCTTTCTCTGCCTGCGTTTTCAATACCGTGATGTCCTTCTGGTCCCATTTTAGCAAGAAAATTAGTATTTGTGACTTGAAAATTTTTGTTACCTATCTGTATATCTACACCATGAGGTCTACCTCTGATACCTGCAACTGCTTCAGGCCTTTCTGGTACTTGTGTTCCGGGCACCATAGGTTGTTCTTCTACAGCCTTTGAGCCTCGTTCAAACTGTTCAACGTAACTAAAAGAAGAATTTTTGATATCTTTAGCTATATGACCCAATGCACTATCTACTATTCCATCTCCACCTAAACCAGCACTTGCCATTGCAAATCTGTCTGGTGACATGTTAAGTTTATCTAAATCTGTTTCGTTATAGTAACGATATAAAATAAAATTACCTTTGTAAATACCTTTTGCGAAGCCATTGTTCCGTTTATACAAAGAAACTGGCTCTGTATAAGGTCTTCCACCAGAACCCTTTACTGATTTAAGTCTACCTGTTTCCGGATTTGCCCCTTTCTTAGCATAGTAAGGCATATAACCACCGGCAACACCAATGATAGGTTCATTCATTTGCTTGATAGAAGCCTGAACGTTCCTTTTGTATACCATGATTACGTCCTGAAGTTAGTAAATGTAATCATAAAATCAGCAGAAGCACCGTACCATTGTAACTCTGGTAGAAAACCAATATTACCCCAAGCGTTTAAATGTCTTTCAAGGACTTGTGTGTCTTCTTCTTCGTAAGTGTCAAAGTTTATATCCATAACACTGTTTGCAACATTCAACATTAACCAGTTTAACAACCTTCGCTGTTTGTAATAAGCGTCTTGAGAAAAATTACCACTACCTACCTGTATAGTTGTCTCTTTTTCACATATAAGGTGAATAGTATAACTTGCACCGTAAATTTCACCTGTTCCCGATGAAGAACCTAGCGAGGCACTTTGCCCCATCAGTTGTTCTTCAAAACCTGAACCGTTGTGTTGTACTATAATTGCTGGAAACTTCAATTCTTCTACTTCTGGAAACTCACCAAACACGTGTATATTCTCACCATCTTCTGTGAGTGTGTTTATACTATCACTTATCCCTGTCATTAGGGCTCTTTCAATCACATTTAAAAAATCCTTAGCCATATGCTCTTCTCCTACTTGTTCTGTCTCCCCTTACTCTTACAGCTCCAACTTCCATATATTCATCTCTATAGTCTTTAATAGTCTCTACTCTCCATTCAGCTTGCTTATATAGATATATATCTTTAAGCTCTACTGAGTTAGAGCTCGATGTAGCAATAACAAGGGAGCTTAAATAGTTATCACTATCTCCACGAAGCTTATCTACATCTAGAGTTACCGTAGAAGCTGTAAATGTCTTACCTGCTCCGCTAAGATATATTTCCTTAGTAGAGCCAGATTCTATATCTCTAACTGGTAAATCGATAGTAACGAAGCTTGATGGTGTAAATGTATCTGTTGCAGTCCAAGTTAAAGCTTTAGATGCTCCCCCCTGAACTCCGTTGAGCGTAATAGACGTCAAGTTGTCTGTTGTTATCTTAATTTTAAATTGAATCCTGTCGATTTCGTAGCCTGCGGGGTAAGTGGAGCCCGGAGATAAATCTATTGTCTGGTCATTCGTACCAGTTACATCTGATGGGTTCTGTATTATACGTTCCATATCTATGAGTTTATCATAAGTTTCTAACTCATCAAATTGAGTTGTTGTACTAAATTCAGGTAAAGCCCTGATATAACTCAAAGATGGCATGTAAAAGGTGCAAGAACCTGTTATCCTGTGTCCAGTTCTCTCTAGCTCACCAGAACGGCTTATAATGGGCGTTTGCACGGCTTTTAAGCCCGTCAATGTTAATTCTGGTGTAACTACATGGTAAAGGCTGTCATCGGTATCAGCGGCGACGTTTGTGTTATCGTTGCTTTCGTAACCAAAATTGACAGCTGGCCCAGCTAAATCACCACCAGATGGTCCCTTTCTTGTTTTTGTTTCTTTGTTAAAAATAGCGTCTCTCATAAAAACTAGGTCTCGTACTTGATTTGTACGGTGTCCCACATGTCTCATTAACTTGGGGAAATTCAATGAACCTAGATTTACGGTGTTTGCCATTTGTTTATCCTATGTTGCGTGGTTTCTGACGTACGTTTAGTGTACCTTCTGAACCGTCTATATTCTTCTTCCAGTCAACGCTACCAGTATGTGGATGTGCGTTGTAAGTTGTAGTCTTGACACTTGTTGATATTTTTGAATTCAAAGCATCCTGTGCCATTTTTAAAAACTTACTGTATGGTTCATCATCAGTATATTGAATAAATATATCACCAATCTTTAGATTTTCAACACCCATACCATTCTGTGCTATAGAAGCTAGATAACACGAGTAAAATATAACTGCGTTATCATATGCGTTTTCTGTATCTACAGTATAGCTAAGGCCAGTTTGGTCTTCAAACCATTCCATACCCATACTTATTATCTCAGATAGATTACTATCGTCTATCTCTGTGCTTTCTATACCTGTTAGTATACGCACTCTACTCCATAGTTGTGCGTCATTTAATGCTGAATCTCTACTTATTGTCATTTTACCACTTTACCTTGTTTGCCCAGTAAGCTGCAGACATCTTACCTTTCTTTATATTTCTACCATGACGTGCCTTAAAAGACTTACGTCTTGCCTTTTGTCTTGCTGATTCACCCTTTTTAGGTTTACCTGCTGTTTTAACTCCTTGTTGACCAAATCTAATGAGTTTAGTCTTACCACCTTCTCTTGCCACTACTACATGTGACTTTTTAGGATGGTTGGGAGTTCTTTTTGGTTTGTTGTAAGCTGCTACTCCTGCTCTTGTTAACTTTGGGTCTTTCTTTTTCTTTGGTGCCATCTTATTTACCTGCCTTTTTCATCGCAGTTTTGTGAGACTGTGTGAATGATTCTCCTTTTTTCATTGCAACAACCATTGCTCTAAGGTGTTTTGCGGTATGATGTTTACCGTGTTTCTTCATAGCTGTAGACTGTCTTTTATTTAGACCAGCTAAGCTAACTCCTTTAACTTTCTCAGTAGCCATATTTACCCTTTTTCTTTGTTGTTTTCTTCTTCTTTTTCATCGGTTTCTTTTTGTAAGCCATTATTTAGCCCTCCTTACTGCCTTTTTTACCTTTTTAGAGTATTTAGCACGACTCCCAACTCCACCAGCTTTGCGTTTCTTACGATTAGCAGCAGCTTTTTGACTTGGTGTCATTTTTGCTCTTACACTTTTGGGTAGGTAACGACCTCTTTTTGATTTAGGCTTCTTTTCATCACCCTTTGTTACATAACCCCATTTTTGTTTGCCCCATTTTTTCAGAGACTTTTGGGATTTTTTAAGTGCCATTAACGGTAGCCTCCTCCGGCTTTTTTATATGCTACAGCAAGCATCTGTGCTTTGCGTGCTGACCATTGACCGGGTGCACCACCTTTACCACCAGCTTTGATTCTTTGAAATAATCGTTTACGCATGGTAGGTTTCGTGTAGTTACCTGCTTTGTTTACTGTCGATTTACTCTTTTTCTTTACTGCTGTCTTGCGTTTTGACGTTTTTCTTTTTGCTGTTTTTTTCCTTGGTGCCATATTACATCATCCCCATTGCGCCTGCTCCACCTGCAGCAGTAACCACAAAGGCTAACCACCTATGGAGGGAGGTCTTTATATCATTTTCCCATATCTCATGGTGATGTAAATGATTAGTAAAAAGAGTTTCGAACTTTTCCATTCTATTATAGATGTTTTTAATTCTTTCATCCATTCGAATTAATAGTTCTTCTTTTTTTAAATCATCCATATTTAATCACCGCCTGATAATTGTAAAGAATTGTCGAGTGTAGGTCTTGGTAGAGAAATGTCATCATCATCTGTTGGGTCTACATCTAACATATGTTTTGTATCGACATTTTGTGTAAACTGATGTACGTTAGCAGTATTATCCGCAAAAGTTATACCTAACGTAGTTCCTATAACTGTCACATCACTATCACTAGTCATGTGGCATTTTTCCATAGCATGTTTACCACCTTGGCCACCACCTTCTATAAACCAATCACCGTCAGCCGGCATATAGACCTCTGTATTAGTGCCGCCAGTATCATTTCCTAATATAGCTACACCTCTTCCAGATTTATTAGTCATAGTTACAGTTGAAGTTGGACTAAATAATATTTGTCCATCTGTGTGAGCAGGTTTTTGTTCTATCAAAGAACCACTAAAATCTACAACTGAGTTATTTTGTAAATCAATAACTTTAAACTCTAATGTTGCAGCGCTTGAGTTGTAAGTATGTCCACTTCGTATTTCTAGTTCTTCAGTACATCTCAAAGTTGAACCTTGGACAGTTGTACCACCATCACCATAACATAAAATACGTTTATGCCACGAAAATGGTAATGTTATTGTACCTGATGTATGCTGGAATAATAATGCATATAAACTTGCCATACCTGTATTATAATTTGCTATAGTAAGAGTTTTATCACCAGTTTGCATGGCTGCAACAGCGTTGACCGAAATTCCAGTTGTGGTAGGTTTCAATACCTCATTATTAACTAAGTTACCATAAATATTCAATATAGCCGTTGAGGTATCAGCACTATTCAACTCAACTGTACAACCGTCATTGATTGTAAAGTTATAGATATCTTCACCATTCGGATAATTGAAAACAGCTGTTCCGGATTTAGCCATGACAAGCGTAGAAGTACCATAGGTAAAGGTCCCTGCTGACGGCCATAAACCTCCTGATGAACTACCTCCAGCATACAATCCTAAACTATTACCTGTAGAAGCACTAGCAGTAGAATTAGTGCCTTCATTAAATTTCCAATATTGAACTAAACCTGCCTCACTGTCTGATACTTCTGTAAACATATTAGCTCTAATTTCTGCCTCAGTCCTTACATCAGACCAAATTCTAACTTCGTCAATACTTCCTGTAAATGGATTAGCGTAAGTACCTACGTTTGCTCCAATATTGATAACTCTATCATCGGTGTTGTCCATTGGTTTTGAAATAACTTCAGATGTTGTAAGTTTACCATCAATATAAATTTTTGCAGTTGTACTATCATAAGTACAAGCAACGTGATGCCACTTATCATCATTTAATCCTTGATTAGCTGTAGCCACCACAGCTTGACTACCGCTATTACTGTAAATTAACATTTGAACATCATCAGTGTCAATGTTAAAGAAAACTCTATTATTGTTGTGACTGTCGTTTTTAAGTTCTACAAATACTTCATTACCTGTAGAAGTTGTACGTTTCATCCATCCTTCTATGGTCCAAGCAGAATTTGTCCCTACCGCTACTGCTGACACTGTTGAAGCATATTCGTTTGTTCCATTAAGTGTTAAACAACTTGTTCCAAGCAGACCACCACTGGTAGTAAAATCTCCTGCTACTGTAAGTGTATCATCATTAGCTGTATAAGTTGCACCTGTAGCTACAGTAAGATTACCACAAGTGATATTTTCACCAGCATCAAATGTGCCAGCACCTATTTTCAAAGGTGTTGTTCCTAAATCTTTAGCAGCATTTACAGAAGCGGTGCCTGATGTATTAATTAAAATATTGCGATGAGTTGCTCCTCGTAAATCGTGAGTCGTTGCTCCAGTTAAAATCATGTCACAAGAATCAGCATTTGAGAAACCTCCATCTTCATCTATATTTGAACTACTTACAATAAGGCCATCTGCATCTAATGTTCCATCTATGTTTAATGTTCCACTAAACTCAGCCCTCTGTCCATTCAAATCTAAAGTATCTCCACTACTTAGATTAAATGCATCCATCTCCATATCGCCTGTAAGTTTTATTGTAACTCCGCCACCGCCTGATGTAGTAGTACCATTGTAGTTACCATTTTCTATTTCTACATTTGAACCTGAACCGCCACCATCCCAATCTATATTATATCCAGCAACGTTAAACCAAGGGAATAATTGAGAAGCTGCTGCTATTTTAGCTGCATTTGAAGTG
>Ga0208157_1000365_pt1 | contig 25710 bp, 19 predicted proteins | sample 5_EtaG_FD_184077 | JGI IMG/M metagenome (GOLD analysis project Ga0208157, IMG submission 184077) | Marine viral communities from the Subarctic Pacific Ocean - 5_ETSP_OMZ_AT15132 metaG (SPAdes) (version 2) | ecosystem: Environmental > Aquatic > Marine > Oceanic | place: Pacific Ocean | collected...
CGGGCTGGGTGGCTCTACAAAAGGCCAAGAGTGATGTTGCATTGAAACTATTATCCAAGTGGTTTCCTTCTCGCTATGGCGATAGAGTGGACGTTGCTGCAAAGGGAGATATTAACCTGACTATCAGTACTGGCATACCTCAAGGATGAACATAGATTTAAGGTATGTTCCGAGACAATGGCAAAAATCTTGTCATTTAAATAAAAAAAGGTTCAGTTGTTATGCACTCCATAGACGTGCTGGCAAGACTGAATTGGGATGTATGGAGCTTATACACGCAGCAATAAAGACAGATAAAGAACTAGCTATGTTTACATATGTGAGTCCTTATTTGCGACAAAGTAAAGCTATAACGTGGGCAAGATTAAAACAGAAGTTAGAGCCATTAAGAAGGGCATCAGTAATTGATATAAACGAGGGTGAACTATCGGTAAGGTTTAAACATAACGGAGCGATTATCAGGCTGTTTGGTGGAGACAATCCTGATGCAATGAGGGGATTAAGATTAGATGGTTGCGTAATAGATGAAGTAGCCCAAATTAAACCAGAATTATGGATGGACATAGTTCAGCCTTGCTTATCAGACAGGCTAGGCTGGTGCATTTTTATAGGTACTCCAAGCGGTATTAATTTATTTTCTGAGTTGTATTACAAGGCTATAGAAGAAGACGATTGGACAGCAGCTAGATACACGGTTTACGATACCGATTCGTTACACCCCAATGAAGTAACTCGTCTTAAACGAGACATGAGTGAGACTAGTTTCGCTCGTGAGTATTTATGTGATTTCTCAGCAGCAGGGGATGACCAGTTAATTGCATTGGCAGATACCGAAGATGCAGCCAAAAGAATATACCAATCAGATCATGTGAAGATGTCTCCTGTAGTGCTAGGTATAGACCCTGCAAGGTTCGGTGATGACCGATCTGTAGTATTCCGTAGGCAGGGAAAGCAAGGCTTTAAACCTATTGTCTATCGAGGTATAGATAACATGGATCTAGCAGCAAGAGTAGCCAACCTGATAGAGGAACATAACCCTGATGCAGTCTTCTGTGATGCAGGTGCAGGTAGTGGAGTAATCGACAGACTAAGACAGTTATCGTATGACGTAATCGAAATACCATTTGGAGGTAAGGCAACCAAACCAGAACAGTACATTAACCGTAGAACAGAGATGTGGTGGCTAATGAAACAATGGATAGAAGAAGGAGGTGCAATACCAAACGACACAGCACTAAAACAAGAGTTAGCTACACCCATTTATTGGTACGACAATGTAGGTAGACGAGTATTGGAGAGTAAGGATCAGATAAAAAAGAGATTACAGGGTGCAGGTTCACCTGATCTAGCTGATGCACTAGCTCTAACATTTGCCCTCCCAGTAGCTAAGAAACAGCCGGAGGACATATACATCAAAAGACGTAAAGTTGCTACTCAAAAGGAGGAATATGACCCATACACCAGAATCTAACTTTGTTCGTATAGCAGAAGGTCTAGATGTAGAACCATTGCTCCAATTGTTGGATGCTAAACCTGAGTTATGGAAAGAAATTCAAGAACGTCAACTATTTACTAATTCACCACATAAAGATACTGAGTCAATATTTGTTAGAGGGCCATATGCAATGAGCCATTACTACGTCATGTGGGATACAGGATCATATGACTATCCATGCATGGAATATTTGAAGGATGCATTAGTACCATTAATGCAACCAATATTAAAAAAATTAGAAGTTAAGGATATGGGCAGAGTATTAATTGTAAATTTAAGACCTAGTGGTCATGTAACCAAACATAACGACCAAGGAAAGTATGCAGATCACTACTCAAGATTTCATATTGTACTTAAATCAAATCAATGGTGTAGCCAAACTTGCGGAGATCAAAAACAGAAGTTTGAGGTAGGTGATGTCTGGTGGTTTAACCATAAAAAATTACACACAGCAGACAATGTTGGCATGACCGACAGAGTGCATATAATATTTGATTGTGTTACCAAGTATTTTTCTATGAAAGGTGTGACCGTAAGTAGCAGTAATGCCATTACCTTTGATGAATGTGGAGTAATTAATGATTAACATTAAACTCGCCACAGTTGATGAGATGTTGGCAGAAGCATCAATTTTGTTTGAAGAGCATTACACGGAAATTGCTCGAAACAAACATTTGATGGTGTTAAAACCAGACGAAGAAACCTACCGTAAATCTGAAGAGATGGGTAGTATCTTTATTCTTTCAGCTAGGCAAGATAATGTTTTAATTGGTTACTCTGTAAATTTTGTTACTAATCATCTTCATTACGCTGATCTTAAACTAGCCCAGAATGATCTTTTGTTTATCAAAAAAGAACATAGGGGTGGCAAGATTGGTTTAAAATTGATTAGGGAGACAGAAGCCCATGCAACATCACTCGGATGCAAATTAATGTTATGGCACGCCAAAGAAAATACGTCTTTAGCTGCGATATTACCGAGACTAAAATATGGTGTGCAAGACATTATTTTTTCCAAGGAGTTATGACATGGCAGTAGTAGGAGCGATTACATCAGTAATTGGAACTGGATATTCAATAATAAAAGGCCAGCAACAAAAAAAAGCGCAACAAAAGCAATTAGCAGAACAAAGACGAGCTAATCAAAAAGCAGAAGATACTGCTAAAAAACAACAAGAAACAGCGCAGCAAGAATATAACAAGGCAAATAGAAAAAGTCCTGACGCTAACGTTATACAAAATGCAGTCGAAAGTGAAAATCAAGGTGGTACATTGCTAACAGGAAATAAAGGTGTAGATCCTAATAAATTAAAATTAGGCGGTGGTAGTACTTTATTAGGCTAATTAATGTATAAAACAAAACGAGATAAATTACTTACAAGATGGGGTCACCTTAAGTCTGAAAGGGCAACGTGGTGGTCACATTGGCAAGAAGTTACTACATATTTACTACCAAGAAACGGAAGATATTTTCAACAAGATAGAAATAAAGGTCATAGAAGACATAATTCTATATACGACAATACTGGTACTAGAGCATTAAGAACATTGGGTGCAGGTATGATGGCAGGTGCAACAAGCCCTGCAAGACCTTGGTTTAGGCTAGGAACAGTCGACCCAGATTTAAATAAATACCCACCTGTAAAATTATGGTTAGCTGATGTAACAGAACGTATGCAGTTAGTGTTTACTAAATCTAATACATATAGATCATTACATGGAATGTATGAAGAATTAGGAGCATTTGGAACTGCTGGATCTATTATTTTGCCTGATAATAAAAATGCAATCCATCATTACCCAGTAACAGTAGGAGAATATGCAATAGCACAAGATTATCAGGGCAGAGTAAACACTTTGTATAGAGAGTTTCAAAAAACAGTAGGAGAAGTAGTAAGAGAATTTGGATATAACAACTGTTCAACGTCCGTTAAGAATCTGCACGACAGGGGTTCATTGGATCAATGGATTACGTTAGTTCATGCGATAGAACCAAGGGATGATAGGGAACGTGATTTTAAAAAGAAAGACAATATGAACATGGCATACAAATCTTGTTACTTTGAAACAGGTGGTGATGGCGAAAGTGTATTAAGAGAAAGCGGATTTAAAGATTTTCCTGTAGTTGTCCCAAGATGGGGTATATCTGGTGGTGATATTTATGGCAATTCACCGGGAATGGAAGCATTAGGTGACGTAAAACAGTTACAACATGAGCAATTACGCAAAGCACAAGGCATTGATTACCAAACAAAACCACCATTACAAGTACCTAGCTATCTTAAAAACCGTGATGTAGACAGTCTTCCGGGCGGTGTTACCTTTATTGATGGTCAACAAGGCAAAATTGAGACAGCATTTAACGTAAATTTAAACTTACAACACTTGTTAATGGACATACAGGACGTAAGGCAGCGTATTAATGGTAGTTTTTATGCTGATTTGTTTCTTATGTTGGCAAATGCTACTGATACTAGGATGACTGCAACAGAAGTAGCAGAACGACATGAAGAAAAATTGCTTATGTTAGGCCCAGTACTGGAAAGATTACATAATGAATTGCTAGATCCATTAGTTGATATTACGTTTAGCAGAATGCTTGAGTCAGGTTTAGTACCACCAGCCCCAGAAGAGTTGCAAGGCATGGAATTAAACGTAGAATTTGTATCTATGTTGGCACAAGCGCAACGTGCAATTGGTACAAATAGTATTGATAGGTATACAAATACAATGGGAGCTATTGCCCAGATGAAACCTGATGTCCTTGATAAATTTAATTCCGATGCATGGGCTGATGGATATGCAGATATGTTAGGAATTGACCCAGAACTAATAGTAGCCGACAAAGAAGTAGCAATAATACGTCAACAAAGAGCGCAAGCACAGCAACAAGCAGCGCAAGCCGAAGCACAACAACGTGCTGCTGAAAATGTATCTAAACTAGGCAACACTAATCCTGACAATGTTATGGATATGATGAATCAGTTTAGCGGTTACAATTCACCATCACCAATGGAGGTATAACATGGATTTAATTGATCTTAAAAAAGACCCACAACCTATTGACAGCAAAGAAATGTATGACGAACCGATGTATAGCTACGGTTTGTGTATATCTCTTGGTAGGGAAGAGCTAGAAAAGCTAGGAATAGAAAAGTTACCAGAAGCTGGTAGTGAAATGATGATAAAAGCTATTACTTATGTAAAAACTGTTAGGGAAAGCAAAGAAAAAGATGGTGTTGAACAAAATGTAGAGCTACAAATATGTGCAATGGGTATTGATCCTATTGACAAAACAAAAGATCAGGCAAAAGGTTTGTACGAAAGCAAGCCTAAACCTGCACCAAAAGCAACACCTGTTGCTAAAACCGCAACTTATTTAGCATAGGAGTTAATTATGGCTGAAAAAAAAGAAGGTGTTATTTCTAATATGCAAAAAAGAAAAATAACACTTATAAAAACAAAAATAGATGGAGGTATGGCTTCAGAAAAAGATAAAAAAGAACTAGAAAAATTAAAAAAACTTTACCCATCAATGTTTTAATTATGACTGATCCTAATTTCCAAAGTATGCCATCTGCTTACAAAGAGCAATTTAGAAAAATGGTGGAACTAGAAAAACAAAGACGATTAAAAGAAAAAAAAGATAAAAGAAAAACAAAAAGTATTGCCGATCAATTGTATGGAGATAGTTAGTTATGGGAAAACAAAGAGGATTATGGGATAACATACACGCAAAACGTGACAGGATTGCAAAAGGTTCTGGTGAAAAAATGCGTAAAAAAGGATCAAAAGGTGCGCCAACTAATGAAGCTATTAAAAAAAGTCAGAAAACAAGTGACAAAGAAAAAGCAAAAAAGTTATATCCAAAAATGGCATAGGTGTGACCGTAACATAGTTATGGATAGATATATTAGAGCATGAGCGAATACAATCCTCTCGATCTTAAAAGTCAACAGAAATCTAAAGACAATAAAAAGTCCGCAGAAAGAATTGACCGACAGAACGAAGAATCGGATATTAAATGGCTCATGAGCAGCAAGAGGGGTCGCAGATTAGTCTGGAGATTTCTGGAGCAAGCAGGTGTATTTCGATCATCGTTCAACACTAACGCAATGGCAATGTCATTTAGCGAAGGTAACAGAAATTATGGTTTGCAATTACTTAACTTGGTTCACACTCTCTGCCCAGAACTGTATCCGACAATGATCAAGGAGCAAAAAAATGTCAGAAACGCTGATGACGGAAGCCAACCAAACCAATGAAGGTGATTCGCAGCAGCCAGTAGACGCAACAACTGAGCAATCAACTGAAACGACTACTGACACCCAGCAGCAAACTGAAGGTGTACAGGATCAACAAGTTTCGGATGAAACCGCTGTTGAAAGTGAAACTAGCGATCAGGAAAAACCAGAAGGTGCGCCTGAAACATACGAGTTCAACACACAGATTACTGACGAATCTGAAGAACTCGACCCCGATGTAGTTAATGCATTCGGTGAAGTCGCTAAAGAACTTGACCTGCCACAAAAAGATGCACAAAAAGTATTGGATAAAGTTGCTCCTGTAATACAGGAAAAACAAGCCAAAGCTATGGAACAAGCAAAAATAGATTGGGCTAATGATTCACAATCAGATGAAGAGTTTGGTGGTGAAAATTTAAATGCTAATTTAGACATTGCAAAAAAATCTCTAGAAGCTTTTGGTTCTGATTCTTTAAAATCGCTGCTACAAGAAACAGGCTTTGGAAATCATCCTGAAATAATCAGGTTTATGTACAGAGCAGGTAAGGCAATTAGTGAAGACAGTTATGTTGGTAATTCTCAAGGTGCTACTGGTAAATCCAATGTTCCAAAAGATTTTAACGGCATAGCAAACGCACTATATTCTAATCAGCAAACTAAGTAAGGAGTTATTAAATGGCTACACTCTCAACCTCAAATTTAACACTAGCGGATTGGGCAAAAAGATCTGACCCAGACGGTAGAGTTCCAATTGTTGCAGAACTGTTATCACAGAGCAACGAAATACTAGATGACTGCGTTTTTAAAGAAGGTAATTTACCTACTGGTGAACGTGTAGTTATTAGAACAGGTTTACCCGGTGTTTACTGGAGAGCATTAAACCAAGGTATTCCATCAAGCAAATCAACAACAGCACAAATTGATGAAGCTTGCGGAATCCTAGAAGCACGCTCTGAAGTAGACAAAGACTTAGCGATGTTAAATGGTAACACCGCACAGTTCCGTTTATCTGAAGATACTGCTTTCTTGGAAGCAATGAACCAGACTCAAGCAGAAACAATGTTTTACGGTAATCCCGGAACAGATCCTAAAAAGTTTCTAGGTTTAGCACCAAGATACGGTGATCTTTCTGCTGATAATGCTGTAAACATTCTTGATGCAGGTGGATCAGGTTCTGATAACGCATCTGTATATCTAGTTGTTTGGGGTGACAATACTGTTTATTGTCCTTTTCCTAAAGGATCTAAAGCAGGTTTAACTCACGAAGATCTTGGTGAGCAAACTGTTTACAATAGTGACGGTACAAGACTACAAGCTTTTGCTACTCGTTACCAATGGAAAAACGGTTTGGTTGTTAAAGATTGGAGATACGTTGTTCGTATCTGTAATGTTGACATTTCTGACCTGCTCGGTAGTGCTAATACACAAACTGCTGCTGCATCAACTAACTTAGTTAAATTGATGGCTAGAGCATTATACAGAATACCTAATATGGCAATGGGAAGAGCAGCATTCTATATGAATAGAACTGTTCACTCAGGCATGAGTATTGCTGCATTAGATAAATCACAAAACGTATTATCAATACAAGAAGGTTTATCACAGTTTGGATCTGCACAAAGCTACCTATCATTCTTAGGAGTACCTCTTAGAAGAGTAGATGCCTTGATCAATGCTGAAGCTCGTGTGACTTAATAGTTACAAGTTTTTTTATACTATTTTTTTGGAGATTTTCTTAAAATGATTACAGACAAACTGCTCAGAGTGAGCGAAGATCAAGCATTAACTACAACTGCTGTATCTACTAACACTATTGACTTAAGTGTTGCTAGAGATGTAGGTGAAGGTACTGCTTTATATATGAACTTTGCAGTAACAGAAGCATTAGCTAATGGTACAAGCGTAAAGTTTGAAGTTATTAGTAGTGCAGCAGCAAACTTAGGTTCTCCTACTGTTATTGGTAGTACTGATGCTATCCTTACAGCAGCATTAACACTAGGTAAAAATGTAGTTGTTCGTATTAACCCAGATATTGCTGGCAAAGGCCAAAGATATTTAGGTGCTAGATACACAATTGCAGGTACTTTTAACGCTGGTAAAGTTACTGCTGATGTGGTAGAAACAATCGGTGACGGTAGGAAGTTTTATGCTTCTGGCTTTACCGTAGCTTAAACTAAAAACGACTTATGCCTATTTACAAAGCAAAAATTAAGTGTTTCGTTGGTCAATCTATAAGAGAAGCTGACGAAGAATTTGAGTATAACGGAGAGTATTGCAAGCATCTTGAATTAGTTAGTGGTCAAGAACCTCAGATACCTGTAGCGTCTACTACACCTGTGGAATCTGAAGTAAAGAAAACTAATTTAGAATTGATGACAAAAGCAGAACTTGAAGTTTATGGTCGCACTATCGGTCTTGAACTTGATAGAAGACAAACAAAAGATACTCTTATTAAACAACTTGAAGCAGCTAGTAAATAGGTTTAGTCTTCTTATTTGACTTACAGGGGGCTAGTAGTATTACTGCTATCCTCCTCTTTTTATAGGAGATGTAATGGCAACTGAAGTAGATATTTGCAATCTTGCCCTAGCTCATTTGGGTGATGATGCAACAATAGCTTCGCTAAATCCACCAGAAGGATCAGCACAAGCGGAAAAAGCTGCACGTTTTTATCCAATTGCTAGAAACAATTTGTTAGAAATGTATAATTGGAATTTTGCAGCAAAACGTGAAAATTTAGCATTAACTACAAATACTCTTGACCAATGGGATTATGCATACGCAGCACCTGCGGATATGATGAATCCTGTTGCAATAATATCTCCTACAGCACAAAACGATTACGCTACAAGAATGTCTGCTGGTGATACTCCGGGAGGAATAACATCTAACTATGCACCAACAATTGTGGCAGGCCAATATTCACCACAACAATTTGCAGTAGAAGGAGCGTATATTTATACAAATCAAGAAAATGCAATGTTGAGATATCAAGCATATATAACTGACCCATCGTTATTTTCTCCTTTATTTGTAACTACATTGTCATGGCATCTAGCATCAATGCTGGCAGGGCCTATTATAAAAGGAGATCAAGGAGCAGCAGAAGCAAAACGTAGTATACAAATGATGCAAGGATATTTAACACAAGCAAAACAATCAGACAATTTACATCGAGATATTACGGTAGAACATATAGTTCCTTGGACTTCTGGGAGGTAATCAATGCCAGTTACACGCACGTTTGCTAGAGCATTTTCTGGAGGTGAGATATCACCAGAAATGTTTGGTCGTATTGATGACGCTAAGTATCAGCAAGGCGCAGCAAAATTGCTTAATTTTATTGCCAAACCACAAGGGCCAGCAGAAAACAGGCCGGGGTTTGCATTTGTTAAAGAAGTAAAAGACAGTACAAAAGCAACAAGGTTATTATCTTTTACATTTTCTACTGTGCAAACAATGGTAATTGAAATGGGTAATACCTATTTTAGATTCCATACACAAGGTCAAACATTACTTTATTCAGACGGTTCAGCATGGAATAACAGCACTAATTATGTAGTTGGTGATATAGCTAAATATAGCGGTACAAATTATTACGCAAAAACAGCGCACTCAGGTAGCCAACCACCAAACTCTACAAATTGGTATGCATTACCTGCGGACATGACATATGAAATACCATCACCATATTTAGAAGCAGAATTATTTGATATACATTATGTACAATCTGCTGACGTTATGACAATTGTGCATCCTAATCATGCACCACAAGAACTAAGAAGATTAGGTGCAACTAGATGGGAATTAAAAACAATAAGTTTTACTAGTACTTTGACAGCACCAACAGGTGTGTCTGTTACTCCATATATACCTACATCAAGTAGTACAAATACAGATACTTATGAAGCTCATGTTTATGTTGTAACTGCTGTTGCTTCTAATTTAGTTGATGAAAGTGCAGCATCTAATTCTGGATCAGGAAATAATAATATTTTTGTTACAGGTGCAAAAAATACAATTTCATGGAACGCAGTTACTGGTGCATCCAGATATAGAGTTTATAAAGAACAGGGTGGTATTTTTGGTTTTTTAGGAGAATCAACTGGAACAACTATTGTTGATAATAATATTGCACCAGATTTTTCTAGAACAACACCTATTTATGAAAATGAATTTGTAGGTACTGGTAATTTCCCCGGTGCGGTATCTTATTTTGAACAACGTAGAGTTTTTGCAGGTACGAATAATGAACCGCAAAGTATTTTTATGACAAAATCAGGAACTGAAAGCAATATGTCTTTTGGTTTACCGATAGCTGATGATGACCGTATTAAGTTTCAAGTAGCTGCTCGTGAAGCAAATACCATTAGGCATATAGTTCCGTTAACAAATTTACTGTTACTTACAGGATCAGCAGAATGGCGCATTACATCTGTTAATAGTGACGCTATAACACCAACATCTATATCAGTAAAACCACAGTCATATGTTGGTGCTAATAATGCACAACCAGTAATTGTAAATAACAGCATGGTTTATTGTGCATCTCGTGGTGGTCATGTAAGAGAACTTGGTTATAACTGGCAAGCTAATGGATTTATTACAGGAGATCTATCTCTTCGTGCGCCACATTTATTTGATAATTTAACAATTACAGATATGGGTTTAGCAAAAGCTCCTATGCCTATTGTTTGGTTTGTTAGCAGTAACGGTAAATTAATTGGTCTTACATATGTCCCAGAACAAACAATAGGAGCATGGCATCAACATGATACAGATGGTAAATTTGAAAGCGTTGCAACAGTTTCTGAAGGTAATGATGATGTTTTATATGCAGTTATACAAAGAACTATAAATGGTGCTAGTAAAAGATACATAGAACGTATGGGTACAAGATTATACGACAATCAACGTGATAGCTTTTTTGTTGACGCAGGTGCAACTTATAATGGTACAAATACAGATGCTAGTCGTACTGTAACTATTTCTGCCGGTACAAATTACACAAGAGGTGAAAGCGTTACGATAACTGCTAATTACAATTTATTTAATGCACCACCTAGTACTGATGATATTGGCGATGCAATTGTTTTACTAGACGGCACAAATTATTACAGATGCAATATTGTTTCTACTACAAGTGCAACAGTAGCAACTGTTAAACTAGACGTAGATTTACCAGCAAGTTTACGAAATACAGGACTAACAAATTTTGAAGTTGCAAGAAATGTTTTTACTGCTGGATTATCACATTTAGAAGGCAAGACAGTAAGCATTTTGGCTGATGGTGCTGTGCATCCACAAAAAGTAGTTTCTAGTGGTTCTGTTACCTTAGACCGTGCTTCTAGTGTTGTTCATATAGGTTTGCCATATAACAGCGATTTGCAGACGTTACCTTTGGCATTACAAACAGAAGCTTTTGGTCAAGGCCGTGTAAAAAATCTAAATCATATTTGGTTGCGTGTTTTAGAAAGTTCTGGAATATTTGCTGGCCCTACTGCTGATAAATTAGTAGAAGCAAAACAACGTACAACAGAACCATATGGAACTCCACCAAATTTAAAAACGGAAGATATAAAAATTATGTTAACTCCAGCATGGCAAGATACAGGACAAATTTTTGTAAGACAAACTGATCCATTACCTTTAACTGTTGTAGGTGTAACTTTAGAAGTTGCTATTGGTGGATAGTGTGACCGTAAACAGATAAACTGTATGTATATTAGGAAAATAAGGAAGTGTTGAACTTATGACAACGAGGATAAAAAATGGCTAAAAGTCAAAGTTTTATAGATAAAGTAGGTAATTTTGGTACTGCTATGGAAATTGGCGGTACGTTTACTGGTTTAGTTAATAATTATTTTGCAGGGGAAACAGAAAAATATAAATTACAAACGCAAGGTTTAAATTTTAAACATCAACAAGCAATGGCTGCAATTAATGCAGATGCAATGGAGTTTGCATCGTTTAATATTTATAGACAATATGCACAACAAAAACAAAATTTAGGTATAGACCAACGTCAAAAACGAGGAAAAAGAAAAGTTAGCGTAGCGTCTAGAGGTGGTAAAGCAGGTTATGGAAGTTCTAGAGATGTTGAAGTTAGTAGAAGAGTTATAGATTTTATAGATAGAAAAACAATAGATGTTAATAGAGTAAAAGCTGCAAATGATATGAAAACAAGAGGTGTAGATGCCAAAATTCAAGCTGATATGTTAGGTGTATCAGCAGGGGCTATGTTTTCTAGTGCAAGTAATGTTAGCGGATTTATGAATGCAGCACCTAGTTTACTTACAGGTGTAAGTTCTCTTGCACAAAATTTTGTTAAAAGAAATTCTTAAGAGGTAATTATGCAAGTACCAATGAATTTAACTCAAAATATCCAAGGTGGTGCGCCAGCATTATATAGTGGCGGTCAAGTTGCCACAATGAAAGATACAGTAAGTGGGGCAACTGCTAAATTAGCTCAAGCACAATCTAAAGCAGGGCAAGAATTTAATGCAATAAGAGATGAATTTCAACTTGCAAGAGATGATGCGGTCTTTAAAAAAGCGCACGCTGATTTTGCTAAAGAAGCAAATGAAATAAAATTTAAATATTTAGCATTAGAAAGTGAAGGTGCTGTACAAACAGTAGGAACCAATCCAGACACAAACCAACCTATATCAATTTTAGACCAGCAAAAAAATGATATTGAAGCTATACGACAACAATACTTAGGAACTTTAGAAAACAGTAGACAAATAGAAGCATTTGAAATTAAATCAGGAGCTACAAAAGAAACCATTTCCAACAGAATGGGAGTACATTATATAAGTGAAAATTCTAAGTTTTTAAAAAATTCGGCAATTGCTGATATTGCTACGCAAACAAAAGAAGCAGGTGAAAATTATAAAGATTTTTTTGATTTAAATGGTGAATACAATGCATCTTTAACAGCAGCTTTGCAACTACAAACAAAAGAAGATAACAGAATTGGATTATCACCAGACAGTCCAATTAGAAGAAATAATATGTTGCAAGTATGGGATAGTGTGCAATCAGCAGCTTTAGACACAATGATAGCCGAAGGTGATTTTAAAACTGCATTTGCATTTTTGGAACGCAATTATAATCAATTAAATAAAATGTCACCTGCTACATATAAAAAATATAACCAAACAGTAAACTTGGCATATAAAAAACAAGTTAGTGAAAAGCAAGCAACTAATATTTTTAATTATCGTGGCAATCCAAATAGTGATGACCCTTTAAGTAAAATAAATTTTACGTTTCTTTTGTCTAGTAATCATGCAGCAGATGATGGACGTAATGCACCAACAACAAATGGCCTTAATGCATTAGACGGTCAAAATCCTGATTTAAGTGATACAGAAGCTAGTGAATATTGGTTTAATGCGTCTAAAGAATCTAAGTTTTTTAATGAAGAAACAGGAGTTATGAAAATAATTCCAGAACATCAAACAATGCAACTGTTTGCAATTCAAACACTTGGTGTAGAAAAAGCAGATTCTATATTTACAAAAGCTAAAACATTATCAGGAAAAGATGCCAGCAATGAAGATATTATGAAAAATGTAGTTAAATTATTTAAAGAAGCACAAGAAAAAAAATTCTTTGGCAATGGTGAACACGTTGATTTAGTTAATAAAGATATAGATACAATATTAAAATATATTGATTACGACTATGCAAATAAAGTAATTGCTGGTGGTAAAGATGGATTATTTAATGACCGTAATGATGAATCAGGAATGCCAAAAAGAACTGATATGTTAGAGCTATTAAATGATGTAATAATAGATGATGAAAAATTAGAATATGCAAAAACAGAATTTAAAAAAGTATATGACGATCAGGAATCAATAAATGAAGGAGAGTATAAAAATTTAAAAGAAGAAATTTTTGCAACAGCTTTTTCTAGAGAAGGTGGTTATGCAGATGTAAACGAAGGTGATTTTGCTAAATTAACACGAGAAGATCAAAGAATAGCAAAAAATGGACATCCAGAAAATTCAATAACAGATATATATAAAATGTTATTACAAAACCCAACAGAAACATTACCAGAAAATTTAGGCAAATATAGAGGTCAATTATCTAAAGCAGATTATAGAAAGTTTTTAGTAGAAGGAGAAAAAATAAAAAGTGGTGGAGAAAAAAAAGTTATAGCCGTATCAGGTGATGTAACGATGTTGCATAACACTATGAATAAATATAAATTACAAAAATTATATAAAGCTAAAAAAGGTAATAAAAATAATCAATCTTATATTGCAATACAACAAGCATGGCATGAAGAAATAAATTATATGCAAGAAATGCTAGAAAGAAAAGTAACTTATTCAGAAAAAGAAAATGCTTTAGAAAAAATATTAATTGATAATGTTAACGTAGATAATAGAGATGAAAAGTTTTTAGGATTTATTGGTGGGTTCACTAATAAAAATAGAAATGTATATTTTGAAGTTGATGACGATGACATGGACGATATATTTGTTGAGGTAACAACATCAGAAGGTGAATCTGTAAACATATATCCAAGTGAAATAGATCCAGATGAGGTTGTTCCATTAATTAGTGCAGCGTTACGTTCTAATGGTAGACCTGCAACACAAACTAATATTGCACAAATGTGGGTTGAATTTGGTAGGCCAAAAAATAAAGCGGATGCTATTAAATACAATGAAGAGTTAGAAGCATTAGCGGAGAAATAACATGGAAAATAATCCTTTTTTAAAATCATCAGAATTTACACCAAATCAAAATTATGATGAGGAAGAAAATAATCCTTTTAATAAATACTTTGAACGTGAAAATGAAAAAAGAGAAGAATTATTAAAAGGAATGCTTAAATCTGTGTCAGAAAAAGATCCAGAAAGAACAGGAGAAGCACAAAGATTATCTAAAGAATTAAATTTACCAGAAGGTGTAGGGTTAGATAGTGACGAAGCATTTAAACTTTTAAAACAAAAAAATCAAGAACAAAGTATAAGCCGAAGAAAATTAGCACAAACTAATCCAGTATTATTAAAACAATTAAATGATAGAAATTTTGCAGCTTTAGCCCATGATGATATACCAAATTTAGACAAATTCCCTAGTTTATTTGATGCAGTAAAAGGAACACCATCAAATATATCACAAGGATTAGAAGCAGGTAAATTAGACCACGAAATAGGACAATTAGGTTATTTGTTAAAAGACGGTTTTTTAGATAAAGATTTGCCAGATGGTTTTGCAGAATTTGTTACAGGCGGTAATTTTATTGGTGATAAAAATGAAATTAGAGAATTAATAAAAGAAAAAGAAGCAAGAAGAGCAGAATTAGCAGCCGATGGTTCTGGTTTTTTTGAAAGCTCTGCAAGGTTTTTAGGACAGCAATGGCAAACAATTCCATCTGCAACAGCATTTGGTATAGGTTCTGCAAAACTTGCTGGTAAAAGCCCATTGCTTGCAGGTCTCAGTTTTGGTGGTGGTTTTGCTACGAAAATGGCAATTGATGGCAATATAGTTAGTCAAGGTCATTCATATTTAGAATATATAAATACACCGGGAATTGATGAAGAACAAGCAGCTATATATTCAGAAGGTGTTGGTATATTAAATGCCGGTTTAGAATATTTAGGTTTTAGATTTGCAACAGCACCTGCAAGACAATTTATAAAAAATAGAATATTAAAAGCAGGTGGTGCAAAAATTGCAAAAGAATTAACAAAACCAACTACTAGAGCAGCATTTAATACTTATGGAAAACAAGTACTAGGCGCAATTTTAGGTGAAGCTAATACTGAAGTTGGACAAGAAGCTGTTCAAGTATTAGGTTTAGAATTGTCTAAAAAATTTAGTGAAGCAGAATTAGAATCATTGTTTGCAACTCCAGAAGGCTGGAAAGAAATAGGAAACAGAATGGGAACTACATGGTTAGAAACAGTAAAAGGTATGACATTAATAGGTTTAGCAGGTGGAAGTGGCAACTTTTATGTAAATTTATCTGACGCAAAAAAATCAGTAAAAGAAACTGCATTTATTGAAAAAATTAATGAAGAAGCAAAAAAAAGCAAAGTAAAAAAAAGAAATCCAGATAAGTTTGAAAATTACATACAAGAAGTTGCTGATGGAAAAGAAATATCTAACTTTTATGTAGACGCAGTTGTATTTAATCAACAGTTAAAAGATAGTGGTATTAGTGTTGAGCAACTAGAATTAGTGTTGCCAGAAGTAGCAGACTCTGTAAAAGATATAGAAAAAAGTGGAGGTGTAGGTGAAATTGAAATTCCTGTAGGTAAATATGGAGCTAAATTAGCAGGTACAAATTTTGGTGAATTGTTAAAACCTAATATACGTGTTTTTAGAAAAAGTAAAAGTCAATTAGAAGCTGCTGCAATTTTGAAAGAGCAAGATGCAGAACAAGCAACATTTAGAGATATGATAATGAAACAAAAACAAGCAACAGAAAAATTAGAAAACGAAACAACACAAATAAAAGAAGCAATACAACAACAACTAAAAGACACAAAATTATATTCACCTAATCAGGTCAACCTGATGTCTACATTACCTCGTGATTTTATTTCAACAATTGCAGAAGATTTAGGTGTATCACCTAGAGAAATATTTAATAAATATTACTACAACATAGAAATGACCGATAATTTAAATATTCCTACAAGGTCATTATTTGATCAAAATGGTTTAGTAAAAATTGACACACCACAATTTAAAGAATTTTTTGGAAAATCAAAATTAAAAAATGCAGATGGTACACCACAAGTTGTATATCACGGAACTGTTGATAGTATTGATCGTTTTGATTTAGACAGTCCAAACAGATTAGATGCAGGTTATTTAGGTACTGGTGTTTATTTAACTGATAGCAAAAGTTTGGCACAAATATATGCCAGAAATAAACAATCAAAAATAAACTCAGGCAGATTAAAATCTAATGATAGCGGTGCAAAAATAATGGAATTATATGCACGATTAGAAAATCCATACAAAGCTACTATGGAAGAAAAAATACAAATACGTAATGGTGGCCGTGCAGCATCAAATGCTTTTAGAGATAAATTAGAAGCGGAAGGATATGACGGTGTAATAATGCCAGTATTAGATGGTCAAGAAATAGTTGTATTTAATACTAAAGCAGTAAAATCTATAGAAAATAGCGGTACATGGTCATTAGAAACTGACAACCTTTACAAACAAGATTTGCAATTATTTGCACAAAGAACAAAAGAACAATCTAAAGGTAAGTTAGTACCACAAGCTGTATTTCAGTTAGCAAGAATTGTAGAAAATTTTGACTTTGCAAAAAGTAAACCGTTTGCAACTAACCGACAATTTAAATTAGAAATACAAAACCGTGTAAAAAATGAAGCTAAAAAAGGTGGTGTTGATGTTTCTAAATTTACAGCGGAAGTAGAAAAATATCTTGTACAAACTTTATTGGCAGATGCAAATTATGCATTAATAGAAAATCCAAATGCAATAGGTTGGTATAACGAAAAAGTAACTAAAGCAATACGTTTACTTTCTCTTGTATATCCAAAACTAGCTACTGATACTAGACATGGTTTTATTTTTAAATGGGCGTTAGCAACAACAAGTAATGGTATTAAAGTAGATAAAAACTTTGAATATGCAGCAGATGTATATGAAAAATGGTTGAGGTCAGAAGAAGAATTAGGAGAAGGTAAAGGAAGATTGCCAGAATTAATGCTTAACGAACAAGGCGATCCAACTGGTGGTGAATCTAGAGCAGCAATGGAAAAATCTTTTAGAAGGTTAAATGATTTATTAAATAAAAAACCTTTTAAAGAACTAGAAGAATTTATGAAAACTAAACACACAGCAAAAGAAGTTAATGAATTTGTTGGTTTAGATAGAGATGAAAAACAAATTAAAGTACCAAGTGATTTTAGTATGGGAGATATAGTCTATGGTTCTGCAATTATTGGGCCTAAAATTGGTAATGGTTTTTTTGCAAATTTATATGGAAATTATGAACAATTAACTGTAGATAGATGGGCTATGCGTACATGGGGTCGTATGACAGGTACGTTAGTTTTAGACAGAGAACGACTAGCAAAACAAAAAAGACAAAACATAAAGTCAATAATAAGAGCCTTAACTAAAGAACAAAAAAAAGCATACGAAGCATTAATAGGTAGAAAACTTTCATTAGGAGATATTGATAACGTAGCTTTAGCAATAAAAAATAAATCGGCAGGTAAAGGTGTGCCAATGCAGATGAAAATGATAGCAAGGTTTGATGAAGATCAAAAAAATTACGATACATTTGTTGAAATAATGGGTCAACCTAGAAAAGGTGACGAAACAGTAAGTCTTGGTGATTTATTGCGTAAACAAGGTAATGGTTTAGCTAAAGACAATGATGGACAAAAAGAAACACCAAGTGGTCCTGTAGAACGTAGAAACATTGTCAAAGTATTTTCACAAGTTTTAGAAATTTTAAATAAAGAATATCCAGATTTAACAATGGCTGATTTGCAAGCACTTGTATGGTATCCAGAAAAAAAATTATATGATTCTGCAAAATTAAAAGAAGCAGTTGTTGAAACAGGTTATGAGGATAATGAAGCACCTGATTACGCTAATGCTGCTGCCGGGTTTGTTGCTACAATGGGTATATCAGATGATCTAATACAAAACACAATAAAAGAGGTTAATGATGAGTTACAGTCCGATGAGCAGTCAACAGGAATTCAACGAGATGATGATGGAAGAAGAGTTGACGAAGGAGTTCGAGAAACTTACCAACAACAAGGTAGAGAAGACGCAAACATTGACGAAGGCACAGGACTCCCCCTTAACCCAGACGGAACAGTCACCGTCTACCATCACACCAGTAGAAGAAACGCAGAACGAATCAAAGCTACAGGTCAACTCAGAAGTGCTGGAGAACCTGATGTCTACGTTACCACCAGAGCTATCGCAGATACTGGATACGGCAATACAGCAGTTGCCATCAGGATCGACCCTTCTAGACTTAGTCTCGATGATGAATTCCCTAACGGACGAAAAGATTACAGACTCTCAGTTGGAAAGCCTAGAGGGTTTATTCGAGTAGATGTAGGAGAATATGTTGAAAAACAAAGTCAAATATTTTCACAACAACAAGTACCCGGAAGTTCAAGAGGTGGATTTGATCCAACTACATTAACTACTTTATTAACACAAGACTCAGACGTTTCTACATTTTTTCATGAAACAGCACACTATATGCTTAGTGTTTATGAAGATTTAGTTAATCTAGATAATACACCACAAAAAATTAAAGATGATTTTCAAAAGTTATTAGATTTTTTTGGTGTAGAAAATCCAGAAACTTGGAGTAAATTATCACTTGAAGAAAAAAGAAAATATCACGAAGCATTTGCGTACAATTATGAAATTTATTTATTTGAAGGAAAAGCACCAGATACAAAATTACAAAGTTTATTTAATACGTTTAGTAAATGGTTAGGCAAAATATATAAATCAATTAGAGATGAATTAAATGTTATTTACAAACGTGAAAATGGTGTAGATTTACCAATTCTTAATGATGAAATACGTGGTGTAATGGATCGCATGATTGCTAGTGAAGAAGCAATATCTCAAGCTAATTTAGTATTTGAAATGAAACCTTTGTTTGAAACACAAGAAAATAGCGGAATGAATGATACAGAATGGGCAGACTATACAAAAACAATGAAAGAAGCAGATGATAAAGCTATAGAAGAATTAAACAAAGCAAGTATGAAACAGATGGCATGGCTAGAAAAATCAAGAAATAAAGTATTAGAAAAGTTAAAAAGACAAAACAGAGCATTATTTAATAAAGTAAAAGCAGAAGAATTTGCAAAAGCACTTAAAGAAACTGCATATAGAGTTGAAGCTTATTTAAAACGTGGTGAAATAACTAACGACAATGGTCAAGTATTAGCAAAACTAGAAGGTGAAAATACAAACCGAATTAGTATTAAATCATTAGAAGATCTAATACCTTTTCACGACATGAAAAACGAAATAGCGCAATTACGCAGATTTCGTATGGCTACAAAAAATGGTACACACGTAGCAATAATTTCAGAAATTTTTGGATATAAAACACCTATGGATATGATTAATGTTTTATTAGATTTAGAGCCAATTAATCAATATGTAAAAGAAAAAACAGAAGCACGTATGTTGCAAGAATATAGTGGTTTGTTAGATCCACGAGAACAAGAATTAAAAGTACAAGAAGTATTGCATAATGAAGCAAGAGCAAAATTTATAGCTGTAGAATTAAAAGCATTATCTAAATCTATGCAACCAGTACGCAATCAGGTAGCTGCTGCAAAACAAGTCGCTCAAGAAATACTTGCAAAGAAAACACTTAGAGAAATAAGACCTTCTAGATTTTCACAACAAGAAGCAAAAGCAGTAAAATTAACAGAAGAAGCAATGAAAAAAGGTGAAGATGCATTAGCTATACAATACAAAAGATCACAATTATTAAATAATCAATTAGCAAAACAATCTGTAGAAATACATAGACAATATGACAAATTTTTAAAAGGGCCAATCTCTTTAAAAAATAAATTTTTTCGTACTGATGGAAAAATAACAACTAAATCTAATCCAAGAAATATGGACATGATTAATGTTGGTAGAACTATTTTGGCTAGTTACAAATTAGGGCCAAAAGTAGATAATCCAAGAGTATACATAGAACAGATGAAAGAATATAACGAAGATTTATACAAAGAATTAAAACCTATTATTGATGATCAGATTAATAATAATAATAAAGATTTAAAAGATTTAACGTCAGCAGAATTTAATGATTTAGTTGAAGTAATTGAATCACTTTGGTTTCAATCTAAAAGAATTGCACAATATAAATATGAAGGTGAAAGTTTATTAATAGATGCTGTAGTTGACGAGTCGCTTGAAACAATAAATAGACTACCTGCTGCAAAAGAAAAAGGTGTTACAGAAGCTGCTACAAAATTAGATGAAATTCATACTGCTTTACAGAACCAAGCAAGTAGACTTACTACAATGGAAGCTTTTGCTGATCAAATAGATGGTGCAGATATTAAAGGTGGAGAAATAGGAGATGTTGTTTTAAGACGTAGTGATGGTATGGCAGGGCCAATTACAAGATATATTTACAGACCAATAAAAAATGCACTTGATGCTTACCGTGTAGAACAAGTTAAATACACAAAAAAATATGCTGAAATGTTAGATTCTGTAGATTTTGGTGAAAATAGAATTTACTCAGGAGAATTAAATTATAACTTTGGTAAAGACAGTAATGGTAGAGGTAAAGTTGAATTACTTGGAGCTATGTTGCATACAGGTAATGAAAGTAATTTAAAAAAATTATTATTAGGTAGAAAATGGGGAAAATTAAATGAAGATGGTACTTTAGATAAAACAAGATGGACTACTTTTGTAGAGCGTATGGAAGCTGAAGGACATCTTACAAAAACTGATTATGATTTTATACAAAGCGTTTGGGATTTAACAGCAGATATGTTACCTATTGCACAAAGAGCGCATAAAGATATTTTTGGATATTATTTTAAAGTAGTAGAATTGAAACCTTTTACTAATAGATTTGGTACATATAAAGGTGGTTATGTACCTGCCAAAGTTGACCCAAGAGTAGTAAAAGATGCAGAACGAAATGCCAAACTTGAAGATTTAAGATCTGAATTTAAACAGTCATTACCTTCTACAGGAAAAGGTTTTACAGAAACTCGTGTTGAATATAATAAAGCACTTTCATTACATTTAAATTCAATGGTAAAACATATAGATGATGTCTTGCGTTTTGCTGTAGTTCAACCTGTAATAGAAGACGTTTTAAAAGTAGTAAAAAATAAAAGATTTGCAGAAGCTTTAGAAACTGTAGCACCGGGCAAAATGGACTATACAATATTGCCTTGGTTAAATACTTCTGCACGACAATTAACAATGTTGCGTGGACAAAATGCATTAGCAGATAAATTATTTAAATATGTAAAAGGTAGTTTCGGTCGCAACACTATGTTTGGTAATTTTCAAAATGCTCTACAACAATTTACAGGTTGGAGTCCTTCGTTAATTAAAGTAGAACGTAAACATCTATGGAGTGGTTTTAGAAAATACTTTAGTGAGCCAAAAGAAACATCTGAGTTTATTGCACGATTGTCACCTTTTATGGCAAATAGACAAGTAAATCAAATGTTTGACATACAAGAAACATTAAATGATTTAATTATAAATCCTAATAAATTTGTTCAAACAAAAGCATGGCTAAGACAACACGCATATTTTATACAAACTGCATTTCAAAACATGGTAGACGGTGTTACTTGGATAGGTGCGTATAACCAATTTTTAACAAACAGACCTCAAGGATTAACAGAAGCACAAGCAAATAAAGAAGCTATAGCACAAGCAGATGCTGCCGTGCGTTTAACACAAGATAGTTTACAGCCAGAAGACAGAGCAGCCTATCAAACAGATACACCATTAATGCAATCTATGCTGCAATTTACAAGTTATTTCAACACAATAGCTAATTTAGATCTTGGACAATATAAAAAACAAATTAGAGATATGGGATTTAAACCAAATAATAAAGGATCAGCACAACTGTTATACACATTTATGTTTGGTTTATATCTACCTGCTGTCGTTTCTGGAATAATAGTGCAAACAATGGGCGGTAATTTACAGGACGCAGATGAAGATGGTTGGTTAGATGAAATAGCTGAAATAATGCTTATGGAGCCATTACGATTTGGCCTTAACTTTATACCCGGTGGTAACATTTTACCAGTACCTTTTAATGTGTTAAATGACAAACCATATGATGATCGTATTACTACTAGTCCTTCTATATCAAATATAGAAAGTTCAACGACAGGTAGTGTTCGTGCGTTGCAAGCTGTTATAGACCCTGATAAAGAAGTGTCAGGTAAGAACATAAGAGATGTATTTACTTTGTTATCGTTACTTAGTGATTTACCACTAACACTTATTGGCAGACCTTTAAGTTATTTTAGAGATGTACAAAGTGGGGCTGTAACTCCAGATGGCCCTCTTGATTTTATTAGAGGTTTAGCTACAGGCAAAACAGGACGGAAACAAAGAAATTAAAGGTGTGACCGTAATACAAAGATCTAAAGCTAACCTAAATAAGATAGTGAAGATGTCTAATTAATGACAATAAATTCGACTACAAGAAAGACGAATGCGTTAGTTGGTAATGGTAATACTGCTACATATCCTTTTGCGTTTAAAGTTTTTACAGATGCAGATGTTGTTGTAAAAAAATTAGAAACTGCAACAAGTATAGAAACTACATTAACTCTTGGTGCAAGTAATGATTATATAGTTACTTTAAACTCAGACCAAAACGGTAACCCCGGTGGAAGCATAACTTTAAGGTCTGGCGGTAATAATCAAAATTTAGCAAGTGGATTTACTATTGTTATTACTTCTGCTCTAACACCATTACAAGGTACAGACTTAACAAACCAAGGTGGATTTTATCCAGAAGTTATTAATGACGCATTAGATAAGTCAGTAATTTTACATCAACAGCAACAAGACGAATTAGATAGATCTATAAAATTTTCATTAACTAATACTATTGGTAGTTTAGAAATTACAGAAAATGCTGCTGCTCGTAAAAACAGAGTACTTGGTTTTGATAATTTAGGTGAGTTTGAAGTACTAAAAGAATTAGGAACTTACCGTGGTAATTGGGCTGCAAGTACTAGTTATGCTGTAAGAGATCTTGTTAAAGATACTTCTACTAATAATATTTTCTTTTGTAATACAGCACATACATCTTCTGGTTCACAACCATTAACAACCAATACTAACTCTGCTAACTGGGATCTTATTGTAGACGCAGCGTCAGCAACTACTGCACAAAACAATGCAGCATCATCAGCTACAGCATCTGCAAACTCTGCAACGGCATCAGCTAATAGTGCAACAGCAGCAGCAACTAGTGAGAGCAATGCATCAACCTCTGCATCAACTGCAACTACTAAAGCTAGTCAAGCAGATACTGCAAAGACAGCAGCAGAGACAGCTAAGACGGCTGCTGAAACAGCACAAACCGCAGCAGAAACTGCACTAGATACTTTTGATGATAGATATTTAGGTACAAAATCTTCTGACCCTAGTGTTGATAATGACGGTAATGCACTTATAGATGGAGCATTATATTTCAATACAACAGTTAATAGAACTAAAGTTTACGACCTTGGAAATACTCAATGGTTAGAAGTAACAATAACAGGATCTGATTTAACAAATACTAATACCGTAGCAGCAGCAATAGCTAATGTTAATAATGTAGGTGGGTCTATAGCAAACGTCAATACTGTAAGTGGAGCTATAGCTAACGTAAATACAGTTGCAGGTAACATATCAAATGTTAATGCGGTAGCAAGTGATATTGCAAAAGTAGTAACAGCAGCAAATGATTTACAGGAAACAACATCTGAAATAGATACTGTTGCTAACAGCATTACTAATGTAGATTTGGTTGGTAATAATATTTCTAATATCAATGCTATTGGAACTATTCTTGCAGGTCAAACAACATACGCAATAACTGTTGTTGGCGGTGTATATTACGTTGATGGAGTATCTAAACCTACTTTAAATATAATTAGAGGATTTACTTATATATTTAATCAAGCAGATAACTCAAATAATAACCACCTTATAGCATTTAAAGATGGCAGCGGAAACTCATATACAACTGGAGTTACAGTAAATGGAACAGCAGGTCAAGCCGGAGCTAATGTAACTTTTGTTGTACCGGCAAACGCACCTAGTTCATTACGTTATTACTGCACAGTACATGGTAATGGCATGGGCAATACTATTGCTGTTGGCGATGACAATATAGGTGTTGTAGCAGGTGATATTAGCAATGTTAATTCTGTTGCAGGTGCGATAACAAACGTAAACAACGTAGGCGGTAGCATTGCAAATGTTAATACCGTTGCATCTAACCTTAGTGGTGTTAATGCTTTTGCTGCTAGATATAGGATTGGTTCTAGTAATCCCACAAGTGATCTTGATGCAGGTGATTTATTTTTTAATACCTCTCTACAAAAATTACTTGTTTATAACGGAACTACTAGTGCATGGGAAGAAACACAAACTATTGGTAATTTCTTTATAAATACAATAAGCCAATTTTCTGGTACGGGTGGTGATAGTGCCACGTTTAATGGTTCTGCTTATAAATTTACTTTAAGTAATGCAGGTGCTTTTGCTCAACAGATGCTTGTAAGTATTGCAGGTGTAATACAAAAACCTAATTCTGGTACAGGACAACCTAGTGAAGGGTTTGCTTTGGATGGTGCAAACATTGTATTTAGTTCTGCTCCTCCTAGTGGTGCTGATTTCTTTATTGTTACTATTGGTGCATCGGTAAGTATTGGAACTCCAAGTGATAACACAGTAACAAGTGCAAAGATAGTTGATGGAGCTATTGTTAACGCTGACGTAAATGCAAGTGCAGCAATAGCAGGTTCTAAATTAGCAGATGATTCTATATCTCTAGCAAAATTAGAACATGGTACTTCTAGTAATAACGGAAAGTTTTTAAGAGCTAATAATGGTGCTGACCCTACTTATGAAACATTAGACCTTACTGCTTTAAGTGCATCTAATTTAACTTCTGGAACAGTACCTGACGCTAGATTTCCGGCAACTTTACCAGCAGCATCAGGAGCAAACCTAACTAATTTACCAGCAGCAAACCTTACTGGAACATTACCAGCTATTGATGGCTCTAGTTTGACAGGAGTTTCATCACAAAAAGCTGATGGTTGCATAACAGAAAACTCACAAACAATTTCAAATAATTACACTATGGGTACAAACAAGTCAGGAATTAGTGCAGGGCCAATAACAATAGCTAATAATGTAACTGTTAACATCCCG
>Ga0208157_1000366_pt1 | contig 25700 bp, 31 predicted proteins | sample 5_EtaG_FD_184077 | JGI IMG/M metagenome (GOLD analysis project Ga0208157, IMG submission 184077) | Marine viral communities from the Subarctic Pacific Ocean - 5_ETSP_OMZ_AT15132 metaG (SPAdes) (version 2) | ecosystem: Environmental > Aquatic > Marine > Oceanic | place: Pacific Ocean | collected...
CAAATATTTTTTTTATGTGATTTTCAGCTTTTACTGAAATTGTGATTAAAAAAATGAATAAAACAATAAAAATATTTCTTTTTACACTCATGGTCTTATTTCCTTTTAATTATTAATATTTAAACTTTAATTATGTTGCTATCCAATTTTAATTATATTATTTCCAACAAATTCATACTTTGGTATTTCTAAGTTTGTAGGAGCTGGACCTTTTCTTATTCTTCCTGATGTATCATAATGTGAACCATGGCATGGACAAAACCATCCTCCATATTCACCTTTATCACCTAGAGGGACGCAACCAAGGTGAGTACAAATTCCAATCATTATGAGCCATTCATCTTTTTTTACTCTGTCTTCGTCTTTTTCTGGATCTTTAAGTTCTTCTAAATTAACTTTTCTGGCACTCTCAATATCTAGTTTAGTTCTTTTTCTTATAAAGACAGGTTTTCCTCTCCATAAAACTGTAATTGTGTTACCAGGTTTTAAAGCGCTTACATCAACTTCTGTACTCGCTAATGCTTTAACTGAAGCGTCTGGATTCATTTGGTCAATTAAAGGCCAAACTACAGCTCCAACTCCAACTGCTCCAACAGCGTAAGAGGCAGTGAATAGAAAATCTCTTCTTACAGGTTTTTTGTCTTTTGAAGTATTTTTCATTATTATATTTAATGACAAGCAATTCCAAATTTTTTTAATCTCCAATAATTATAAGGCCATGGAGTTAAAAAACCCACTGTCAGCATTATTGGTACCACCCACCAAGTTAACATAGCGCCACCTGTTAAAAGATAATCTGTCAAATTCATTGCAACTTCCATACTAACCATTGAGATAAAACTCATTCCTAAGGCAGTTTTTAAAGCATCTTTAAATTTAAAATTTTGTTTGATTAAAATTATAGTTTCTAAAATAATACTTGTAATTAAACCATTAATAATTGCTAAAGTCATAATAGCTAAAACTGGCCATGGAATACCTGTTATTTGAAAATATAAAATAGTTCCAAAGTCTCCAATTGCACAACCTAACAAACACCAAGCGGTGTTCTTAGCGCTTCGTTTCCAAGTGTGATTACAAGACCAATTAAATGATATAGTTTTTTCCAACTTTAAATTTTAATTTATAGCTACCTTAGCTATCATACCGACATCATAATGACCCGGTACATTACAGGCAATTTCTAATGCTACTTTATCTTTAAATTTCCAAATAATTTCACCTTGCGTACTAGGTTCTAATAAAACACTGTTAGGGTCATCATGAGTCATTGGGCCATCTCCCATATCCATTTTCATAGCTTCTTGATTAATACGGTCTGCTTCTAAAGCACCCTGCTCAACCATCATTATCATTTCTTCTTGGTGTTTTATGTGCATTTCAGCTGTACCAATATTAAATTCATGAACTAATTCTCCTTTATTTTTAACAATAAAACGAACGGTTTCACCAGGTATTATGGAAAAATTTTCAGGTTCATAATAATTATCAAACATTGTCACTTCAATGGTTCTACTAACATCGCTAGCTTTTCCAGGTTCTCCTGCGTGACCACCAGAATGCTCTCCCGCTGCATGAGCCAATGATGTTGATAAAGCTGCTAATAAAATTGATATAGAAAATATAGATTTTAAATTCATAATATATTTTTGCTTACTCCTTAATTGTTAATAAATTTTATTCTTTAAAAACAAAATTTATGGTTAAAGAAAGATGTTTTAGACTCTCCACCTACTAGAGAGTCAAGTTAATATTAAGGGTTTAAATTTATAATATTGCTTAGCATAATCGTTTAGAAATATTAGTTTTTATTCTTTAAAATAAAGTTTAAAGTAAAAGAATTACAAAATTTACACAAAGTAGAGAATCAAATGAAAATTAGTGAAGCCGCAAATAGAATCAAAGTTCCAATTAAAAAAATAAGATATTACTCTGATATTGGACTTATTAGACCCAGTAGAGTTAATAATGGCTATAGGGATTTTACAGAAAATGACTTAATAAAACTTCAATTAATAGTAAAATCAAGATCTTTTGGTTTTTCTATAAAAGAGTGTTCAACGTTAATAAAATTATTTGAAAACAAAAGTAGATATAGCAAGGATGTTAAGGAAATTGCCGTAATAAAAATAAACGATATTGAAAACAAAATTAAATCTTTAAATATGTTAAAGAAAAATTTACAAAAAATATCCAAACAATGCAAAGGTGATAAAAATTCCAATTGCTCTATTTTAGATAATTTAACATTAATAAATTAAATTATAGTTTTAGACTAACGCGTAATTATTGTTTAAAAGCTTTTATTAATTCATGAAGACTGATTTATATGGTCATGAATACAGAATATTCCCCATCAATAAGCTGGTAAATAACATAAGGTGCTTCTTTATTTCCTGACATACCAGGTGTCCCCATAGGCATTCCAGGCAAAGCTATGCCGTCAATATCAGGTTGATCTTTTAGTAATTTATTTATCGCTTCAATAGGCACATGACCTTCTATAAAATATTTACCCACAACACTAGTATGACAAGATTGCATTTCTCCTGGAATATTATGTTTTTTTTTAATCAAGTCGAGACTTGTCATATTTGTTTTTTTTACCTTAAACTGTTCTCCTTCAAGAAATGAAACGTATCCATTACAGCATCCACAAGTTGGAGTTTTAAAAACTTCGACAGTATATTTGCTAGTTTTTGCAACGGGAAAAGCATCTTGTTTATTAGTGACAAAGTTAAAAATATAAACAGATGATATTAATAAAACTACTAATATAACTGATATAGAAAATTTAGATTTTAAATTCATAATATTTTTTTAATTCTGTTCATTTTAATTTTTAATATATTAAATAATTACAAAAATCAAACTACTACTTCCTAACTGTGAATTTTTTATTAACCCCATCTTCTTTAACATACTTTTTACTATTGATGGAAATAAGACAAACAAAAATTGTGTATTCATCAAAAACCATAAACTAACTTATCAATCTAACTTAACACCAATATATCTTCTTTGGTTCTGTGCGTTATAGATCACAATTAAAATTGTTTTTTGATTAGATTTTAAAGCGGTATCTACTATGTCTTCAAGATCTTCTATAGATTTAATCTTTTTCTTTTGAGCTTCAACTATTATATCACCTACATTTAAATAATCTATTGGACTATTTTTACCGATATTAGTTATAACTAAGCCCGTTGTTTGGTTGGGCAGCTTTCTTTCCTCAATATCTTTATCATTCAAAAGTCGTGCTATAATTTTTAAAGACTTAATTTCTGAAATATCTGGTGTTTCGGGTGTTACTTCTTTTTTTTCTTCTTTAAAATCACTTGATGTTTCTAATCTTCCCAACTTAATTTTTTTAACTATTTCTTTTTTATTTCTCCAAATTTTAACATTTACAGTCTTACCAACTTCTGTTTGTGCAACAATTATCGGTAATTCTTTCATTTCATTAATTTTGGTGTTGTTAAATTCTAATATGATGTCTCCATCTTTAATTCCTGCATTATCAGAAGGACTTTTTTCAGCTACACTTGCAACCAAAGCTCCTCTCGGCTCATCTAATCCTTCTACATCTGCAATTTCTTGAGTAACAACTTGAATTCTAACCCCAAGCCATCCTCTTTTTGTTTCACCAAATTCTATTAACTGACTAACAACTTTTTTTGCACTATTAGATGGTATTGAAAAACCTATTCCAATTGATCCACCTTTACCTAGGATTGCAGTATTAATTCCAATGACATCACCATTTATATCAAATAAGGGGCCGCCAGAATTTCCTGAGTTTATTGAGGCATCTGTTTGAATATAGTCTTCATAACGCGAAAGGCCAATGGATCTATTCCTAGCTGAAATAATTCCTGAGGTAACTGTTCCTCCTAAACCAAATGGATTACCAATTGCAATAACCCAATCACCAATCCTCGCTTTATCAGAATCTCCAAACTGAACTGGTATAAATTTTTCCTTTGAATCGATTTGAAGAACTGCAATATCAGATAAAGGGTCTGCCCCAATAATTGTTGCTTTGTATTCTTTATCTCCACCCACTCTAACAACAATATCCTCTGAATCTTTGATAACGTGATTATTGGTAATTACAATTCCTTTTTCATCAATTATAAACCCCGAACCTAATGCTGCAGATTTTCTTGTTTGTGGTGTTCCAAATTCCTTGAACATATCTTCAAAAGGTGATCCTGGGGGAAATTGAAATCCAGGGAATGGGTTGGCATTAGTAGTTACCGTTGTAGTTGTTGTTGAAATATTTACAACTGATGGCATTAACCTTTCTGCTAAATCTGCAAATGATGTTGGTGCAGCTTTAACATTTATTTGTAGTAAAAGAGTAACTGTAAAAAATACTATTAATAATTTTTTAATTCTATTCATTTTAATTTTTAATATAAAACTTCCACCTACGAGAGAGTCAAATAAAAATTTTGTAATTACTAAGTTGCAAAATAAGGGTTATTAAGAAAAGTATTGATGATACTTGAGAACACTTTAACTGTGAGGTAGGCTGAAGGTAATGAAATTTATAATAATATTTATTTGCATAATAACTACCACTGTTGGTTACGCTATAGAAAAACCAGATATCAAAAATTTAATATTAACAAAAAATCTAAAAACTTATGAAAAGGTAATTTTTAAAGACAAAAATCAAAAAGATGTTGATTTAGCCAATTATAAAGGGAAATTAATAATACTTAATTTTTGGGCTACCTGGTGTCTTCCGTGAAAAGAAGAAATGCCTTCATTAGATAATTTACAAAAAAACATTAATTTAAATAACCTAAAAATCTTTCCAATAAATATTAGTCAAGAAAGTCTGCCAAAAGCAGAATCTTTTTTTAAGGAGTTGAATATTAAAAATTTAGATATTTACTTTGATTCACCCATAACATTGGCAAAAAAAATTTCTTTAAGAGGAATTCCAACGAGTATTTTATTTAATAAAGAAGGCAAAGAATTTGCAAAAATTATAGGTCCTATCGATTTTAATGATAAGGAATTTATTAATTGGTTGGAGTTTTATAATTAATTCAAGTTATATTTTTTGCAGAAATAAATACTAAATCTCATAGGGTGACCATACAGAACATTTTTCTTATAATGAATTAATTAGATCAGGCGCTATTTTTTTAGATTTACCAGAATATTTAATTGCTTTAATAGCATCTAGATTAGACTTATCGTCACCGACAATTATAAAGCCAATCATTCCAACGCTTTTATGTGGAGTACACCAATAAGCATAAATACCTGGGGTATCAAATTTAAATTCTACATCTTGACTATATTTAGATTTAAATTTTTCAACACCTTCAGGAACGCCACCTTTAATAAACTCTACATTATGTCCTTTATTGGTAGCTTTCCAAAAAACTTTATCTCCAACATTTATTTTTACAATTTTTTGAGAAAAAACCATGATTTCTTTTTCTTGTTTATTTAACATTTCTACTGTTGCATCGGCTGCAAGGGAAGCGGTGTTTAAAAAAATTACTGAAAACAAAGTTGTAACTAGGGTGGCTATTTTTTTATTATAGAGAGATTCCTCTATAAATTTATCTAAGGTAAATAAATCACTGTTTTTATTTTTCATTATTTTTTAAATAAAATAAGAATGTGCCAGCTACTAAAAAAAGGATACTTATTAACTGACCTAGCGTTAAGTTTAAAATTAAATAACCAATTTGAGGGTCGGGAGATCTAAAAAATTCTGTAAGAAATCTAAATAAAGAATAAAAAATTAAAAATAAAGCTGATATTTTTCCTGGACTTTGTAAATAATTTTTCTTGAAGAAATAACCAAGCACAAGAAACAAAATAATCCCTTCAAAAAAAGCCTCATATAACTGTGAAGGGTGTCTTTTAATATTGTCTATCAATACAAATTGAACAGACCAAGGTAAGTCAGTTGCTCTTCCAATAAGTTCTGAATTTATAAAATTTGCAATTCTTCCAAAAAAAATTCCAATAGGTGCTGATAGCGCTACCAAATCTAAGAATATAAATTGATTAACTTTATGTTTGCTTGAAAATAGTTGAGATGCAACAATAACCCCTATTAAGCCTCCATGAAAGGACATTCCTCCATTCCACACCATTAGAATTTCAAAAGGGTTTTCTAAGTAATATTCTAAATTATAAAATAGTGCATAACCAATTCTTCCACCTAAAATTACACCTATAATTAGATATGTAATAAAGTCGTCAAATAGATCTAATATGTGCTTGTCTTTAATTAATTTTTTTTTACAGTATGTCCACCCCAATATAATTCCAACAATATAAGCCAACGAATACCATCTAATTTCTAATGAAAAAATATGAAAAGCAACTGGGTCAAAATTATTAATAAACATTTTTTAAAACTGAATATAAAATATATTATTTTTTTATAAATTAATATGTGTCAAAATCAAAATTTGTAATTAATGTTACTAAAAGGACCTAAATATACTCTATATTTTTTATCAGAAATTTTTTTAATTTTAAAATTTTTATTTTTATTATCCTTAATTATTATTTACTGATTGAAATTTGTCTTTCATATATTTCATCGTCCCAATGACTTTTTATGTATGAAAGAACAGAATCTATTTGCTTATCACTCATTTTATCACCAAAGCCAACCATCTTTCCTTTATAATTTTTTACCAAGTTGACAAATCCATGTTTAATTATGTTATGTAATAACTCATCTGAATGATGCCATGTGTGACCTGAGCCATTTAATGGTGGAGGCAAATTGTGTCCATCCTTATCCTTACCTTTCCAATTTTTAGCTCCTGATAAATTGGGCATATGACAGCTTGCACAATACTGATTGTACAATAACTCACCTCTTGCAATGGCAATTTTTGAATCTCTTGTTATTGGATAGTGATTGCTAGCATTTGCAAATTGAATATTAAATAAAAATAAAACAAATACCGTAAGTACAAGTGAAAATTTCATAATTTTAAGATAAATCTATTTTTATTTTTATCAATAAAAAATATTCAATTTTTATTTGTACGATCTTAATTATTTCTTTTTGGGCTGAGGCTAAAGAGATTTTATTGCTTCATAGATTTTAGCTTTATCAGTTTGACCAATGCTCCTATATACTTCTTTATTATTTTTATAGATGACAATTGTTGTCCAATAAGCAATACTTAATTGTTTTGCTATATCTTTGTCTTTTGTTTGTTCAAAACTTAAAAAAAGAATGTCACTAAACTCTTTTCAGTCTAATAAATGAAAAAATTAAAAAAATATATATCAAAATTAATATAAAAAAGATTTTATTCCCATATAACATAAAAGGTGTGGATTTAACTAATTTACTCTCAGACAGCTCCACATATCCTGTTGATCCAAATTCTACTTTTTTTTCAATAACTCCCATAGGGTTTATAATTGCAGAAATCCCATTGTTTGCAGATCTAATTATATATTTTCCACTCTCAATTGATCTAAAAATACTATGTGAAAAATGCTGTTTAGGGCCTACAGAATTTCCAAACCAACCATCTTCTGAAATATTAATTATATAATCAAAATTATTATTTCTAGATAATTTACCTGAATAAATTATTTCGTAACAAATTAAAGGAAGTAGATTTAAATCAATTTTATTATTTTTTATATTCAGCGGAATCCTATTTTCTCCACTAGAGAAGGATTGATAATTATTAGTTACTGTTTTAAGGCCTATTAAACTAAGAATGCTTTCAAAAGGAGTAAACTCTCCGAATGGTACCAAATTAACTTTATTGTATTTTGCGATGAGATCTAGCTTATTGTTAAATATAGCCATTGAGTTATAAAATAAATCTTTATTATTTTTTGTCTCCATACTATTTAAACCCATGATGATTAAATCATCCTCACCAAAGTTATTTAAAAATAAGTTTTTATACACACTCATATCTCTTAAGTAACTGTCTGGAATAATCCCCTCTGGCCACACAAAAATTGTAGGTTCAATTTTTGTTGGGGCGCTTAGTTCTATAAGCTCATTAATTATTTTTAACTCATCTTGTTTTGAATAAAACCTATCTAGACTAATGTTTGATGATATTGCTTTTATTGTATAAGAGTTTTTTACACTTTCTAAATAATTAAAATTATCATTTTTTATTTGACCAAATATTAGAAACCCAGCAGACATTAAAATAAAAAAAAAACAAACCATAATTTCTTTTCTAGAGTTTCTTAAAATAAATAAAGCAGGAACGGTAAATAAAGAGATGCAAATTAAATTAAAAGAATAAGTTCCAATAATAGAAAGAATTTGAATAAAATAAATACTGTTTGAAAAACTAAATGCGATTAAATTCCAAGGAAAGCCTGTAAGTATAGAGCCCCTGACAAATTCAATTATTCCAAATAAAATTGAAAAAATAAAAAAAGAAATAATTACATTTTTTGAATAAAAAATTGAAAATAAATATGTCATTAAGCCATAAAATATAGCTAAAAAAGCTGGTAATAAAATTATAGCCACTGGGATTAAAAACTTAAAACTTTGATCAAAAGTTAATGAAATCACTATCCAATATAGGCTAAATAAAAAATATCCAAATCCAAAACACCACCCATATTTAAAAAAAGATTTATTGTTTGATGTTCTTTTTTTTTTATTAAAAATAAAAATAAAAAATAAGGAAAAAGTAATAAAATTGATTATAAAATAATTATATGGTGGTAAGCTGTAAGAGCTTATTGATCCTAAAGAAATAATATAAAGAGAATTTAAAAAGTTTTTTTTAAACAAGTTTGATAACCTTTGTTTCAATAGTTTTATAAATTTTTTCTTCTTCAATTAGCATGTCTTTAAAATCTTTTAATTTAATATGGTCATAACCTAATAAATGAAGAAAATCGTGAATAAAAATCTTAGTTACTTTACTTTTAAACTCCAGTGTACTTAAGCCTTTTGGTTTATTCATAAATTCATAACTAACAACAATGTCTCCAATATAGGTAATTTTTTATATTAAGTTTTTCATTAACTTTCCTTCATCTATAATCCAACCCTACTTGACCTTAAATTTAGTGTCTAGGTGATGGAATGATTGTCCCGATCCTGGTTAAAACTGCGCTATTCTTGGTCCTTTATTAGTAGAATAACACTTCCTGCATATTGGGCCTGTGTTATATTCAAACTCACTGAATTGTATTGTCATCTGACATTTGATCTCTTCAACAGATCCACAAAATAAACATCTGTCCTTAATAGGCTCTTCCCATAAAGATTTATGATTTTCTCTACCCTGCGAGTTTTGCCAAGATGCCATTTGAAAAAAATTTTTATAATATTTTTTTGACTACCACAATATTTTTAAGAAAGTTTTGAACATGACTAGATCTATCCAACATAGACTATAGTAGTCTATATAGGGACTCCTGCCTGCTACAGGAAGGGTCGTTAAACGGACTCAGATCAATTTTAAGACTCGATTGGGACCACTATCGACAAGTGAACCATGGTGAACTGAAGCGAGCAACAGCGAGCTTCTATGGAGCTGTTACAGCATATAAATACAACTGCAACGAGTCATCTAATGGTAATTTTTTAAATATAAAAACCGCGTAAAGACTCAATTATTTAAAACTAAAACTTATTTTTTTCTAAAAGAAAAAACTCAATAAACATTGATTAATCAGAGCTAACAATATCGGAGTGTAGTCGATATGTAGTAGAAATATATTTAGTGGATTCACATCATGCTAAAAGTGTTGTAGTGTCTAGCAAGTAAAGGAAAAAAAATTTGGATCTGTTACTTTGTAATCAATAGGTCCGCGGTTCGAATCCGTGCGGGGGCACCAGTAAAACATAGACTCCACAATAAATTTTCCTTTCAAGAAAGTAAGAACATAAGAACAACGAAGAACATACAATGCACGAATGTAGAATTGTTTGTAGTCGTTTTGTAGTCGTTTTATATTTGATACCTGACGCGTTCAGTATCTGTTCTTTTGTACAGCTTTCTAAATAAACAAAGTAAGTAAATGAAAGGACAGACATGAAACTAACAGACAATTATATTTCTAAAATAAAGCACTTGGATAAGGATCAATTCTTCTCAATGCCAGGTGTAGAAGGATTAACATTACAAGTTTATAAGCACCCCTCAAAATCTAAGACATGGTTTTATCAGTACAGACCTAAAGGTAAAAATCCAGTTAGATTAAAGGTTGGTTCATATGAAGAACTAGGAATTAATAAAGCAGTCACTAGAGCTAAGAAATTATCCAATGATATATTCATGGGAAAAGATCCATATGAAATTAGGAAAATATTTAAAGGTGAAAACACCCTGGGTGAACAGTTAATAGAAAGTTATAAATCTATTCTTACTCCAGTTAGATATTCACCATCTACTATATCAACCATCAAAAGCATTTTCAGCAGCTACATTTTTAGGAAAACAAAGCGGACGGATATAAGAGAATTATTTAATCAGTTAGATAATATCCAACATATAAAAGTATCTTCTATAACGAACAATCAGATTAGAAAATTCCATCAAGTAATTGGAGCTAGAACACCAAGACAGGCTAATAGTTTTGTTGAGTATCTTAGAATGTTTTTTAACATCTGGGTTGATAGAGGTTTGACAAATAACCAGCCTTGCATAATCAAAAAGGAAGATAAGTTTGAAGAGAAAGAATACTTAGATTTTCTTAGAGAAGATGAAATAGATAGGGTTAGATCTATCTTAATTCAAAAGGATCTAAAGACTGGAAGGTTCTTAGAGTCCCATTATAAAAAACATAAACTGTCAGTGGTTGCTTGTTCATTAATTGCTTATCAAATTTTTTCTTCAAGACGTACAAGATCTGAGGCTAGTAAGATCCAATGGTCCTTTATCCAAGATGGATTAGTCCCTACTCTTAAACTAGAGAAAACTAAAACATCTAAGAAAAATAAAAAGACTGACTTTGCCATGGGTGATGATGAGCTAGACGTTATTAGAACTATCAAAAGAGATAGATTAAATAATCCTAAGAGTAAATTTTATTATCCACCAGAAGATCCTCGTTTCGATTATGTATTTCCGTCAGCAGTATATGGACGAAACATTGGTCAAGGTAGAACTGCAAAATCTTTATACTTAGTTGATGTAGATAAAACCTGGAAGAAGATCCTATTGTTAGCTGGTGTTACAAGGAAGTTAAAACATTATGCAACCAGACACACTCATGCAACACAACTACTTAGAAAAACTGGGAACTTAAAACTTGTGGCTGATACTTTAGGTATTACAATTAAACAAGCTAGTAAGTATTCTAAGACTCAGCATGAAGATGTTATTGAAGGTAAAAACAAAGCATTTAAACAACAGGAAAAAACTAAGCTAAAAGAAATTGTTTAAGTACTAGTATTGTTCCATTGATCCGTGGCCCAGAATGAATGTATAAGAGGTTATGAGTAAGTGGGACAGACTTATAGAATATTTAGAAACAACTAATGCTAAACCTGACAAAGTATTAGCGTCAGTAAAAGCTGTATTTAAACCTAAAGGTCAAAGTAAGATTGAATATACTGACAGTTATATTACTAGAAAAGCATATACAGCTCTAACTTGCCATGCCATTTATAATGCTAAAAAAGATAATCCTAAAGCGTCATTAGATTACATAATTAGAGATCTACTTAGTAAAGATAGTTTTAAAATAAATTATCAAATGACACACCTGATTAAAAAAAGAAATCCTAAAACTAAAAAGATGGAATACTACGGGGACGATAAATCATTTTCTAAAAAAGACTCAAATAAACTTTACAATTCAGTTAAGAAAATATGGACCACAAATAAAGATATAAGAAAAGCATTAGAAAAATCTGATGGAAGATCTGTTGGTCCTATTGCAAAAAATCTTAAAGACTCCTTAAAATAATTAATACCAACTAGCCCTGGGTATCTCTTAGTTAATCGTAATAATCATTAACATAAATTATATGTGTTCTATCAGCTAAGTTAGCCGCCAATGCAAGAGCTAACAGTTAAATCAATGTGGTCTTCAATGGTCCTCATAGCTGGTGACGAAACAAAGGAACATATGAACACAAACAGAAAATATTTAAGACCAAGTGAAGTAGAGGAAATCTACGGAATAAAACAAGGGACACTGACTAAACAAAGAAGTCAGGGCTACGGCCTTCCTTATGTTGTTATTGGTCGTAAACCTAAAAAAAGAAAAGGTGGAATAATACTCTATGACATTGATGTTATTGAGGACGCCTTCAAATCAAAAAATAAAGTGGAGCCTTATAACTATGAAAAACAATAATGTTGAAAAAGAATTACCTGCGAAAGGTGATCTTTCTGAAAGAGAAGAACTAATAAAGTTAGCGTCAGAAACTGCTGCGGAAGAAAAAGATTTATCTGACTTTATGGACATGAAGTATCAAATGGCCCTAGAGAAATATTTAGAAAACAATCCAGGTAAGACTGAAAAAGATTTCCAAGAAGCAGTAATAAGAATTCCATTAGAAGGTGGCGGATCAGCTAAGATAATTAAATTTTCTGATTACAAAGATCCAGCAAAAAAAGTTAAGGACATAGATCTTGCAAGTTTATTTACACCTGGAAAGACCTTAGCGTCACTCAGTTCTGATGAGCGCGAAAAAGTAAACATGCTGCTTAGATTAACATTAGGGAAAAAAGATTAATGACAACAACTATTCTTACAGAAAAAGAAATATCAAAAAGATTCCAGATTCCTTTAATGGCTTTGAAGAGATGTAGGAATGAAAAAATATTTAGTATGGACATATGTTTTACTCCGCCCTTCTCACATAAAATTTGCTACAATTTAAATAATTTTGAAAAGTGGTTTGAGGAAAACAAACTTCCAGGTCTTTGGTCCGAAAACCAATACATAAGAAACCAATTAAAACATCTTAACATTGAATGTAATGATCTAATTAAACGTGGAAAACGTCTTGGCTATTATGGCGGTGATGGGAGGCGTAAAAAACAATGATTGATAACAAAGGAATAAGATCTTTATTACCACCTTTCCAAACTAATGATGAGATAGCTGCACAAGAGGCTAGTAAAGCAGCAGTAGAAAAAAGATTAGGTCCAACTACACCTAAACCAACAATTAATTTTGACTCATTAGATCAAAATATTTCTTTTGGCCCTGAGTTCTACAAACCTTTAAAATCAAAAAAGCAGCTAGAAGATGAAAAATATAAAAGAGATTTTGAAAGAGAGTATGGCGACAAAGCAATTAAAAAAGATGTTCGTAACAAAGTAAATAAAAACAAAAGAGCTGGTGTAGCTCCATATCAAAATATGACTACAAGTGAAGTAATCATAGCTGAGTCAGAACCATCTATTCAAAGACAAGTAATTAATTATAGCCCTAAGAAAATAGACACTAATAAATTTGAAAATAAAAAAGCAGCTAATGGGTTGCATGGTCAGTTAATGGTAGATCCTAAACACCCTGATGGCTTTAGATTTACTGACGCTAAAGATCTCTATAAAAATTATGGAGATAACCCTGAAAGATATGTTGAAGAGCTGATGTATCTTTATGATGATGGTCCAGTCCCTACTGCTGGTGTTGTTAAAAAGTTCGATAACTTAGACAAGGACTCATATCCAATGAACCAGACTAAGGAATTAAAGACCTACCAGAAGGCATTTAATCAATTAACCCCAGTACAAAAACAGCAAGTATTGGCCAATAAAAACAAACCTAAAAAGATATGACAAACAAAGATATGAAAGACCACCTGAAAGATCTGTCTATGAACATGAGTAAAGCTGTTCAAGATTATGCTGCTACAACAAATAAACTAGCAACACATATTACTGCTTTATGGACCGACTTAGAATTTAAGAACCTTAGAATTACTGAACTAGAAGGATCTATCCAAGATAAGGATTTTGAAATTGCAGATCTGAATGAAGCATACTCTGTTCAGCTGAAACAAATAAAAAGATTAGAAACAGAAAACAAAGAGCTCACTGAAATTTGCGGTGGCGTTGCACATTATGAAAAGAAAATAAAAGAATTTATCAAAAAAGAAAGTGTGGACAATTAACAAATAGGAACTTTATGAAAAACCAGGACACAATAAGACCAGAAAGTAATTCACAATTTATTAAACATGCTCCATGTAAACACTGTCCATCTAGTGACGCTGTTGCAGTTTATGCAGACGGACACGGACATTGCTTTAGCTGTGATTGGACTGGAACATATGAGGCTGCTGTAAAAACAAATGGCAGCAGTAAACCAACAATGAATAAAAACAACTACACTTACATGAAAGGCGATAAGAATGAAACACCAGGAACATTTGATTTCACGGGACCAGGAGGTGAAACAAGGCTTAAGAATAAATTATCTAAACACTACGACAACCATTACATCTACACTGATGAGGAAGGCTATACTGCGTTCGTTGTTGAGAGGCAGTATAAAGACGAAACAAAACAAGAAAAAATCTTTTTTCCTTACACGAAATGGAAGAATAAAATTGATAATTCTACGAGGTGGCAATCAAAGGCAATGCCTGAGCTCAGGTATATCTACAACTTACAAAAACTAAAAAATGCTAGACAAAGTTCTGTCATTGTTTGTGAAGGTGAAAAAACTGCTGACGCTTATATTAAATTGAATCTTATGCCATGCACAACATGGTCAGGTGGAGCTAAACAAGTATTAAAGAATGATTGGGATCCTCTTCTAGATTTCCAAACTATAATATTATTTCCTGATAATGATGATGAAGGTTTTAATGCAATGTATAAGTTAGCAAAACATTTAAATGAAGATTTAAAGGTAGCTTTAGAAAATATTAAAATTGTTTTATATCCTGATGATTTTCCAAATAAGTGGGATTTAGCTGATCCTAAGCCTGAAAACTCTTCCATAGATGGACACACGTTAGCGTCTAATGCTCTTCCCTATACTGAGGCCATAGAAAATTATAGAGAAATTTGGAATAAGTTATCACCAGCAGAAACTGCTGAGATTGACAAAGAAAAATCTGAAAGGTTGCTAACGATAGCAGAAGATGTTTTTTACATTACTGAACTTGATGAAATGCTTAACATTAAGAATGATACATTAACGCCTCTTAAATCTTTTGATAATAACCTGAGCTATTTAAAGATTGGTAAGAGTAATAAGAAACCATCAACATATTTATTAGAACAAGAGCCAGATATATTTAAACGAGCTCATTCATTTGAATTTAATCCTAAAAGACCAAGAGGATTAAATGATATTCAGGGTGTTCCTATTGTTAATAGATACAGAGGTCCTAATATCAAACCTAAACAAGGTGATATTACCATGTGGAAAGACACTTTGAATGACGTATTTGATGATGCTGCTAGAGCAGACAGCATGGAACAATATATTGCTTGGTGTTTACAGAACCAGGGTGAAAAAGCAATGTGGTGTCCATTATGGATCTCACCCAAAAAAGGTATAGGAAAAAATTGGGTTACTAACATTTTGACAGATTCTTTTGGAAAACATAACTACAAACCTAATCTTAAATATAAACATGTAATAGGTAAGTTTAATTCATGGATTATTGGAACACAGTTTGCAATTATCAATGAAGTATTTTTGTCAAACAACTTTAATAAGAAACAGGAACTGTCAGAAGAAATAAAAGATTTAATTACTGAACCTTATATTCATATTGAAGAAAAATTTAGAAGAGGATTTGACTACCCCAACACTTGTAATTTTATTTTAATTTCTCAACATGAAAATTGTATGAATGTTGCTGATGATGAAAGAAGATATTTTGTTGTTATGTGTACGGATAAAGTTAGATACAGAGATTATTGGAAGCCACGTTGGGAATGGGCAAAAGGTGATGGTAGAAAATTTGTAATGAAACACCTAATGGAGCTAGAAATAAAAGATCCTGACTTGTACAAAGAACGTGCACCAGTCACTGATGATTTGATTGCACTTGCTAAACGAAGTGAGCACCCAATATTTAAATGGCTTGATGAACATAGGGACGCTGAAACTGGACCATTTTCAAGATCAAATGGTGGTGAGTTTAGAAGCTATAATTATATGCAAACTGCAACTGACCTACATAAAACTTGTTACAACCTTAGACAAGAAGGCTCACTAGATATTATAACTGAATGGTTGAAGAAAAGATCAACATCATGGGACGCAACTAAGCAAGTGTACACTAAACAAATAACTTGTGGCAATGGATCTAGACCTAGGGCTTATATGTTGCCGCCATTGGAACCTGATACTGCAAGGGAATATTGGATCTCACAACTAAGATCTAACCCTAATACTCAGCTAGGAATATTGTATGATATGAAAGTTGGATTTGATCCTAAGAATGGAACTATCAAACAGCACAGTAAAAAAACTGGAAAACCCATAATGTAATGATTAATTTTTTTTCTAATAATAAGAAAATAATAAAACAGCAGCTAGATATGATTGAATATTTAATTGCAGATAACAAAAGGCTGCGAAATAAAATTGACAAAATACAACACCGCCAGGGACTGCAGTTTGGCGGATCTCGACTACTAACAACAAGTAATGGGATCCAACTCACCAAAAGTAAAAAAAAGTAAATGGGCCTTATCAACCCCCCGTGGTGAATTAATAGGTTAAACTCCTCTATTCTTCTTCTATACCCCTGAGTAAGTTGAGTAAGCTGTGAATGAATTGATTTTACTGTTTTATTTCTATCTCACTTTACTCATCACTCCCTATTTACAGGAGGTGACTTATTACTTTGAATTTTTGTTTGGATCTGAATTAGTTAGGTTCTATTTGTTTAAGAGTCAAAAAAATATATTAGCTTAAGAGGCGGTGTTTACTCAGGTCAGAAAAAAAATTTACTCAGTTAGAACAAATTGATTCACTTAAAAATATTAGTTTGATATATTAGATATTACATTAATAGTAATTCACTGAGCTAAGTGAGTAAGTCTGTCCTGGTGAACTTGCTTAGCTCTTTGAGCTCAAAGTTTCATGATCCCTGAAAAATGCTTATAGAGCCTTAACTATCTTAGCATTAGCATGATAGCAGCTTTTGCAGATACTGCCCGTATTGTACTCATACTCACTAAACATAATTGTAAAGTCTGTCCTAGCAATCTCAGTTCGATCACCACCGCAGAAGATGCAGCGATCATGGCTAACATCTTCAAAGACGGATCTATGATTTTCTTTACCAGAGCTATTTTGCCAAGACGCCATTTGAAATATTTTTTTAGAAAATTTTTATAATATTTTTTTAGGGTTAGGTACTTAAATTTTAATTTTATTCCCAAAACGTTTTTGTAGAGGCTGACTGTACAAACCCAACTAAACTATCAAACTATTTACCTCCTTCTATACCAGTTGGAACATGCCTTTTAAGACTCCAAAGATAAACGCAGAAGCGACTGGTACCTCTATTGAGTCCAGTTCATCATGCAGAACTGAGCGGAGCAACAGCGACGCTCTCAGGGCCTTAAACAGAATTAAAATACAACTCCAACGAGTCATTTGTTGTTAAATTTATGAATTTAAAACCCGCGTAAAGACTCAACTATTTAATAAAGTTTTATTATTTTCTTCCATATCAAAACATCAATAAACATTGATTAATGGACCTAAACAATTCAGGTGTGTAGTCGTTATGTAGTAGAAATATATTTAATGGATTCACACACTGCTAAAAGTGTTGTAAGGTCTAGCAAGTAAAGGAAAAAATTTTTGGATCTAGAAGTTTGTAATCAATAGGTCCGCGGTTCGAATCCGTGCGGGGGCACCACTAAAATATAGACTCCACAATAAATTTTCCTTTCAAGAAAGATAGAACATAAGAACAACGAAGAACATACAAAGCACGAAGGTGGAATTGTTTGTAGTCGTTTTGTAGTCGTTCAGAATATAGATACCCGATGCGTTCAGTATCTGTTCTTTTGTTTAGCTTTCTACATTAACGAAGTAAATAAATGGAAGGACAGACTATGAAACTAACAGACAATTATATTTCTAAAATAAAGCATTTGGACAAAGATCAATTCTTCTCAATGCCAGGTGTAGAAGGTTTAACATTACAGGTTTATAAACACCCGTCAAAATCTAAGACATGGTTCTATCAGTACAGACCTAAAGGTAAATATCCAGTTAGATTAAAGATTGGTTCGTATGAAGAACTAGGGATTAATAAAGCAGTTACTAGAGCTAAGAAATTATCTAACGATATATTCATGGGTAAAGATCCCTATGAAATTAGACAAACATTTAAAGGCGAAAATACTTTAGGTGAGCAGTTAATAGAAAGTTATAAATCTATTCTTACACCAATTAGATATGCACCATCAACAATAGCAACAGTTAAAAATATATTTAGCAGCTACATTTTTAGAAAAACAAAAGATCCAAAGATCAGAGAACTATTTACGCAGCTAGATAATATTCAACATCAAAAAGTATCTTCAATAACCAACAATCAGATAAGAAAATTCCATCAAGTGATGGGTGCTAGAACACCAAGACAAGCTAATCTTTTTGTCGAGTATCTAAGAATGTTATTTAACATTTGGATTGAAAGAGGAATAACTAATAACCAACCCTGTCAGATAAAGAAGGAAGATAAGTTTGAAGAAAAAGAATATTTAGATTTTCTTAGGGAAGATGAGATTGACAGAGTTAGATCCATCATAATACAAAAAGATGAAAAGACAGGAAGGTTCTTAGGATCACATTATAAAAAACATAAGTTGTCAGTGGTTGCTTGTGCATTAATTGCTTATCAACTTTTCTCATCAAGACGTACGAGATCAGAGGCTAGCAAGATACAATGGTCAATGATCCGTGATGGATTGGTCCCTACTCTTAAACTAGAGAAAACAAAAACATCTAAGAAAAATAAAAAGACAGACTTTGCCATGGGTGATGATGAGTTAGATGTAATTAGAACAATCAAAAGAGATAGATTGAATAATCCTAAGAGTAAATTTTATTATCCACCAGAAGATCCGCGGTTCGATTACGTATTTCCGTCAGCAACATATGGACGAAACATTGGTAGTGGTAGAACTGCAAAATGTTTGTATTTAGTAGATGTAGATAAAACCTGGAAGAAGGTCCTATTGTTGGCTGGTGTAAAAAGAAAGTTAAAACATTACGCTCTAAGACATACACATGCTACTCAGCTTTTAAGATCTACAGGTAACTTAAAACTTGTAGCTGATACTCTTGGTATTACAATTAAACAGGCTAGTAAGTATTCTAAGACTCAGCATGAAGATGTTATTGAAGGTAAAAACAAGGCTTTCAAACAGGAAGATAAAACAACAACTTTAAAAAATATTATTTAAAGTCGCGTACCGCTAATGTTCCGTTGTCCGTTGGCAATCGAAAATGTATAAGAGGTTATGAGTAAGTGGGACAGACTTATAGAATATTTAGAAACTACTAATGCTAAACCTGACAAAGTATTAGCGTCAGTAAAAGCTGTATTTAAACCTAAAGGTAAAAGTAAGATTGAATATACTGACACGTATATTACTAGAAAAGCATATACAGCTCTAACCTGTCATGCCATTTATAATGCTAAAAAAGATAATCCAGCAGCATCATTAGATTACATAATTAGAGATCTACTTAGTAAAGATAGTTTTAAAATAAATTATCAAATGACACACCTAATTAAAAAAAGAAATCCTAAAACTAAAAAGATGGAATACTACGGGGACGATAAATCATTTTCTAAAAAAGATTCAAATCAACTCTACAATTCAGTTAAGAAAATATGGACCACGAATAAAGAAATAAGAAATGCATTAGAAAAATCTGATGGTAGATCTGTTGGCCCTATTGGAAAAAATCTTAGCGAAAATCTAAAATAATAAATACCCCCTGGCCCTCGGTATCTCTTAGTTAATCGTAATAATCACAAACATAAATTATATGTGTTCTATCAGCTGAGCTCATGGGACGATTGAGTAGTTAAATCACTGACGTTTTTAAAACTGACAGCTGGTGACGAAAAGGGAAACATATGAACACAAATAGAAAATATTTAAGACCAAGTGAAGTAGAGGAAATCTACGGAATAAAACAAGGAACACTGACTAAACAAAGAAGTCAGGGCTATGGCCTTCCCTATGTTGTTATTGGTCGTAAACCAAAAAAAAGAAAAGGTGGAATAATTCTTTATGACATTGACGTCATAGAGGACGCCTTCAAATCAAAAAACAAAGTGGAGCCTATTAACTATGAAAAACAATAATGTTGAAAAAGAATTACCTGGAAAGGGTGATCTTTCTGAAAAAGAAAAATTAATAAAGTTAGCCTCAGAAACAGCACCAGAAGAAAAAGAATTATCTGAGTTTGGGGATATGAAATACCAAGAGGCACTAGATAGATTCAAGAAAAATAATCCAGGTGCAACAGAAGAAGATTTTCTAAAAGCTATAATTAGAATTCCTATGAGCGGGGGTGGTTCCGCAAAGATAATTAAATTTTCTGATTACAAAGACCCAGCAAAAAAAGTTAAAGAAATAGATCTTGCTAGTCTATTCACACCTGGAAAAACTTTAGCATCACTTACGACCGATGAAAGGGAAAAAGTGAACATGCTGCTTAAATTAACTTTAGGAAAAAAGGACTAATGGAAAGAGTAAACTGTAGCGAACGTGAAATAGCTAAAATGTTTCAGATACCTATTAATTCTTTAAAAAGATGTAGATCTGAAAAAAGATTTGGCACTGATATTTGTTTTACTGCACCTTACTCTCACAAGATTTTATATGACATTAAAAACTTCAAAACATGGTTCGATGAAAACAAACTTCCAGGTCTTTTTACAGAGAACCAATACATAAGAAACCAATTAAAACATCTCAACATAGAATGTAACCAGCTAATTTCACAAGGTAAGCGGTTAGGGTTTTATCCTGACGGAAGGAGAAGGAAGAAATGAAAAAGGACCTAGGCATAAGATCATTATTACCACCATTCCAAACTGATGATGAGATAGCTGCACAAGAGGCTAGTAAAGCAGCAATAGAAAAAAGATTAGGTACAACTACACCTAAACCAATAATAATAAATACAATAGATAGAAATATTTCTTTCACACCTGATTTCTACAAACCTTTAAAATCAAAAAAACAGTTAGAAGATGAAAAGTTTAAAAGAGATTTCGAAAAAGAGTATGGCGACAAAGCTATTAAAAAAGATGTTTTTAAAAAAATAAAGAACAACAAAAGAGCTGGTAAAGCAGTATATGAAAATATGACTACTAATGAAGTAATCATAGCTGAATCAGAACCCTCTATTCAAAAGCAAGTAATCAACTATAGCCCAAATAAATTAAAAAATAAAAATGCTGCCAACAAATTAAATGGTCAGGTAATGGTAGATCCAAACCACCCTGATGGGTTTAGATTTACTGACGAAAAAGATCTCTATAAAAATTATGGTTCTAATCCTGAAAGATATGTTCAGGAGCTTGTGTATCTTTATGATGATGGTCCACCACCTACTACAGGTGTTGTTAAAAAGTTCGATAACTTAGACAAGGACTCATATCCAATGAACCAGACTAAGGAATTAAAGGCATATCAAAACGCATTTAATCAACTGTCCCCGATCCAACAAAAGCAAGTATTAGCAAATAAAAACAAACCTAAAAAGCTATGACAAACAAAGACATGAAACACCACCTGAAAGATCTATCCATGAACATGGCTAAAGCAGTTCAAGATTATGCTGCCACTATAAATAAATTAGCAACACATATCACTGCTTTGTGGACCGATTTAGAATTTAACAAACTTCGAATTAATGAGCTGAATGACATTATCCAAGACAAGAATTTTGAAATATCTGACCTGAATGATGCACTTAGAGAACTAGAAACTGAAAACAAAGAACTGAAAGAAGTTTGCGGTGGGGTTGCTCATTATGAAAAGAAAATAAAACAATTTATTAAAAAAGAGAGTGTTGACAACTAACCAATAGGAATTTTATGAGCCAGGACACAACAAGACCAGAAAGTAATAGTCAATTTATTAGACATGATAAATGCAATCACTGCCCTAGTAGTGATGCTGTTGCAGTATATGCAGACGGACACGGACATTGCTTTAGCTGTGAGTGGACAGGTCCATATGATGCACCAATTAAATTAAATGGTAGCAGCAAACCAAAGATAAATAAAAATAACTACACATACATGAAAGGCGATAAGAATGAAGTACCAGGAACATTTGATTTCACAGGACCAGGTGGTGAACGTAGGTTCAAATATAAGCTATCCAAAAATTACGACACCCATTACATCTACACTGACAAGGAAGGCTATACTACGTTCGTTGTTGAGAGGCAGTACAAAGATGAAACAAGACAAGAAAAGATCTTTTTTCCTCACACGAAACAAAAGAATAAAATTGATAGTTCTACGAGGTGGCAATCAAAAGCAATGCCCGAACCTAGAACAATCTATAACTTGCACAAATTAGTTAATGCTAGACAAAGTTCTGTGATTGTTTGTGAAGGTGAAAAGGCTGCTGACGCTTATATTAAATTGAATCTAATGCCATGCACAACTTGGTCAGGTGGAGCAAAACAAGTTCTAAAGAATGATTGGGAACCCCTTCTAGAATTTACAACTATAATATTATTTCCTGATAATGATGATGAAGGTTTTAATGCAATGCATAAGTTAGCAAAGCACCTACATGAAGATTTAAAGGTGGATTTAGAAAATATTAAAATAGTTTTATATCCTGACGATTTTCCAAATAAGTGGGATTTGGCTGATCCTAAGCCTGAAAACTCTAACACAGATGGACACACATTAGCATCTAATGCTCTTTCCTATGCAGAGGCCATAGATAATTATAGAGAAATTTGGAAACAACTAACACCAACAGAAGTTGCTGAGATTGATAAAGAAAAATCTGAAAGATTGTTAGCCATAGCACAGAATGTTTTTTACATCACAGAGCTAGATGAGATGTTAAATATTGAAAATGATACATTAATGCCTCTTAAATCATTTGATAATAACCTGAGCTATTTAAAGGTTGGTAAAAGCAAAAAGAAACCATCAACATTTTTATTAGAACAAGAACCTGAAATATTTAAACGTGCTAATTCATTTGAATTCAATCCCAAAAGACCAAGAGGATTAAATGATGTTCAAGGGGTGCCTATTGTCAACCGATACAGAGGACCTAATATTAAAGCTAAACAAGGTGATATTACTATGTGGAAAGATACACTAACTGATTTATTTGATGATGCAGATAGAGCAGATAACATAGAACAATATCTTGGTTGGTGTTTACAGAACCAGGGTGATAAGGCCATGTGGGCCCCGTTATGGATCTCACCAAAAAAAGGTATAGGTAAAAACTTTATAACAAATCTTGTTGGAGATAGTTTTGGTCTTAAAAACTATAAACCTAATCTTAAATATAAACATGTAATTGGTAAGTTTAATTCATGGATCATTGGAACTCAGTTTGCAATTATTAATGAAGTATTTTTGTCAAAGAACTTTAATAAGAAACAAGAACTATCAGAAGAAATAAAAGATTTAATTACTGAACCTTATATTCATATTGAAGAAAAATTTAGACGAGGTTTTGATTATCCTAACACCTGTAATTTTATTTTAATTTCTAATCACGAGGATTGTATGAACGTAGCTGATGATGAAAGAAGATACTATGTTGTTAAATGTACAGACAAAGTACGACTTAGAGATTATTGGAAACCACGTTATGATTGGGCTGCTGGTGATGGTAAGAGATTTGTGATGCACCACTTGTTGAATCTAAAAATAAAAGATCCTGACCTGTACAAAGAACGTGCACCAATAACTGATGACATGATTGCACTTGCTAAACTAAGTGAGCACCCAATATTCAAATGGCTTGATGAACACAGGGATGCTGAAACTGGACCATTTTCAAGATCAGGGGGCGGTGAATATAGAAGCTATAATTATATGATGACCGCAACTGACCTACATAAAACTTGTTACAATCTTAGACAAGAAGGCTCACTAGAAATTATAACTGAATGGTTAAAGAAAAGATCAACATCATGGGACGCAACTAAGCAAGTGTACACTAAACAAATAACTTGTGGCAATGGATCTAGACCTAGGGCCTACATGTTGCCGCCATTGGAACCTGATACTGCAAGGGAATATTGGATCTCACAACTAAGATCTCACCCTAATACTCAGCTTGGAATGTTGTATGAAATGAAAGTTGGATTTGATCCTAAGAATGGAACTATCAAACAACTTAGTAAAAAAGCTGGAACACCCAGCCCATACTAATGTTTAATTTTTTTTCTGATAATAAGAAAATAATAAAACAGCAGCTGGATATGATTGAATATTTAATTGCGGACAACAAAAGGCTGCGAAATAAACTTGATAAAATATACCACCGCCAGGGGCTACAGTTTGGTGGGACTCAGCAACTCACTAAAAACAAAAAAAAGTAATTGGCCCTTCTCAACCCTAAACACCTATCTGATAGGTATAAAGCCCCTTATCTTTTTCTTTTCCCCTGAGTAAGTTGAGTAAGTTGTGAATGTGTTGATTTTACTATTTTATTTCTATCTCACTTAACTCATCGCTGCTATTCCCTGGAAGGTTACTAGTTACCCTGTTTGTTTGCGTGTGTTTGAATAAGCTAGGATCCTTTTGAATAAAAGCCGAAAAAAATTGTTAACCTAAGAGGCGGTGTTTACTCAGGTCAGAAAAAAAATTTACTCAGTTAGAACAAATTGATTCACTAAGAAATATTAGTTTGATATAATAGTAATTACATTAATAGTATTCTATTGAGCTAGGTGAGTAAGTCTGTCCTGGTGAACTTGCTTAGCTCAGTGGTTGTGGTCAATGGTCCGTGTCCATGATCCCTGTTGAATCAATCCTAATTATACTGCCTTTGCTACCTTAGCATTAGCATGATAGCAGCTCTTGCAAATACTGCCTGTAGAATACTCAAATTCTGAAAAATATATTGTAAAATCTGTTCTAGCAATCTCTGTTCGATCACCACCGCAGAAGATGCACCGATCATGGCTCACATTCTCAAACACTGATTTATGATTTTCTTTTCCTGTTCCTCTATACCAAGCCATGTAGGAATTTATAGGACAGTAAGAATCTAGATGCAAAAAATATTTTTTTTATTTTTTAAGGTGGATAACTTTTCACCAGGACCTTAAGACCAAACCCTAGTAAAGTATTGGATATAATCTATACATTACCACAGAAGAAAACATCGCTTTTAAGAGTCCAAAGAGGGGCACAGATAATCGGTCGGGACCCCTTTCGACAAGTTCACCATGGGGAACTGAGCGGAGCAACAGCGACGCTCTCAGGGCCTTCAACAGAATTAAAATACAACTCCAACGAGTCATTTGTTGTTAATTTTTTGGATTTAAAAACCACGTAAAGACTCAACTATTTAATAAAGTTTTATTATTTTCTTTGTGAGTAAAACATCAATAAACTCTGATTAATAAAGCTAAACAATTAAGGTGTGTAGTCGTTATGTAGTAGAAATATATTTAATGGATTCACATAGCTCTAAAACCATTGTATAGTCTAGCAAGTAAAGGAAAAATTTTTTGGATCTAGAAGTTTGTAATTAATGATCCATAAAATATCTTTT
>Ga0208157_1000371_pt1 | contig 25518 bp, 15 predicted proteins | sample 5_EtaG_FD_184077 | JGI IMG/M metagenome (GOLD analysis project Ga0208157, IMG submission 184077) | Marine viral communities from the Subarctic Pacific Ocean - 5_ETSP_OMZ_AT15132 metaG (SPAdes) (version 2) | ecosystem: Environmental > Aquatic > Marine > Oceanic | place: Pacific Ocean | collected...
ACGTTAAGGATGAACCATTTTTCTTTTTGCTTGAATACATTAATGAGCCCGACGAACTGTGCGTGTTCTTAGCTGTTGAGGAAATTGATGTTGACACATACTTAGATTATATATTAGAAAACAATACACTTAAATTAAATACCAATGAATAGAAACAAACACTTAGAAGAAAGATTAATCAACATTGTAAACACAAGCTTCAATGTTGACGTAAGAAAAAAGAACAGAAAAAGAGAGGCAATAGACGCTCGTAGTATAGTATGTAAAATATTATACGACCACGGATACACCAAGACCAATATTGCCAAGGTTTTAAACCAACATCACGCGACTGTGGTTCACACCCTTAAGATGTTTCCTATTTATATAGAGCAAGACGTTTTACTGCGCTATAGATACGACCAATGCAGAGAAACCTATTGTGTAGAGAAGAAAGATTTAGAGTTTGATGTGTTTGATTTTAGCAACATCGAGTCTCTTCGTAATGAGATAATCAGATTGAAAATTGAAAATAAATCTTTGATTAATGAAAATAAATCTTTACATTCGTTAACAAAGGAACAGGTTAAGTATGCCCCACTACTTAAAATTTTCAAAGAGAGAGTCACGGATAAAAACGTAGACACCTTTAGAAAAAAACTAAGAGCAATAGCTAACGGTATACGTCAAAATTAAAATATGAATTCATCAGCAGTCGAACAAAGAAGACTTACACATATAAATGTGCTGATGGAACAATTCTATTCTCATAATGCTAATATATATGAGCACCTTGTAGACAGAGAGGTGGATGAGTGTAGGGAAGAAGTGGAGTCCTTTATTGCAAAACTAAAAGAACTACAACAATCCCTGACAGATGAGCTGTAAGGTTTGTTTAAAATGCGGTGAATCTAAACCAATAGAATATTATTGGTCTGCAGGAATAAAGAACGGTAAGCAACACCAACGAAGAACCTGTATAAACTGCTACCGACAAGTAAAAAAGAATTACAAGAAAAGAAAAAAAGAGTGGTATACCAATCTGAAGAAGAACCTGAGCTGTGACAAGTGTGGTTACTCCAATCTTACACATCCCTCGTTCAGCTCTAACGCTATTCAGTTTCATCATCCTAATGACGATAAAGAGTTTACCATTGGAGATGGAATCCATACGGGTTACTCTCGTAAAAGAATTGTAGAAGAAATTAAAAAATGCACGGTGCTTTGTGCAAGGTGCCACGCAGAAGAACACGATAACTTAAATTAAATATATATGTCTTATTGCCCGGAATGTAAAAAAGAATTAGTGTGGGGAGGTGACCACAGCTACGAGGATTATGGAATCTCAGAGAAAGAAGGAATAGTTTCCAACCTTACCTGTAAAGATGAGGACTGCGAGGTTGATACCGTAATAGTATACAAGGATTTTGAATGAGCAAAAATTATTTGAGTACCTAAAAAAGTATTGGGTAGACCTTGAGGACTCAGAAGAAGAGACGTCGAGATATGACTGCTATAGTAAATCAACACGGACTCGAATAGAATTAAAGTGTCGTCGAAGACACTACGATACTCTGATGATTGAAAAAGGAAAGTACGATTACCTTATCGACAGGCACAGGAGTCACGGAGAGATACCACTGTACATCAACTCTACCCCTCAAGGAATTTACTGCTTTGATTTACGAAACGATATAGGTGATTGGATAACGGACAAACGAATGCCAAAGCAAACTGACTTTGAAAATAATAATAGAACACAAAAAACATACTGCCTGCTGCCACTATCTCAGGCTATTACAATAAAGAATATGGACAAGAAAACAAAAGCAATTAAAAAGTTTGTGGAAAGGTTCAAGGGTGCTTACAAGAAGTTAGACCCTGCTGACATTGACTACAGGATATCAGACAAAGACGGAAACATTATTGCCTATGCCGAGGTAACGGTCATCACTAAGTACATTGCCAACTGCTACCCTCTTACAGTTCACTCTTCTAAAGCTGTTAAGCTGTGCTCAAAAAGATTAAACCCTGTTTTGATATGGGCATTGGAGGACGGAATATTATACGCAAAGGTATCCGATTTGGTGGGGGAGGTCAAGTGGGATAGAGACGAGCTGATGCTATACTATCCTAAACAAAAGACACTTAAATACGCAAAGTATTATTAACTATATCTTCGCTTCGGTGGTCGTAGATTCTTTGGCTTCTTTGTGAATCCATCGGTCAAGTGATAGTATCTCACCTGCTTGTCTGTAAAAACCTTACCGCTCGGGCTTTCGTATTTCTTTTCTCCTATCTTTTTAAATGGCATACTTTTTATTTATCTTTTTTACCCCCTTCCTGTACATAGTCACTGTAGTTCAACAACTTTAAAAGGAACTGTCCCGCATCATCAAAGTCTCCCGCCGCTATGTCTCCGTAGTTATCTATTACGTTGTCAATTTGTCGGGCAGGAATACCAAGCAGATTGAATAACCCGAAGCTCATCTTGTCAAAATACTTGTCCTTTGTTTCCTGTTTTTGAGCTGCGTTCCATTTAGCAAAATTTATTATAATACCCTGAGCCTCTTGATATAGAGGAATGTTTCTGAGTTTACCTGCCCACGGCTTGTTCTCAAGACCATCAGCAACTCCTGCTATTATATCTCCTATAATAAACACCGACTCAATATTTCCTAACAACAAAGACCTTAAAGATAGAAAGTGTTCAGTGTCGTCCTCGTCCCAATCTTGTGCGAGACCCGGTAAACCTAATGCTACATACTTAAAGAACGTTGGCACAACAAAATGATACGTCACAAAGGTTCTGATGTTATCCCTAAGACTTCCTTTACCCGTCTCATTCATTAGCTTGGGGTCCATTGTTTGAGCAAGCTTGGTGAGCTTTCTTGATATCTCCCGAAGAGCATACAGCTCTTTTCTATATAGTGCTCTTGGACTTGAGGTGAATAATTGAAACGACCTCGTCAATGCACTATCTGTTGAGAAGTGGTCTTTGTCCTGTATGTCTGAAGACTGCTGAGTAGAAAGAATTTGTGGAACCGTTTTCTTTATTGCATAGTCTTTTATCTCTTGCTCTGTGGCGTTAGGGTTTTTCTTTTTGTATTCTGCCTTGTAGTAAAGATAGTTAGGAATACTTCCCATTACACCACCCATATCACCTGCCTTTACAAGATACATCATAAAGTTTCTCACTTTATTATATTTCGTCTTGCTGATTGTACCTGTCTGCTGTGGTCCTAAGACGTCTGCCTCCTTGCCCTTTTGATACATCTCTAATATCTCAGCAAAGTCATTTCGCTCATATCTATTCTGAAGCTCGGGAGAGTTTTCGTACATCTCCTTCCAAGTATTGTTCCATTTTCCTACGCCATTTGCTTTAAAAAACACATCCTCGAAACCGTATTTCACCCAATTTCTATACCCAATATAATCCGCAAACGCTAAAGAAGAGGTCATCTGCTTTAACGCTACAGTAGGATTCAATCCAAGTTTACTTATTGCAAACGCACTTGTAGCTTTAGTAAACACAGGATGGTCGGAAGTGAGTCTTGCGTTTCTTCTTTGAATTACTTTCTCCAACATATCCTTCAGCACATTATAAGTATCGGCATCTGTGTAAGAGGTAATACCCTCTTTTACCAATCCGTCTGTATACATCTTTGATACATCATTCATATTCTCTCCATACGCTCTGAAGTATTCCATCTCATCAATGTACTGCTGAAGCATATTGTCTCCACTCACGGTTCGTATAGACCTCTTGTTGTTTATTCTCATCATTGTAGATTGGCTACCCACACTTGTGCGATAGGAGTTAGCCACTGACATTACATCAGACATCTCCTCAGGTCCCCCTTCTCTAACTAACCTACCTGCGTACTTGCTATTCCAAGGCATATTAGTTCGGTATATTTTTTTGTATACCTCATTGTACCTTTCATAGACCTCAGGGAAATATTGTTCGACCTGCCAATCAGCCCACTCCCTAACCTTCGGGTCAAGCTTCTGATTCATCTGTTTCATTATTTCTTCTGAGTTAAACCCATCAAACTTAGTGACAAAGCCCGGATGATTTGCGGGGTCTTTATATTGATTGTACAAATAATACATTTCATTTTGACTGTATGTCTCTACCAACCCGTCAATCTCTTTTTGAATTCTTCTTTTTTCTGCTTTACTATTGGTCCTGTTTAGTTTACTTTTCAAACTATCGTATCGTGCTTGGTCTAATATTATCTCTACATTTCTCTTTTGATTTCGCTCTGATATTTGTACATATTTCTTACCAAATATTCTTTTAGCATTCTGCTCAAGTATATTAAACTGAACTTGTGCTCCGCTTCTATATGTTCTTCGAGAGTCATTCAGCTTCTCCATAATTAGCTTGTAAGAAACTCCTCCAAAGTTTTCTCCCTGACCTTTAGACACCCTGCTAACTAATCCCTCTACAGATTCTACCCTTTTGTTAACCCAACCAAACAAAAATCCTTGAATATTTTTTACAATCTTACGAGCTTGCTGCTTGTCTCTTCTATTGTCTCTCTCTCTTAACTTTCGTCGAGCCTCGGTAATAGATTTCTTATCATTAAAATCCACCTTAATACCTGTGACGTCTTCAAAAAACTCAGACTTTAAATTGTTGTATCTTTCCTTCGCCTCTCTAATAACTTCGTTGTATGCGTCTCTCTCAAGTGACAGCATATTTTTTAAGTTGTTTTTTACCTGAGATAATACGTCAGCTTTGTAAGGACTATCGTTCTCCATTAGCAATGCTTGATTGTAAAGTATCGCAACTTCTATATCGTACATTCTTGCTGCGTCCTCAGTGGAAATATCACCCTCGAGATTAGAAAGCTTATCGAACTCCTTTCTCAGTACGTCTATTTTATCTGATATAACCTCAGCATCTGCCTTGAGTTTAGAAAGGTCTGCCTCTATCTTCTCTATCTTTTCTTGGTTGTTGTTTCTTACCGCCCTAACAAGCTGAGCTTGAAGCTTCTCAATCTTGATGTAATCGACAGGGTCAATAGCCAAGTCCTCCTTGATTCTTGACACCCTTTCTACCGCTTCAGGTAAAAGGTTAACACCCTTCTTACGTCCACCCTCATCCTTCACTGTCTTAATAGAAAGCGTCTTGTTGATTGATGCAATGGTATCGTCTACTCTTTTCTGAGTGATGAGCTTGGTAACTTTATTCATTACCATTCGGATGTCATCATCAGGCTTGACCGCAAGCGACTCAAAGTTTTGGTAGAACTTTGCATTAGTTATCTCACTTATAAGCTGTGTTACTTCTTTGGATTCCCATTTTGTTTTAGGGAAGTTTTTTCTAACAAACAATCTCAACTGTGTCTGTAAGTTAGACAGCTCCTTAGCTCCTTTTCTTCTTTGTCTTACAGTCTCTCTCATCACCTTAATATCGGCGGCGACATCTGTGTTTTGATTTATCTGAAGGTTTGCATTCAATGCAATCAATAGATTCTTTTGAAGAGTGTCGTTGAATGTTTTGAATGTTCTGTCTCTTTTCAAAAACTCTTGAGCTTTAGCTTGCACTTGAGCTAAGTCAGGATTTGTTTCTCTAATAAACTTACGAATCTTCTTAATAGTACGGTCATACATTGCCATTCCCTCATTAACTCCTCCGGGTACGTTGGCAAAAGCCTGAGGGAAACTGTTATCAAATAAGTCCTCGTTTATTTTTAACGCCTTCTTTATCTCTGTAACCGTGTATCCTTTCTGCTGTAGATATATCTTTATTGCGGCATCAGAGAAACCATTGTTACGTCCGTACACAATAACTTGGTTCATATCTTGAGATGCACTAAACGCTACCTCGGGATTCTTCAACTTGGTCAAGGACCTTGCGTCTTTACCTCTAAGCGGTTGACCGCTAAAGATATCTGCCAATGCCATCCCTAAGAACTCATCAAGATTAATGTCTTGGAGCTCACCAACCTTTACATCTTTAGACATTCGGAATGAAGACTGAATAAACTTCCACATACTAAGAAGCCATTCCTTAAATTTACTTTGAGTTGCGGCTTCTGCTATTGTCTCCCCTTTATTACCAATCAATATAGCCATAGCCTCGTGAGCTGCCTTGGCTGTGTCGCCATCAAAAATCTCTAATTGTTTTTGATATTCTTCAGTTTGCTTTACAAGCTCAACACCCCTACTGTATATCTTCTTTCCCTTTGCAGATGTCTGTAACCAAGTCTGCCAAACGTGACCCATCTCGTGAATCGCGGTATTGTATAAGTCTGACTGCGTGTTGTGTACCTCAGGGTTGATGTATATATCACCGTCTATAGTAACACCATAAACAACCTTGCCATCTAAAAATTTCTTGTTAATTTTTTCCGACTTCATCACGTTGTCGAATGTCTCTTGGTCAACCGAAAGAACCACGCCGGGGAAGGATTGATTTAGAAACGAGATAAACTGTTGCTCTTGTGTTATGTTGTTACTTGCTATCGCTCCAATAAACTCTTCATTAGGAAGTCCGTTCTGTACGCCAAGTGTTTCAGTGAGTATAGTACCTACACTCGCTTCGTCAAGCTCACCGGGTTTAGGTGCTGTCTCCTGTTGTTTTTTAGTAAGTCTTTTGTATTTAGACTTACTCATTCTCTTTTGCTTTTTCTCCACCTTAGTAAGACCCGACATCGCGTTTGCAAATGCTTGAGGGTAAGCCTTTACAACAGACACGGGGTTCTCCACAATACCTATTGTTTTTCCCTTTGTACCTACAGAGTAGTTAGGATGCTGAGTATCTATAACGGCTTCCTCTAATGTGGTCTCCACAAGTTCATTTGTTTGTGGATTAAACTTACCTATCTCTATTGCTTGTAGCGCAATTATATTGCGCTGTGGAACATCTTTAAGCTGAGGTTCAACAATAAGGTCTGTTATAGGACCAAGATGCACGAGCTCCAAGGCTTCTTTTGTCATACCCTCTATCAATGCTGAAGGCACAACCTTGTCTGACCTCGACGGAGCTTTAGATTCTCCCGCTCGATTTGGTTGACCAAAAGTTATTTGTTCTAACAACACTCTTCTTGCAGGAAGAGATAATGTTTGAATGAAATCAATACTTACAACATCATCTATAGTTTTTGGATTTAGTTTAGCTAAAGTCTTTAGCGTTTCTTTATGTCCCGTTACCTCTTTCTGATAATTTTTTATTGTAAGAGGTTTTAGCTTCTCACCCTTCTCGCTTAGTCCTGTTTTGATTGACCTCTCTCTTGTTTTAATTTTATCTTTGATAGATTGTTTCAAAAGCTTTACAGCATTCCTTCTGTTCTTTAAAGGAATCTTTGTAAGGTTGTCCTTAAGAACTCTAAACGTAGCCTCGTTAGAAAGTATAGAGCCCTCACCCATCTTAACTACAGACATTGGAATGTGTCCTGCAAACTCAGGGTTTGCTTTCCACCACTCCTCAAACACTTCTTTGTTTTGTTCGTATGTCTTAACAGCTTTATTAAAAATATCGGCTGCCTCTTTTTCAGTGGTGTTTGCCCACGCCGCATTCTCATTTCCTTGTGTGCCTGTAAATCCAAGACCACCTCGAAGATTGTCTATTGTATTTCCTGTTTGAGGATTCACAATATCTCCTGTTCTTAGTTGGTCGGATATAGTAAAGATAGTAGGGATACCATCTATTATCTGTAGGTTAGTAATCGTTGGAAGCTCTCGGTCTGTTCTCTCGTTAAGCTCTTGAGTATTTATAGTGACGCCCTCAGCCGTAGTATCTAAGTTGGTACTTACATTACCCGACTCCATCTCATTCATCTTTTCAACTACATCTTGAACATCTGCTTCAGTATCTTGAGACACCTCTTCTTGAACTTGACGCATCATATCAACTCCTGCTTTTGTACCTATCTCTCTAATTCCTTTTAGGGCTGCTGCATTTGTTTCGTATACACCTGTAATTCGTAGCATATTGGCTATCTCGCCATACGTCATATCATCACCTTCTAAAGCTTCTTGTAGCTGAAGAGGATAGTTTTCTGCATTTATATTTACCTCGTTGCCTTTGACGTAATCTTCAAAGACATCGACAACAGTATCATTGAAATCTATATTTTCAGCCCTAAGCCTTGATTTTAATGAGCGAAGTATAGACGACAATACTTCTTTAGGCGGTACTTTGTCAAATATAATATAGTCCTCATTTTGCGCCCGCTTAGTTCTAAACTGCGGGTCTTTACCTGCCTCTAACTCTGCTGTTGTTTTAGGACGGATTGTAACATCTACTTTTGCTCTTTGAATTTGCTTACCGTCTTTTATAATTGCAGGTACTGATACGTTAGAAATTTCCCTGACCGTTAAATCAGTATCAAGGTCTTTGGCTTCCTTGGTTGTTCTTGTGTCGTCAACCTCTATAATAGAACCTTCAAGCAAGATAGTCCCTAAAAGTGGTTTAATTTCAATACCCTGCTCATTTAATTCCTGCTCTGCCTGCTCAAAAATAGCGGCATCTTCCTTAGAGATAGTAGCTCCTTTTTGCTCTGCTACATATTTGTTATTCTTATATTGCTGTATTGCTTGAGCCTTGTCTTTTACAGTAGTTGCTTCTTGTAGGGCTTTCTTATATTTTTGTATTACTTTGTTTAGACGTTTTTGAATTTTAGAGTCTTTATCCTGCTTACGTGAAGACTGCTGACCTTCATCGGTAGTTTGCTTAATCATTTCAAAACCTGTATCGGTTTTTCTTGCTAAGTTATTTCTAACCAAGCTCTCCCAAAGTTTCTCTCCCGGCTTAACACCACCCTCCTCAACGAACATAGTGCTTGACACAACTTTTCTATCTCCAACTATATTATTAATAGCCTGATAAGCCTTGGTCGCTATGCCTTGTTTTTGATTGCCGGGTAAAACATCTACGTCCTGAACTACAATCTCTCCTTTACTGTTTTGAGTAAACATAACCTCACCAACCGCTTGACCGTCTTGCTCTATGGTATAAACATTACCCTGCTTTTCTTGTGACCTTGTAGGATTTACTACAAGGGAAACCTCTTGAGTCGGTGTCGTCGGCGACACTTCTTGTTCTTGTAGGGATGTGTTTAGTTTGTATAAGTTTTCTTTTGCTCGCTGAAGTATTTCTTCCTGCGTAATTACAGGGGCTCTTCTTCTGCCTATTAAAAAGTTTCTTCTTCCCGGACCTTTCTCCTCTTTGAGTTGTTGTTCAGCCGCCTTTAATTGAGAGTCTTTGTTCGCCTGAAGTTCTTGGTTCCACTGTTCCTCCAACATTTCTTGAGTTGATTGAACGGGTGTCGTTGGCGACACTTGCTCATCCACGCTAACGGTTTGTTCTGTTGGCGTAGTAGTATCTTCTGCGGTTGTCGTCTCTGTTGGCGTAGTAGTATCTTTTGCGGTTGTCGTCTCTGTTGGCGTAGTAGTATCTCCTAATTGCTGAGCCAACAATCGAGCCTCTGCCTCCTCCTCTGTAAGTCCCGAAAGGTCTTCCATCTCTGCCTCTTTCTCTGCCTCTTTTTTAGTATCCTCTCTAACTGATTCCTTCATCATCCCTTGGAATCTCCAAGCTTTGAAATTCAAATCCGTTTCCCCTGATTTTTTCTGCGCTTCATACTCTCTTGTACTTTCAGCAAGCTCTTTCTCGGCAGCCCTGCTCAGCTCTGCTATATCTTCTTCGATTATTTTTAACTGTCGCTGTTGCTCTTTAGATGCGCCCTTATCAAGTTTATCTATTGCCTCTTGTAGTCCTTTCTTTTGTAGGGCAAGGTATAATATCTTCTTGCCATACTCAGGAGCAAACTCACTTGGTATAGTGTTCTTGAGTCCTATTAATATTTCATAGTTCCTCATCTGAGTATCCGCCTCCTCTTGAGTTAATAGTTCTCCGGTACTCGGATTGTTAACCAAACCAACAGCGGCGTCTAAGGCTGCTCTCTGCTGTACCACGAAGTCCTCCACATTCTCAATCTCTGACACCTGCTTAAACAGCTCAAAGTGACCGTCCGAAATCTCGTTAAATTCAAAGGACTGTGAAGCTTGAGTAACAGCACTTGGCATACCCATAACAATACCACCTACCATCTCCGCTAATCCTGCGTGATTAGCCTGTGTAAGAAGTTCCATATTAGCAGCGTTATCCAAACTAAAGCTACCGTCTTTATCCTGAAGAGTTATTACATTTTTAAAAGAGTCTGTTTTGTTAGCGAGGTCGTACAGCTCTTTACCATATACATCTGCCAACTCTTGTAAAAATCCTGTTTCATATTCAGCGGCTCCTGACGAACCGGCGAGTATAGCTGTCTTTGCAATTTTCCCTCCAACAGAATTCCCTATGTTCTTTATAACTGTTTCCCTGAATGTTCTTGCCGTCTGTTGCGCAACAGGTCTTTTTGTAAATTGAGCTATAGATTTACCTACAATACTCGAAACAAAAGACGAGTTCCCTAACATATTTCTCATACCAACTTCTTCGAGCACAGCCACTGTCAGCCCTAATGGTATTTTTAGTTTTAGCTTTTCAGCCTCGCTTAGATTTGCAAGCTCAGGATTATTATTAAATTGGTCATCTATATGCTCCGCTCCCATTGCGTAAAAGGAAGCTATTCTAAATGGTCCCGTCATCATCGCGGGAGATGAGCGCAATAATCCCGTAAGACCCTGAGCAAACCATCCCTGTTCATTGAACTTCGCTACGGTTTTGTTACTAACCATATCACCTCCAAGCTCTACCTTACCGTCCTTTATGGCTACTGAGCCGTCTAAAGGAGTCAATCCGGCGAAAGCAGCACTTGAGCTGAATTGGTCTAAGCCACCGAACATCACTCCTGAAGCAAGCTCCCCTGCTATTTTTACAGGAGCCTTAGTGTTTTTCTTCCACGCTTTTAATTCAGCATCGGTAAATAATTTATCGCCTGTAATTCCTTCGTGAACATAGTTGTATAAGTTCCCTACATCTCCTGCCATATCAATATACCCTGCAACTGTCTCCGCGCCCCCTCGAGCAAACTCTCCTACAAAAAGCTCAGGCAGATTACTGATATCCCACTCAACATAATTCAAAGCCCTGTAACCTAATGAGCGGTTCATTTCATTAAGTACGTTTTCGTAGTTCGTTATAGCTTTGCTTCCAAGAATGTGTTCTTGTACAATTTTCGCCTGTAACCCTTGAACCTCAAGTCTCTTTGCTTCATATTGAGCTCTTAGCTCAGTGTTTAAAACGTCTTTATTTAAAGCATCACCTATAGCGTTAAGCTCTTTTTCTTTTTGCTCAAATTCAGCCGTGTTGGATTCTATCGAAGTTTCTAATTCTTTAAGAGCTAATGCGTCTTCTTCTATCATACTCGCCCTACGAGTGTCGTATCCTGCTTCGGTGTAATAGTCCTCGTAATCAAACTCTGTACCCATACCCACCTGACTTGCATCTCCGGGAGAAAGCATTGCTTGTGCAACCCGTTGTTCGTCGCTTAGTTCTGTGTCAATATACTCTGTCATCAGGAATCTTTTTATATCTCTTCCTGACTCAGCGTCTCCCGCATCTGTCCAATTATCAAGACTTATCTCCGTGCTGTTTCCATTAGGAGAGTAGATTGTTACGTTGTCCCCTGCGCCTGATTCCTCAAATCTAAAACCAAACTGCCCGAACTTAGCCCTTAAAGAACCCACTACCCCTTCTTCTTCTCTGCCCGCAAGAGCCGTGTAGTTTATAGTTTCTAAGGCTGTATTAAAACCATATCCTGTAGGTAAATCCTCAGGGTCATAAAACTCACCATTGACCTCCACAAATCCTGCCTTTTTCTTTTGTTGGTCTTGAATAGCTTTTAACTGTTGATTATATAAAAGCTTTGCGGCTTTATTCTTTCCTTCACTGACTAAAGACGAGATAAGCTCTCTATCCACATTAGCCACGGTTTCCTGCCCTGCAAGAAAATCCTCAACGGTAGGTGCGTTCGCTAAGTTTATGATTCCTTTCGCTTGAAGATTAAGGTCGTCGATTAATCTTAATTGGTCCGCTATTTTCTTTTTTTCCTCATCAGTTTTGTTTGACTGAAGTTGGTCAAGTAAATCTTTCTTTTGGGTTCTTCTATAGTCTATACCACTCGCAAGACTGTCTCTGTATTTCTTAATGTTTGCTGCTCTAACTTTAGGGTCTGAAGCCTCAAGGTCTATCCTCTCCCCTCCAAATTCAATTTGCTTAAACCTGTCAGGGTCTTTAATCTTATCTATAACAGTATTCTCTACAGGCTGCAGAGGCTCAAATCCCCCTTCGCCTGCAAAAGCACCATCGGCAAGACCTCCTAAAAACTGAGATTGCTCTTCAGTAAGCTTAGGTTTCTCTGCTGATTCCGATGAACCATCTTCCGAGCCTGATGCCAAACTTTCTTGGTAATCTCCAATAATTTGACCAACGGAGCGAGTATCGCCTTTTTTTTTTACCCAACCACTATTTTCTGAGTTAATATCTACCCCTTGAGTGCCTCCCCAAGCTGATGAAAAATCGTCTAAAGACGAAGTTTTAAATAAGCCTCTATCCTTACCAAGTTCAAACAATGCTCTTACTTGATTAGGGTCGGCATTGGAAAACATTTCAAAAGATGAAGCTTCCGTAATAAGACCTCGGTCTAAATAAAGGTCGTAAAGTTGTTGAAGTTTATCGTTCATTATTTTTAATTTGTTTACCCACCTGTATTGCCCTGCAGTATAACATCTCCTGAAGCTTCACCATTGTTGTCTTCCCTATCGTTTCCCTTGCTTCCTGTTTCCGTTCTGTTTCTGTTTATATTATCTATAGCCTCCTTACTGTTCTTACCCGCTGCAATAGCTTTTGCTAACTCATCAGCACCCAACGTATAACCCGCGTTTACGAGCACCTTTCCATTAGCATCTACTACAGTTTTATTGTCGTCGCTATCCACACTAAAACGTAAACCTGCTTGCTCCGCTAATGCCTCAAGTTTGTCATAGTCATCCCCTGCCTCGATAAGTTCTTTATCAAAGGCTTGAAGTCTTGCTTGCTTTGAAGTCTGTATAAGTCTCTTTTCCGTTTTTATGCTCTCAAAATTAGGGTCACCCTTCAATTTTCTATTAGTGCTAAATCCATCTTTACCAATCTGTCTCTTAAGGTCGCTAACACCTGATATACCGTGAACTAAATTACCGAGCTCAGCGTGCAAAAGAAGATTCATTTCGCTTGGGTTATAAGCTTTTGTTATGGGTATCACCTCATTGTCTTCATTCATTTTGTATATAGTTATATTTTGGTTTTCACCTATACCTGAAAAGTCAATATCTACAATACCATTCTGTTGTGCGATTGGGTTTTCTACTATGGCGTCTACCGCTGCTTGACGAGCGATAGCATCTTCTGCTGTAAATATTTGATTCCATAACGTCACAACTCCGAGTCCTTTTTCTTTATCTACAGCCTCTGAACCTTTTGTTGTTCCATAAGCTCGTTCAAAAGAAGTCTCAGGTTTAAACCCTGCACTCTTAGCTTCTTCAGATGTTGATATCTTACTTCTAAGATTAAGCCTAAGTAGTTTTCTAACGTCTTCCTCTTGCTCCTCTGTAAAATCCAAGTCAAGTTCTCCTGATGGCTTTCTTTTAACTATAATAACATCTTCTCTTCTGTTACCATTTTTGTCTAATGCATCTTCTTCTGTGTTAACAAAAGTATAATCAAAATCATTTCTAACATTCTCTGTAAGCATAGATGAAACATTGAATTGATTAACCATATACTTCTCTATAATATTGTTTTCGGCTGCTAAATAAGAGTTCGCCGCAAGAGCTTCCTGCTGTCTTCTTTCAGCTAATGCTTTTTCTTCGGGTGTAGTGGCATTGTCAACTGCTGCTTGTAACGAAGCCTTTTCTGAGTCCGTTAAATAGTTTCCATTTTTTTTATCTATAAAGGTATATATCGTATTTAAGTCATTTGATTTTTTAGCTGCATCTATAACCATTGATTTTACTTCTCCAAGCATTGCTTCTTCTTGAAGCATTGCAGTATCTAAATCAAAATAATTAAAGTCCTGCTTGATTCTTGCGTTTAATTCATTGACGGTATAGTTGTAGTTAGGGTCAAGTCTTCTTACCCCGTCTTCTCCGGTTATCATCTTACCTAAACTTACTTGTCCGTTAGTTTGGTTTATAACAGCTTTAGCGTCCGACAGATTTCCTAAGCCTTCCGCCTGCTCCATAAACCACATCTCTAATTCTTGATTTCTTTGAGCGGGGTCGGTAGCTGTACTTCTCTCCATCTTTCTTGCTGCTTCTTCTTGATACTTCTTAGCCAAGTCAAACATCGTGTTAGTCCCATCGTTTAGATTCTGACGCATTATAGCGTAGTCCTTTGGTTTTAACATTCCTGAACGAAGTAATTTATCTTGAATCAACCTTGTCTCTTGTGCGCTGCCCGCAAACTCTAATGCAAATTCTTTTGCAGGAACGAAGTCGCCCATAGGCGCATTCGATAATGTTTCACCAAGCTCTCGAGTCTCTTTGTCAATGGCTGCTTTTTTAGCCTCTCTTAATCGTGCTTCCTCTTTAAGCATATTGGTCATATCCTGACCGACCTCAGCCCAATTTATTGTTGAGTCTGCACTTCTCTCTGCATATTTATAGTAAGTAGCCATAGTTTATTATAGTTGAAAAGGGTTTACTCTATTTGGTTGACTATTATAATTTTCAAAATATTGAGTATTAAATAGCTGTGCTCTTTGTTGTGGTGTAAGCTCTTGTTTAAATTGTCTAAATTGCTTGTTCGTCATATCTCCTACAGCTCCCAAGTCTAAGTTAGTAAATCCATCGGTACCTGCCTGACCCATAGTCCGGGAAACTCCGCCGTCTTTACCCATTACGTTTCCAAACTTAGCAAACTCTTCAGGGGTAAACTGCATACTTCCAACCGCTGCTTTCTGAGCGGACCTGTTTTGTTGGTATAATGGAACCATAGACAGTCCCTGTTGCGCGACACTCATTGCTCCTTCAATTCCTTCTCCAACTTTTGCAGCTCGCATCTCTGCAGCGTTAGCAGCCGCCTGCTGTGCTCCTGCAGCTTCTTCCAAATCTAACTGAACACCCAAGTCTCTAAGTCTTGTGTCTTCTTGAGCGGTGAGCTTTTGCAAGTCACTAAGCTCCTCACCCATAGCGGTTCTTGTTGCAGCTTGTTGCTTTTGACCTGCCAAGCCTACTCTACCTATGTTAGCCGCAACATCCCGAGCTCCACCCTCTCGCATTGCCTGAGTTGCACCTGCCTGAGCTTGTAGTGTAGCATCTCTTTCTAACTCATACTTTTCTTTTTGTACCGCAAGGTCTTCAAAGTAGTTTACTCCAAGAGCTTTACGTGCCTGCTCCATAGAATTCTCTGCGTCTCTTTCTGCTTGCTTTTGTAGTTTCTTCTGCTTTCCCGCCTGTATAAATGAGGCTGTAGTTGTACCTGCTGTTATTGCTAAGCCTGCTATTCCCGTTATTAATCCCGACATAATAATCCTTTTGTTTTAATTACAGACTCCGGGAGCTCCGTAAAGTCTTGTGTATAAATTTGTTTTTCTGCTTCTTTAACTGTGGTTTTATCTGTTTTATATACGCAAACCCACGTTACATCTTCGTGCATATAAGCCACTCTCTGAGTTCCTACATCTGTCTGCACCACCATAGGTGCTTTTATTTTTGTAATCTCTCCCGTGTCTAAAACCACCGACATCTCTCCTTTCATAAAAAAAGAAGGATGATTTTGCTTGTGAATATAACTAACCACTAACGACCCCTTTGGCATAAATATTTCACGAGTATATAATCCATCCTTGATATGGTGTTTCAAGGGAAACTGCTCTTGCATTTCATCGCTATGAGCCACTACCGAACCCTGCATACATTGCAACTTGTCGTTAAAGTGTTTTATTTTCTCCCAAAGAATACCTCTATTTTTTTTAACATACTCAAGAATATGTTCAGGTTGGTACTCTTCTATTGTAGAAACTTCTAATATCTCCATACTCCTACAAAGATAGAAAAAATTAAGGGAAACTTTTCATCACTTCAGACTCTACAGCAAATAACTCTGATTTAGTTGTTACAGTGTTTGGCAGTTCTAAAGTAAACTCGCAGTAATGTCCAAGTATTCCGTGTGATTCTGCTACTTGATTCTTTATGTATAAGAAATAGTCTGTAGCTCCCGGAGGCAAACTCCCTCCTGCCACTGATGTATCGACAATTATTTTGTTTATTCCTTCAGGTAGGTCTACTTCGATGTCTATTATTTTTCCACAAAAAACAGGAGTTGCATTTGGGGCTACAGGTGACGCTATGTAATATAGGTTGTCACCAATACTTACAATACTTCCAATGTTTGTAGTGAGTGCAAAGGATATCTCAACAGCAGCAGGAACAGCTACATCTGTACTTGAACTTGAACCTATACCATTCAATGAACGTAAAGCGTACTCCCCTACATCTGCAGGTGAAGCTCCTGCATTTCTTACAAAAGCAAACCAATCACCTTCCTTCTTTTCAAAATACTCAGCCTCTATGAATCCCGTGTTTTGTATATCGCTTGTGAGCGTGGCTTTCCAAGCGTCATCAGATTCAAGATTAAGAGTCTTGAATATTTTATTTTGTAACGGAGTGTCGTTGAAGACACTTGTCATTGTCGACGACACTGCTGTCTGCTCGTAAAAAGTATTGCGTTCGTCATTGGTATTATGCCTCCACAAATTACCACCCTTAAATGAATACAGATATCTATTCATACCAATCATATAGTCAGGGTAGTAGGAGTAAAAAGACGGGAACCCTTTAGATGATTCGCTGTAAGTAAGTGTGTAGTTTCCTGTTAGTCCTTCCATATCTTTTAGCTAAAGTAATCAAAAACAATATACATATACTCTTCCGTTCCTCCCGCCGGCAAGGTGTAGGTACCTGTGATTGTAGGAACTGCTCCGGTCTGAGGTAACACCTGTAGTCCGGGGTCCGCCAACAACGCAGCATAACCTGCAGCGTCAGGTGAGTGAAGAACCGCACTTCTACAGAATAGCAGTCTGTTTCCTGCTTGAAACTTGTAGTTATCCGATGGCGGAATAGCATTGCTTATCACCGACAACACATCTCCGTTGTTAGGAATAATACCACCCCCTTGAGGTGCTGTTACAACAGTGGTTGAGGAAATTATAGGTACAGATGGTCCCGGTACTCCTGAAGCAAATTGAACTTGCTCGCTTTGAAGTGCAGATGTAAATGAGCCGTCTGTCCATTGATACTGATTGTGAATAAATTTTCCTGCATCAGTAGCATCAGTAGCACAAAATGTAGTAAGTGTTATCTCTTGCGCCTGTGGGCATCCTACAGTAATCTCAAGTTCTACAACTTGTTTTCCTGCAGGTGAGAATGGGGTAAGTGTAACTTCAACTTCCGTATCCCCTACACTGTCTTTATTAAAGCTAAAGGTTCCTGCTCCAAGTGCATTAACAAATGTCGATGTAGATTGATAATCCTCAGCTATGGTTATACCTCCACCTGAGCCAAGGTCTGAGTCAATAGAAATAACATTGTAGTCTATATCACATATCCCCACGGTATTACCTACATTAATTGTAAGTGTAAAAGGGTCAGCGGCACTTACTGTAAGGGTTCTTTTAACTCCGCAATTTTGAACCTGCACCTCTTGTGGTAACTTAACGTCATTAGAAGCCAATACAAACTCGTTCATATAAGGGTCAAATGCCCCAAGTTTCTGAGTGTCTCCGCTACCAATAAACAAATCCCTAAACCATCCACGCATTCCTGCCTCTGATATGACTGTTAATTGTTCTGCTTGACCTTGACCTCGAAGTTGTATTACAGCTCCTCTTTTTGCATCGGTAAAGAATTTATTATAGCCCCACTTCACATAGCTCTCAGGGTTGTTACTTATTCCGTACTTTTCAATCCGTGCAATCTGAGTACCTAATACCTCAGGTATGGAAGCAATGCTTCCCCCACCCGTTGAGTCACTAAGCAAGTTCTTGCCTGCAAGCACATAAGAAACCTTATCCTCTTGAAGTGTAAGTATATCTGTCTCTCTACCATCAATAAGTTCTATGGTGCCAAAGGAGTCTTCTAAGGGCTTAAAATTAGCAAGACCTAAGTTGAATTCGTTGAGTTTATTTATGTTCGTCTCATCATTAAATACACCGCTATACGTTAAGTCTGCAAACCTGTGAACTCTCTCATACTCTTCAGCAGAAGTAGAAAAGAATCTTTCTCCAAGCTCCATTGGTTTTCCTACAATAGAATCTAATATCTTAAAACTTTCCACGCCGTTACCAAACGAGTAACAGTTTCCAAAAGTAGTTTTAACAATCGCATCGTCTACGGCGGTTTGAGGTTGTCCCCCTATCGAACCGCTATGAAATCCTGTAGCTTGGTCTATTGCGTAAGAATCGGAAGACTCATACCAAAGGTCAGGCTCAGCATCTTGAGGTTGCGTTTCAAATACAAGAAGATTTTCCGAACGAAATACCTGCCACTCACAAGTAATAGACGACCTTTTCTTTTGACTGTTACCGTTACCACATCTTGGCGGACCTGTCATAATAAATCGAATATCTGTTCCGTTTCTATACCACCTATAATAATTGGTAAAGTCTCCCGCATAGGCGTCCATATCGTAATTGTTTGCAGTTGATGCTACAATGGGTAAATATTGATTAGTAATAGAACTACCGTCTCCTGTGGTTTCTTCGCCGCTTGATAATGTTCCCTCTATTCCTTGCCCTTCAAACCAATCTACAATATCAGCATAGTCAGCATTCGCAAAGAAGGTTCGTTCGTACTCATATATTCTTCTCTCACAGTTATTGCTACCATCTCCTGTGCCAAGTCTTTCAAACTTAAACTTTAAAACTATTCTTGCTCTTTCAGGAATAGAAAAATCACCAAGACCCGTGTAAGCCATAAGAGGTTGGTCGTTGCCGTTAAAGTTATTGTATACATACCTTTGTCCCGGATTAACTATAGCATCATCAGGAAGGTTTAAGCTAATGCTATTTGTAGCCAACTTGATGTATGTACCCGAAGGCAAAGGAATGTCATCACCTGCGTCGTCTTCGGGGGCAGGGTCTAAAAAGTTTTCTGTCTGTGCTTTCTTTTCTAATATCACTACCTGAGTACAAGTGCTCCTTGGACCAACGGCATCTCTCTTTACATTTAAAGTATCACCCTCTTCTACCTTCCGTGTGTTCTCACCCTCTAATAAAATGTAAGTGTCCCCTGTACTTGGGTCTTGAACATAGAAGTTGGAATAAACAATATCGTATCCCTTTTGGTCAGGCTTTATACATAACTTGTACCTTGTTGCAAATGAAGGAGCAAGCTGAGAGGGCGGTATGTTTACTTGAATAGAGTTCTTAAATATTGAATCAGCACAAGGAATGTGAACGGAGTTATTGGTACTTACCAAAGCCGTTGTAGCCCTGTTGTAATCATCCATATATATTAAACCTATTTCGTAGTTTCTATTGCTATGCAAGCTTAATGGATTATCCGTTGTAGATATTCTATTCAAAGGATTTGTAATACTAAAGTATTCGTAAGTGCTTGCTCCCACCGCAAGGACATTGTCAACCCTCCTTATTACAGGTAGCGATATTATAATCTCATTAGAGTTTGTTCCTGATATAAATACTCCCTCAGAACCAACACCTTCATTGCCGTTAACAGGAATATTATTGTAACCTGATTCAAACTTTGTTCTTGCTTGAGGGGTACCATCATCTAATATATCTTGAATAGAACAGTTTATAACATCAGTAAAAGTGTACCCACTACAAGATGTAGGATTTGCGGCATCGTAAACAGGAAGCATTGTTCCTCCCGGAATAGACGTACCAAGTGCGTTTAAAAAATCAGGGTCTGTAGCAAGTTTGTATGCCGCCGTAGAGGTTCCGTCAGTTAAAAAATCTTGGATAAGAGTATACTCCCAAGTAATCTCAACAGGCTGTTGTTGCTGTGTTAAAGCAGGTACAGTATTACTCGTAAATGCTGAATGACTAAGTGTAAAGTCAAAAGAGATAGAGGAGCCTGCCTTTAGTTCTTGTATATCAAAAAAATTCAACAACATACTTCCCGAAGGAGCTGTAAAGGGAGAGGAAGCAGGGTCCGCGTTATAAATTGTAGACGCTGAAAGATTTGTGGTTATATCTTTTGAAGATATCTCTTCAGTTAATAATGAGGTATTAAAATCTAAGTTTACATTGTTTCCATTCTTGTCCTTCAGGTCATAACCCTCTACATAGTTTCCATATACAAGACGATTACCCATCAAGGTCTGAGCCTTAGCCAATAAAGGTACATTATCATACGTTCTTAAAATTTCAGAATCAGGTAATACCGTAAATATTTTATATCCACTAAGCTCATAGGTATACGTGGTATTGTCAGCAATACCATCTGTGGTTTTGTCAAATTTCTGCACCACTCGAACAACAGAGTTAGTAGACTCTTTGTATAACAAATCAAAACCAACTACTAAAGGACCGCCTGTGTCCATTGTTATTTTTACATTATTGTCTGAGTTTTGCATCCCTTCGTTTAGGAACGTGGCTATAGTTACATTAAAAAAATCAGGGTTAAATGCAGGATTGCTAAACTGAGATATAGCAGAGTATTGACTGTCTGCATATCTATACCTGTAAGCAAAACACAAAAACCTTTCTTTTATAAAGTCATCGTTCCCCGGTATAGTGTTAGTCTCTATATTTGGTGATGTTACAGGAGGTCTTTTTATTACAAGCAACTGCTCCTCATCAAATCCGTCTATTAGAGTTACCGCATCAGGGTCAGCGTAGTTGGTTTGAGTATTAATAAACCTTGGCTGATTGTAGTTGTCTGTAAAATACAATAAGTTTGTACCAATAAAATTAACACCCGTAATTAAATAGTCAGGATTAAAATTCAGTGTGGTATTGTTACCTCCTCCATCATCTATAGATATAACGTGATATGTAAGAACATCATCTTTTACATCTAACGAAACAATGAGGTCAAGCTTTCCTGTTGCCCCAATACCAAATGACCTGTCGTGAACAAACCAATATATAGTTTCTCGAGAAGAATCCTCACAGGCTCCAATACACTTTGCGTTTGAGCTTAAAGCTGTTCCATTAAACTCTAATGTAGTAAGTCGTGTATTTCCCTTTGTGTTTTCTACCGACCCTATCTCTGAGTCCTCAGTAGAACCAAGACGAACATTCATTGCGTCAACGTACTGACCGTTTGGCACAAGTCTCTCATCGAGACTCTTGTTCATTATCCCCTGAATAAAATTTCTTTGTAAGTTCGCCATACTTTATTTAATCATCTTGTCTCTTCCACGAAGATTCATTAGTAGTCTTCCCGGATGAATATTACTCATTCTAATTTTAGCATTTCTTAACAACGCTGTAGATTTTTTTCTCAATCGAGCAATAATGTATTCTTGAACACCTACCTTAGAACTAAGAATAGCATATTCAATCTGCGCATAAACATAGTCCTCAAACATCTTGTTTACACTAACTAATGAGTCGTCCCCGTTTTCCATACCATCAGAAACGTATTCTAATACACACTGCTGATTCGCCATATCAGAACTGAAGTTTATAACTCCACCCTTTTTATCTACTTTAAATGTAGGGTTTATATTTGCTGTCTCAGTATTTAATCCAAACCTTGCGCCTATACTATAGTCAAAATACCAAGTGCCGTCAATGTTCCATCCTTCATAATTGTTGTAAACACTATTTTGATTTAAGTATATTGACTTCTTGCTACCTGTTATTCTATCAAAGTCTAAGCTTGAATGTTCAGGCTTTAGTATGTTGCCATCTTGGTCAAATAAAATTCTGCAATTATTATCCTGAAGGTAAGCCCCACTATAGTTTGTTTGAATGTTTTCTGTTAAAGGTCTTAATACCCCATTCTGATATATGGAGACTCGAACCCAATTTACAAAGTCGGGAGGTAAAACAAATCTAAGTGAATCACATACATCAAGCTCTAATATTTTTATCTCTTTAAAAGCGTCATAGTTTAGCTCCTGTATTGCACGCTTTGCGTGAAACAATACCTTGTATCTTTCCTCATTGTTAACGAGACTATGATTCCCACTATACATTAACATAAAGTTGTTCACTATGTCATAGAGTGATACATATTGATACGAACCCCAATTTGCATTCTCAGGATTGTTACCGTTATTTTCGTAGTATTGATATGCTGTTATATATGCCATATTTTATCTTTCTTCTTGTGTGTCTTCTTGGTCCTGTGCTTGTGCAAACTGAACTGCCTGAACTTCTCTTATGGACATTCCCGCAAACTGAAGTATCTTCATTATCAAAGACGGCTCATCATCAGTGGGTAGCTCAAAATCCTGAAAGTCAGCTTGAGTAGAATCAAAGACAGGCTCGCCACCGGTTAATGTATTGTAAGTCCATTTAGGGTCTGTTGGATATCTGAAGTATTGACACAACACGCCCGATGTAATAGCAGAAGGATAAGCTGTAAGCTTGTCGCCTTCTTGAGTATATGCAGGGAACATTCTCGATGGAGCCGTCAACATAGAATTATTAAGCATTGTTATTTTACTTAACGTAACCTTTTCAAGTTCGTTCTGCTTAGGCTTAAATATAACGTATGCAGCTCCAAGGTCTGCAAGACCATCAAATATTCCTGAAGACAAATTCAACGTGGTATTATCTACTACGCTTGTTACTGTAGCAAACACAGGTACTGTAGGTCTAAGGTTGAGAACAACGTCTCCCACCTGTACTGATGATAAAAAAGTAGCTACCCCATCAACAAGCTGTCCTGCTGATACAGCCGTTACCGTACCGCTTGCAACCTCTGTTTCAAATCCTAATACCTTATTGATTAAATAATAATCGTCTCCCGTATATATTTGGGCAGGTAAAAAGAATGTATTGTTAGAACTTGCCGGAAGGTATTTTGTTTCAGAAAACATTTCAATAACCTCTTCATATCCTTTCTTGATATCAGCGTATCCTGTACCTGATTGTCTTGCATTCTCTTTCTGTATCTGATAGTTGTACTGATAAAAGTAATCCTCAAATATATCTAACTGAGCTTGCTTAGCATATAAGTTAAAATCTGAGGGGGATATGTACCCGTAATTGTTTTTGTTAAGAATAGATAGAACGGTATTTCTAACGGAGTTTATCATCTGCAATTTTCTTTACACAAAGATAAACAAAAAAAAAGAGGGCTCGTTAAAGCCCCCATCCGTTTACTGTTCCATTTGGTTTTCAAGATATTGGTATACCTCCATACCTTCATCTGATTGAAAGTAAGAGCTTATAACATACATAGGGTCTTCACCAAAAGGAATAGACATCATTCTCTTTTTGTTTCCGGGGAGATTAAAGTAAACATCTTTCTGTTGATTTCTAAAACCTATAAGCTTTTCGTCAAAAAACCTTTGCACCTCGGATTGCAGCTTCATCTCAGGGTCTGATATCGCACTTAAAAATCCCTGCGGGTCTTGTTTTGCATATATCAGCATATCTCTTCGTAGTTCAGCAGTAGTCATACTTGCTGCCCCTGAACCAATCATTACTCTGCCTAATACCTCAAGCTGCTCCACGCTTAATTGCCTTGCCTCAATTAAGGCATCCAACTCAGCATTAAGACTATCAACTTGCTCTTGAGCATCTTTCTCATCATTTACCTCCTCAAATCTTTTTCCATTTAAAGGGTGATAGTGCAAGAACTCTTGCAAAACCTGATTAGTTCTTGACACTCTTAAGAAACCGTCCTCGAAAATGATAGGCTCCACAATAGCATTACCATCCTGCTCATCCTCGAAAGGTGACTTTTGGTTTACTGCGTAACGAAGTGCTCTGTTAATTCCTTTGTCCTCGTCAAAATGAAGAAGCGGACTTCTTCTTGAGTTTCGGACAGGAAGCATAAAAGATAAGGGTGCTTCATCCCTCATTAATCTGTACGTCTTGTCAACGTATTGTTGTTGTTTTTTCATTATAGTGAATTTAATTTAATTTAAAAAAAAGGAGTGTCGCTAACGACACTCCCTTATGTTGTATCAACTCTTAGTCCTCAAAAATGAAGAAGTTGTTTGCACCCATAGTACATACACATCTTTCAGAAAGGAAGTGAACTTCCATTGCATCTAAAGAAGATGTAGCCGCACCACCGGCTGAACCTGTAATCCACGTTTTGTATCGACGGTCTTCAGTTTCTGAAGCTCGGTAACGAACGTGAAGGAATGGACGCTTAGCGTTCTTTCCAAGGATTTGGTCATATACAGATGTAGAACCTGCAGGAACCATTAATCCATTTACCTGTCCTGAACCTGCACCTGCAGGCAAACCGCCTCGCATTGTTGGGTCGTTTAGGTATTTCCAATCAGACTTGTAGAAGTCATAACCTCTACGGAATCCTGTGAATCCAAGATTAAGTGCCATCTCTTCGTCATTGTCAAACAATCCATAAGATGTACCACCTGCTCCGTAAGAGTTCTGAGCTGCTAACATATCGTCAACATCAAATCCAAAGTCTCTGTCAAGGAAAATGACATTCTCCTCGATAGCTCCTTGCTTATCCAATCTTGAGATAACTGCATCAAAGTCAGCAAGAGCAACAGGGTTACCACCTGACCATACGTTACCACGAGTTTGAACTGAATAGAAGATACCTTCAGAACCTTTGTATCCTGCAGCCGTAGCACCTGAATCAGGGTTAAGACCTGCAGCCGCTTCAGCGGGAACTGCTTCAATCATTGAGGTTTCAAGATAGTCGTCGAAACGTAAACGAGTTTCGTGCTCAGACTTCAAGTACCATAGGTATCCTGTAGCACCGTTCTCAGTTGTTACCTCAACCCATCCAATCTGCGCCATATCAGAACCTGATACCGAGTATTTATCTTTTAAAATAATTGGAGAGTTCTCAAAGAAGATGTCATCAGCTTCTAAAGAACCTTCCATACCGTCTGTTCCTTTCTTGAATTCAGAACCATAGATAAATACAGTATAGTCATCATTACCCAAACCTGTACCTGCTACTGCAAGACCTGTATTCTCGTAAAAAGCAACAGTGAACCTGTCGTTAGCAAGGTCAACATTTGTAACAAGAGCCTTGTTACTTCCGCCTCCGCCGTTATCTACAATCATAACTGTTTGTCCTTCACGAATAGCAATTCCATTAGTTGCTGTAAAAGCAGGAACACCTGCGTCATTAACCTGTAAAATTGCCGTAGTAGCAGCCGCTGCTGCTGCTGAACCTACTGATGTATACTTCGTGTGAAGTCTTCCTTGCTCTGCCCATTTTACTAAGTCAGAGTTAGAAGGCATTTCTGCTCCAACCAATCGTAGGAAGGAACTAATTGTGCGATTCCCATATCGCTCGAATTCTTTCTCGTAAGTATCAGGAAGATACTGATTCAAGAAATCAAAATTTGTTATATAATTTGTTGACGTTGGTACTTGTTGTGCCGACGGCTGCAAATCAAAACCGGGAGTAGCATCTACTGCCATAATTTCTAATTTTTAAAATTTGTTTATACTT
>Ga0208157_1000373_pt1 | contig 25502 bp, 25 predicted proteins | sample 5_EtaG_FD_184077 | JGI IMG/M metagenome (GOLD analysis project Ga0208157, IMG submission 184077) | Marine viral communities from the Subarctic Pacific Ocean - 5_ETSP_OMZ_AT15132 metaG (SPAdes) (version 2) | ecosystem: Environmental > Aquatic > Marine > Oceanic | place: Pacific Ocean | collected...
GGAAGTTGATATCTAGTCATGGGGTATTATTTAACCCTAAAAACAACCAATGGAAACTTATTATGGATTATTTAGTTGCATGGGGTTCTTATCTACAAGCTGATAAGGCAGCCTCAAGAATGAGAACTCAGATGGGTTGGACACCCAAAGAAGACGCTTTTGTTATTGGCGATTTAGAAATCAAGCGTAATGGCAAAGAGGTCAGCAGCCCTACATCTGCCTTATGTCGTAACATAGCTAGGCATATTGTACGAGCAGGTAGCTTTGATAAATGGAAAGAGGTAGCTAATAAACTCAATCAAGAGGGCTTAGAGATACATGCTTTCGTAGCGTTAACAGGTCTCAGCTCTGCATTGATGCCCTATACTTCTACCTCTGGTGTCAGTATATCTTTAACAGGGGACACAGGTGCAGGTAAGACAGGAGCACTGTATGCCGCACTAAGCATGTGGGGACACCCTAAAGATATGTCAGTGTTAGAAACTACCGATAATGCACTTACAGGACGGTTCTTAGGACTACATAACCTACCACTAGGGCTAGATGAGGTGGGTAATATGCATGGGCGTTTATTATCTCAGATGGTGCATAAGATATCACAGGGTAAAGCTAAGATACGTATGCAGGCATCTATCAATGCTGAACGAGAGCATGAGATGTCAGCGTCATTAGTAGGTATCTTTACTACTAACCACTCTTTAATTGATAAGCTAACCATCACCAAGAAAGACCCTAATGGTGAGATAGCCAGGTTAATAGAGTTCTATCTACACAAACCCCAGCTGCTTAAGGACAAACCTGCAGAAGGGCGTAAGATGTTTAACCCACTATTGACTAATCATGGGTGGGCAGGACCTGAGTTTATCAAAGCTTTGATGGGGTATGAGAGAAGTGAGATTGACACTCGTATTGACCGTTGGGTAGCTAAGTTTAAGAAAGACTTTGGTGATGATACAGCTTTTAGATTCTATGAGAACTTAGTGGCAGTTACTATGGTAGCAGGGGAGATATGTGATAAAGCTAGTATTATGCATATAGATGTAGACCGAGTATACAGTAAGATTGTTGGAGAGATGATAGACATAAGAGATAACGTAGTGAAAGCTAACAATGTAAACTACCTTTCTCTTATAGGAGAATTTATATCACAACACAATAACTCAATACTTGAGATTCACGATGGTAAAGTAATTATAGAACCAAGAAACTCATTGTATGTACGCCTAGACACGGACAAGAAAGAACTGTGTATTACTAAGTCAGTGTTTAGAAAGTTCTTGATAGAAGAAAACAGCGTATCACCTAAGCAATTTGTATATCAAATGCAGCAACATGGCATACAAATTGTAGAGAAGCGTAAAAAGATGGCGGCTAACTGGAAGCCAGGGCTAGATGAGTTTAACACGAATGCCTATATAATTAGCACAGACACACTACCACCAGACATTATTAAGGAGATTGACCCTGAACTTGTATGAAGAAATAGAATGGATATTTCCATTTGAGAACATGGCAATAGGAGAAAGCTTCTTTGTGCCTACCCTTAAGACTTCGCATATGATATACGCAATAGAGTCAGGTGCTAAACGAGCAGAAGTTAGAGTCAAAACTTTTGTTACTTCCAAAGATAATCACTTAGGAGTTAGAACTTGGCGAGTAGGCTAGTGTATAGTGGAGTCTTCTTGTTCGTCCATTAATTCTTCTAGTATATGATTTAACAATATCCACTGTAGTTCAGTTAAATCTTTTAACTCTTTAGGTATAAATTTTGTTTTTGGTTTCCATAAATGTTGTAAAGCTAACTCTAGTTTGTTTTTTCCTAGCATTTCTATTTCTTTTACATCATACATTTTACACCTCCTAAATTCTAATCAAATATATCTAAGTCCCCTTCATCAATATCATAAATATTCATAAGGTCTTCTTTGTAAGTTCTTGGTAAGTTAATCCCAAAAGTTGAATCTTTAGTTCTTTTTTGTCTAGCTTTCATAGAACGAGTTATAGTACTTGGGGTGATTGCAAGTTTACCTGGAGCTTTTTTGTTAAACTCTTGTATTTCTTCCATAATTTCTTTTTGAGCATCATTATCACCTTCTTGTGACGCAAGCCAATATCTAAGTAATAAACTAGTTCTACGATTTAAAAGTTGTCTTTCTGGTCTTTTTAAAGCGTTAGCTCTTTGATATGCTTCACTTACTTCAATGTTAGTAAACCCTACAATCTGCATAAACGACTCATACAAACTAGGGTCGTCCTCTACAATTTTAACTCCGTTTTTATTACGCACACCCTCCATAGACTGCCTAAATGTTTTTATAACATTACTAATAGCGGTTGGCATTGTTCGTTCATAAGCACGTAATTGTTGCCCTCTTTCAAAAAATTCTGGAGCTTCAGACGCTCTTTTTACAACAGCATACGCAGGACCTAGAACTGTTTCTATTGCGTATAAAGGGAATCCTATTTCTTCTAATCTAGCTGCGTCTTCTCTAAATACTAAGTCTCTAAATCCAGTTCTTCTTGATATGTCAGCTCCTATTATATAACTTAAAGGTCCACGGAAAGCCACATCTCCAATCTTTTGATTAACAAATGTATCAAAACTAAATGGGTCATCATCATCATCAAACAATAAATGTGCTGCTAACGCAAAAGCACCATAGAGAGGTAAACCTTGAGCTCCCGCCATTAAAAAAGTATATCCAAGAACACCAAGTAACTGTTTTTTTGCCATTTGTTTTTCAAATCTAATTCTATTTTGTTCTTCTTTTGATAAATTTTTTGGTATACTTCTACCAAATATATCAAAGAATAATTTACTGATAAGATATATTTGAGCTTGAGCAAAACGTTTAAATACAAAAGCAACTTTTCCTATACCATCTTGGAATAAACGAGGCCCTACTTCAGGTAAAGCATGAGAATGAACTTTTGATGTTAAATCAATGGCTTTTTGTATAGCTAAATCTTTGTTACCACTTTTTTGCATTTCTAAATCAAACGCAGCTAGCAATGTAAGTTCTCTGTTAAGTCTCTCTGAGTTTTGAAATATATACCCCACTGCTTTTTCTATTTTAGACACTATACGACTACCGCCAGTCTGTATAGGAGAGCTTAAGTCTTTACTTAGTTCAGTTATCTCATAACCTACACCTCTTCTAAGAGCTGCAGCTTCTTCTGCTTTGTTAAATAATTCAGCAAACTTTCCATCTTTTTCAGCTATCTTTACCTTATCAGTTTCTTTTATTTGATATCGCTGTCCTTTCAATGCAAATAATTGAGCGTTTGGCCCAATAAAAGTTTTATCCCCTGTTTTAACATCAACTTTAAAAGGAGCAGCTGTTGAATCAGGAAGAAACCCTTCAGTTTGTTCAAACTGAAGACCTACTTTTTTTCCTGGCCCACTAAAATATAATTTACTTGCTCTTCCTAAAGCTTCTGCTGCTTTTTGTTGTCCTAATGGTCCTCCTCCATACTCACCTGCTAAGAACGGTTGAACCACTAATGGCACCTGAGTAAAGTTTACAATCGCTGAAGATATGTTAAATCCTAAGAACCAAAAGTAACTTCCATAAGCTGCTAAACGTGCATATCCTTTTGCAATAGGATTTAATAAGAACGTACTTTCATTTATAGTGTCAGACGCAACTGCTTGTAATAAATTATTATCTCGATTTTCTGGTTGATTAGCTTGATATGCTACTTGATTTATTGCATTTAGTAATTGATAATTATTTTCTGTATTTGCTAACGAACTAACAACTCTTGGGGCCACGCTTGCATAAGCGTTGATAATATCTTTTTCATAGCCTGGAACTACTTTACGAGTTCGTGTGTTGTTACGTAATGACTGGTCTGGAAATAAGTCTAAGTACGTCTCTTCTATTTGAGTGGCAATAGCTTGTCCTTGTTCTGGAGTAATATTTTCATTGTTTTTTATAATTTCTATCATATTTCTTACAAATTGTGCAGGTGGTTGTTGCGTTAACTTTTGAGTTTCTTCAAAACTTAATTTTTCAACATCAGTTGCTCCTTCTTCTGTTATAAGTCTCTCCATTTCTATATTTCTTGCAGCCTCACTAAAAGCAGAGCCCTTACCCTCTCTTCCATCTTTAGTAGTAAACCTAAACCAATAATCTCCTTTACGCACAAACGGTAAATAGAAAGGTCTTTTACCATAATCTTCCCTTAACTGTTGAGCATATTCAGGGCTTATATTTTCATTTGCTAAAACTACAGCTTCTAAAAGTCTGTCATATCTTTGCTCTAAATCATTTACAATTCTGTAGGCTGCATCTTTTAAATCTTGAGGTAGCTTTTGATAACGCCTAACTAATGCTGCTGCTTCTGGATTTTCTTTAGTTAAATTAGCAAGTCCATCTGAAGTTTGTAAAACTGTTTCAGGGTTAGTATCTAAACCTGACAGTTCGAGTAGTACCTCGTTCCACTCTTTTAATATTTTCTGTCCTTCTGGAGTACCTGCATATTTATCTCTGACTCCCTCTACATAACGAAGTACAATTTCTATTTCTTCTCTACCCGCTTTAATATCAGCAGCTTTTTTCTGTAGAAAATCAAGTACATCTTTAAGAGCTGGGATTCTTTCTGCAAATAATTCTATTTTATTTGGTATAGATAAAAAGCTTAAGTATAACTTTGCAGTACCTAAAGGCAAATTAGATAATGCATTTGTCATTCTTAAACCAATTTTATTATTAGCGATAGGTAATCTTTGTATTCTTTCAGCAAATCTCTGTATGGCCTTACCAACTTCAGGGATTCTGTCATAGTTAGGTGCCATGTTACCTGAGTCTAAATTTTCTTCTATAGCATCAGTTTTTATTTTAAATAGTATCTCTTGAGTAGTCTGTGCTTGTTCAGTAGCATTTGGCCCAACAAACAACTCAGGAGCTAGAGAAATCACATCGTTTAAAATAGAGTAACTAAAGTTTACATCGTCTATGCCAAGCATATCTTTTACTGTGTCGACAAAGCCACTCCACAAAGACGTAATAAAATTACCAGCTCTTCTTCTGCCGTCCATAATGTTTTTTACAACATTGGGGCGTACTCCTTGAGCTATTAAATCTTTTTCATACAATGAGTCCTCTCCCCTAGCAGAAAAACGACTGTCGTTGTTGGCTAAGAATTTTTGAAACGTTGGGTTAGTAAATGATTCTGCTATAAACTCATCTATTTTAGATAACTCAGTTGTAAAACGACCTTCAATGTCAGCTTCAACAGCGTCTTCATAGACACGCACTATTCGTCTACCTAAACGAGTAAGACCCACACCATCTCTGATATGTTTGTTAAGTAGGTTTGCTGTAGCAGCGTGTACTGCCTCGTGTAGTACAGTTTCTACATCTGCGTTGTTTGATAGTTGTATTGTATCTTGTTGTCTATTGTATTCACCATAAGCATTGTTTTGAAACTCTAAATTATCAACCATTCTAAATTTAGTTTTTCCTATATTGGGCACTGTCAAAAGCACTTGAACTAATAATTTTTCAGCTTTTGTTATATTTGATTTCTTAAGTATGTTTAGAACAGCACCTAAAGTTTTTTTAGATTTAAGTTTATTTATAATTGATTTGTCAGAATCTTTACCTTTTCGTATAGATTTTAATGGTACTTCTTCTACTACGTCTCCTTTTTTTACTTTAACTTCTTTTACTTTATCATTAGGTAAAATAGCAGATTTTACTGTTCCACCTTTATAAGGATACGATATATAAGGAGACCCATCAATTTCTATGTAAGTGCCTTTTTGTTTTTTACCTTGTCTAGTCACCTCTATTTCTTTGTTTAGTAAGCTAGAGTCAATTCCTGAAATTTCTGGTGTAGCTGTAGCTACTTTCTTTTTAGCTACTTTCTTTTTAGCTACTTTCTTTTTAGCTTTTGGTTTTTTATAAGACCCATATTTTACATACGTATCTCTTGCAGTAAGTTTCTTTTTGACTTTTGGCTCTTGTGCCAACTCTATTCGTCTCCTACCTATTAATGCATATTGTGACTCACCATAGAAAAAACCATCATATCCTAGAGGTGTTAATATAATAGGCCATACTACAAAACGTCTAGCTCTCTCTACTGTTGGTTCAGGTATAACGTCAGACCCGTATACTGGAGCCTCGCTTATTTCATATGAAGGGCCTGTTTTATAAATATCAATCACATTTGCACCATATTGAGTTGCATCTATAAGCTGATATGCATAATCTTGAAAACTTCGATTTTTTCCTGCTATTACATCAGTTCCTACACTAAAAGGATTTTCAAAATACTCTGCTTGTACGTACCGTCCTCCTTTTTTAACCGCATTAATCTCAGCTTGACTAAATCCAAATCTTGGCATTATTATTTCATTTAAAATGTCGGCTTGTTTTTTGGTCATTTTAGCGGTTCTATTTAATAAATTTAAATCTTGTTTAGGAGTATAAGAAAAAATTGTAGCCTCTTGTCCACCACCAAATTGAGTAGCCCATGTTTTCTTTTTACTAAACCATACTAGCCCACCTTCTTCTTGTGTCCCCATTCCATCGCCTTTTGCTGGTCCTGTATATCTATCCTCTAAAATAAGAGTACTCTTTATGCCCGCTACTTCAGATGAAGTGCCGTGATAAATAGGAGTTCCTGCTGATACTGTTATAAAATTAGCGAGTCCATCTATAGTAGAACTTGGAGGTATTGGTTTTTTAGGTTTTACTTCTGCTTCTAAATCTAAGTATAAATTCTTTTTAATAACTCCTCGTTTTCTTTTGATATCTCCACCAAAGTCAACTGGAGTATCTAAAGCTTCTCCTTTGAATAAATATTTTGTAGCATCTTTAAAACCTCTATTTCTAAAAGCATTAAGAGCTTGAGTTGAAGTAAAGTCTTCTGCCACAAGATAACGCACTCCTGCGTTTTTTGCTTTACTTATAGCTGCTTCTATCAAAGCATCAGCACCTTTTTTATTTACACTTGCTATTTGCTCCATGTAATAGGCTGCAGGAAAATATACTAGTGGAGTCTTAGGTTTTGATATACTAGCCCCAGCTTGCCTTTCTGGGTCAATTTCGGCTATTCTAAAGTCTGGGTCGTTATATAACTCTTTACTTATTCTTTTTGTTCTAAATAATTCATCTTTTTGTGCCACAAGTTTTTCAATTTCTTTAGCTGTTGCTTTTCGCATTGAGCCTTTAACTGAAGCTACAGGAATATTGTTTGCGTCTTCAATAAGAATATCATTTGGACTAACAGTGCCACCAAGGCTAAGTGCATCTTGAATTACAGGTAACATAAAATTGTAAACAGTTGATAATTTTTTCTCAGAAATTTTATCACCATAATTTTTTGCTAATGTGTTATATAATCCAGCCCCTGTCATTCTAGAACCACCGAACCTTTGTCTTTCTGTTTCAGAAGAAGGTAAGTTTGTTAATAATGTGTCACTTAACTTAGTGACATTTTTAAAACCGCCTTTATAAGGTATTTCAAATCTTTCTATTCCAAGTTGTGGAGAAACAAAATCTCGTTCTGCAAATACTTCAGGGTATGTATCTTTTAATTCTTGTAATTCTGCTATGTTTGATGGGTTTGGTACAAAAGCATTTGCAATATTATATTCCAAAGTATTTGCTTTCATTATTACTTCCCTTTCTGTCAATTTTGGTTCTGCTGAATCTAGCGGCTCTTCTTCAGTTCGTGTAAATGGCATAGTTTCTAAGCCTGTTAATTCAGGTTGTGCCACACCACCCTCTAACTCTAATCCAGGTTGTGTTGTAGGCTTAGATGCTACAGGAGCAAACAAATCTCCTTGCTGTGTTGGAGGACCAACAAACTCTTCTTCAATTTGTGCTACTTGAGTTTCAAAGTCTAACTCTGTTTGTCTAGGGTCTACTGGCGGTACTAATGGTCCGACTGTAGGTTTAGGCCCAAGACCTTCTAACTCTAACTGTTCACCAACAACGGGGCCTGTGTCAAAATCTAACTCTCCTTGAGCCATACCACCTTCTAAGTCCAACTCTAGTTGTTCTCCTAATGGTTTTACTGGTGGAGTGGTAGTGGGGGGTGTATCATCTCCTTTATCTTTTTTATCTTTTTTATCCACTTTGTCTACTTCTGTTTTGAAATACTTATCTCTAAGTTTACCAGCAGCTACACCAACACCTCTGAATGTACCACCAGCAAATGTACCTCGTACACCACCTTCTAGCATACGGTCAAAATCTTTAGAATCAAAAAGGTAACTATGGTCTTGCACAAAATTCTCTGCAGTAATACTTACTGCTTCTTGAGTCGCTTCTGTAAGACCTTCTAATACACCACTACCAAATATTTGCACAACTGCTTTACGAGCGAGATTAGGACTCATGCCTGACCTTTCTAGTATCTCACTAACTATAGTGGCCCTGCCAGGTCGGCTAAATTGATTTAAAATAGTGGCTGGTAAAATACTATCTAAAGATGCATTGACTACACCTGCGAGTGCTGCTGCTCCAGGCTCAAAGCTACCTGTTTCTTCGTAAATATTTCTAAATACCTCAGGAGCGTTAAGACCATAAGAACCAAGAAAAACACCACTTGTTTGTCCTATAGTTCGGCCTTTAACTGCAGCTGGACTTTTTAATATTTTATTAATAGCTGTATCGGTAGCTTTAGGTCCTAAGCGTTTAATAGCTTCTTTTGTCGCTAATCTCTCACCTACTTTAACACCAGCACCACCAGGCACTAATACACCTGCTAAGTTAACTGCTTGTTCACCCGCAGTTTCTACTATAAATTTGCTTATATCTATAGGGTTTGCCCAATCAACATCACGAAAAGATGGAAACTGAGCAGGCATAGTACGTTGAATCAAAGCTTCTGATTCTGCAGCTTCTTGCATTTGTTCTTCTGCTAAGTTATCTAAACCTAAAGCACTAAATGCCATAGCTGGTAGTACATCACCATAAGTAGACTTAAATCTTTCATAGCCACGACCTAAAGATTTACTAGCGATTTCACCAAAAGAATAATCAGGGCGGCCAGTCTCAAGAAGATTTTGATAATATTGTTGTTCAGCAAAGCCTAAAATCTGTTCTTCAGTAGCATCATCAGGACCTTCCATTCTGATAATTTTTCCATCAGGGCCTTGAACTTTATACTCAGCCATATCAGCTCCTTAATTATTCTAATATTTTAAATAAAGAATTGCTACCACCACCGCCTCTGCCACTCATTAGAGAATTGATAATTTTTTGTATTTCCATTTCTCTTAGTCTATTATAGTCATCAGTGCCTTTCTCTATACCTTTATTTTCCATCAATGCGTCAAACGCTTTACCTTGGTCAGAATATGGAAAGTTTTCATAAATCTTTTGTATATCTCCAAAATCAGGCATATTTCTTAAACCTATTTGAAAATCTTGTTTATTTCTAAGCATAGCCATTGTTTGTAGCTGTGCTAATTTATGCTGTTCACTTTGAAGTCCAAATTTACCTATCGCAAGTTTTTCTTGTCGTCTTGCGTTATCTATAGCTACATCTAAAGCTAATGCTTCTTTCTCTAACTTATCTACATCTTTTAATCTGTCAGTATATCCTTTGACTCCTGCAGTTGCACCTCGTGAAACATTAGTTAAAAAATCAGGTGATTGACCTGCAGCAATATTAAGTCCTGCCTCAATTAAAGACATGCTACCTGCGTCTCCTCTTCTTTTATCAATTCTTTCATCAAGTTTTCGCATTCTTTCATCTATCTTAGCACGACCTGTATCGTCCCCCATAAACCCACTTAACTTGTCTATAGCTTCTTGGAAGTAATCTCTTTCTGTATCTCCATCTCCTTCACCTTTTTTATTTTTAGCTAACTCTTCATTTATCCTAAATCTTTGTCTTTCTATCTCAGCTCTTTCGTTTTCTTTTTGTTGTTTCTCTTGTGCCAGTCTGTCTTCTTTACCTGTGAAATAGTCATATAAACTATAACCTAAAGTTCCAATACCTGTATCTAATAAAAATCCTGATGGTCGTCTGAAATAAGATGCTGGGTTTATACCTCCTTTAGGCATAAATGTAGTACCAAATGGTGATATGATAGGTTTTTTAGGATAAGGACCTCTTCCTAAAATTTTTGATATGTTTGATTTTGCAAAGTTATACACTGGTTTTATTCCCTGTCTAAAAATAGCACCACCTAGTCCTGTGGCTATTCCTCCTGTGCCTGTGCCTATACCAAAAAGAGCCAGTCCAGGATTAGCTCCTATTGAACCATCTTCAAATACAGGGTTGCTTTTACCAAATTTATTTGTAACTTCACCAACAATCCCACCTCCAGCCATCATAGCTGGACCACCCACATTGGACACAGGGTTAGCGGCTATACCACTAGCTGCCATTTGTCTTGGGTCTATTTGTGGTGCTGGTGGTGGCATACTCACGCCTTGAGCTCCAGGCATCATTTGTTGAGGAGCCATCGCACCTAATCCCATAGCCATTGGTTGTGGTTTGTTCTCAGCTACAATTTGTTCTGCAACTGATGGGGGTGGCATTTGGTCAGCTTGAAATCTCTCTTGCATTTCTTTACGTCTTTGTAACTCACCTAATGCAAGATATATGGGAACTTCACCCATGGGCTGTTCTACATAGTTAACTAATGCGTCTGTGGGTAATCCTTTTAGTCTATCTTGTATCTGTATAATATTCATAATTATGATAGTTGGTTATATAAGCCGAGACCCGCAATACCAAGTCCACCTATTTGACTAGCTAAACTAGGTCTTGGAGCATACTGTACTTGTGTTGAACCTAATGCACCTGCAGTACCACGAAGTATGTTTGATTGATACTCTAGTAATGCTCTTTCGTAATCTCTCTCTTCCATAAACTGTTGATACGCTAAGTTTGCTATCTCTTGGTCTAATGCTTGTTGTTGACCCGCAGTAGCTGCTTGAGCTTTTAGTCTTTCTAAGTTAGCCATTTGCTCATTTCTGCCTAGTTGTCCTTGAGCCTGACCTGCTTGTATACCAGCACCTAATCCACCAAGACCTAAATCAGCTTGTAACTTAGCACCAAACTGACCACCTGCTTGCTCCATTTGCCTTCTTTGCATTTCAGCTTGTAGATTCTGTCCTGCAACATTTATATTAGCAGCTCTATCTCTTTCAAACTGTTGTTGAGCATTTTCAAATGCTGCTTGGTCGCCTTTAGCTCTTAAATCAGCTATTAATGCATTAGTACGAGCATCACCTTCTGCAGTCATTAATGCTTCACGACCACCACCAAATGTGCCTCGTCCTATTGAACCTAAAGCAAACTTGTTTTTATCTATATCTCCTTGTCTTCTAGCCTCTGCTATAGCTCGTTCAGTTACTGCAGAAGTATATGGGTTTGCCTCAGCACCAGCATAAGTAAATGATGGCACGTTAGTAGGAGTTTCCATTTTCAAAGTTTCTGTACTTCCAGGAGTATAACCTAACGCTCCTGTTATACCTTGTGCTCCTGCTGCTGTAGCTATTGTACCAGCATCACCTAGTGTTTGTGTCGCTGTGCCAAATTGACCAGGAGTTTGTAACCCCATGACACCTTGTTGTACTGCTTGTTGTTGTGGTGTAAAGCCTACAATTCTATTACCTGTGTAGGGCGTAAATGGCTGCACTCCAGTTACATTACCTGAAGCATCTGTAGTGTAAGTTTGTTTACCTGATTGTTTAAGTAATTCTTCGTAAAAAGGTTGAGCATACTCAGGCAAGTTAGTTGTGGTTGATTTAGTAGTTCCTCCACCACCACTACCACCGCCATACTCAAACAGTCCTGTAGCGGGATTGATAGTACCTGAGCCACCTACTGATTTTAGTAAGTCTGCTTCGTAGTCATTGATGTGAGCTAAACGAGTGTCACCCATACGTCCTTTAGACGCAAGGTCTTTGTATAGTAACTTAATTAACCATACTTTTAATTTATTTGGTACTACCTTTAACAACATCCGCTACTCCACTGGTAATTCATAGAATACAAACCGTTTCTTATAGCCATATTCTTTCCACATCTTTTCCCAACCTGGTCTACCATGTGACTCTATTCTAATACATCCGTTATCTCTTGCAAACTTTTGTATCTTTGGTAGGCCATCAGGCACCCAACTTTTAAAGTCTTCTCCTCCTGTAAAATGCATTACTAACATTTTTGCTTGAGGATACTCTACTACTTCTGTTATTAAAAACCCCACAATAACTTTAGTTTCAGTATCAAAAGATACCCATAACTGCTGGTCTTTTAATAACACATCTCTCAGTATATCTTGTTCGGTAAATCTGCCGTATGTATATTTAGCACAGTTTTTTACATACTCTTCTATATCTTCCCAAACATCTGCGATATGTTCTTTTGGAACAATCGTTGCTTTCTTCAAGCTGGCATTAACCCCTCTGGTTCTATTTGTTTCCCTTGTTTTGTAGTGCCTGTTCTGGCCTGTCTAATTCTATCCATCATAGCATAAAGTTGTTCTGCACCTGAGTCAGAATCACCATTACCTAAATGACTTACAACATCCGCAGGAACTACAAATTCACCCTCAGATAGTCTAACAGGTTGAGTGCCATCAATATTACCCATAATCTCATCAGACATTCCATCCCCTGGACCCTCATCTATGAAACCACCGTCCTGTAGTAGTCGCAACCCTGTATTCATATTTAAATTTAATCGTCTATTAGGGTCATATTTAGCCATTTGATTTTCTTCGGCTGTAGTCATGTCTGGTACCATCGCTCCTGCTACTGCAGGTAAGCCAACAGCTCCTGCTTTTAGAGCACCTTTACTAATATCTCCACCACCTAAATCACTTATTACGGAACTTGGATTAGTAACTAAAGTTTTAGCTGCTTCTCCAACTGAGGCATTTCCCAAATTAACAGGCCCTGCACCTGATGCAGATGCAACATTACCAGCAGCGGTACGTAATCCTCCACCACCATATCCTCCGATACCACCTGTAATAGCACCCATTAATGGGTCTTCATCTCTCAATGCAGCTATACCTGCACCTGTAGCAGCACCTGCTAATAAGGGGGCGAAAGCAAGACTAGAACCGCCTGTCATAAATCCTGCGGCTACTGGGGCTAAACTTGATAATAAATTTCCTAGACTCATAGCGTCATTATAACCTTTTTATGTCCTTAATCAACGGCTTCTGCCCCTGATATGTTAATTGTCAAGCCTGTTGCACTACCTTTAAACTGTAAAGTTTCTGACTCATTCATAATTTGTGTTCCCTTCCATTGGTAAGTAGTATTTGCAGCTATACTATGTGCATTAAATAATGCATTAGCTGTTCCTGCTGTGCCTTGGTCAGGCACTAAACTTAAAAATAAAGTAACTGCACTACCTGTAGTATTACACACAGTTATATCTTTTACATAAGCACGAGTATTACTTGGGCATGTATAAATAGCCAAAAAGCTAGTAGTGCTTGCTGCTTGAGCTAATCTAGTTGGTGTAATCCTTTGAAACGCCATTAGTTATCTCCCAGCCAATTCAATGTATTTAACGCATCTACACTTTCTTTTACTTGATTATTATTACCATCTATTGAGTTAAAGTATAAACGTAGTTGGTTTACTAACTGTAGTTCTTGCCCTGCATCATATTCTGCTGGTGGGTTAGCTAAGTTAGGTCCTTTGGTTGATGGTATGTTTGATGCCATTAGCCTCTCCTACCGTCTGGTCTAAAGTCTACTCGTGTAGTACCAAGTTGCCATTGTACACCTACATCTTCACTAGCTATTTTAAAGTTCATTTGTCTACCTCTAGCTCTAACAAATACTTGATTAGTGTATTGGTCAATGCTAGCAGTAGTTACCACATCTCTTGATAGAGTATTGCCTGTAGCATCAGAAGTACTATTAGCAGCACCAGGGAAGTTTCTAACTCCTACAGTTACTTGTACTTCTGGAGTTAATGTTGCACCTTGTGCAGTCGCAGTATCAGAGTTGGTAAAGTTTACATCAGGTATAACTCTCTTAGTTAATACAAATTGTTCACCATCTTCTATACCCATATCTCCTGATTCAATAAAAGATTCTATGGCAGTTGGAGTTGCACCAGGAGTTTCTACATTGTCTTTACCATCTTCATGTTTATATACATAGCCATTGAAAGTAGCTAATGGAAATTTAATAGTTCCAGGATTAGCCCATGAAGTTCTTGTTAAATTACCAAAATACCAAATTTTTTCTTCATAATTAAATATAACATATCTATCTACACTGTTAGAACCACTTGAACAATAGAACCATATAATCTCGTTAAACTCACTATTAAGTCCTGCAAAATTTAAAAAGCCATTTTCTTTATTCATATCTTCAAATACATATTGTTTTAAAGTACATGGCAGTGTATTAACTCTACCATCATAGGCGAAGAATTTATCTGCTCCCATCCAATAAACAACATTGTTAGCCTCAGCCACTACTTTAGGACCGATAATGTTGATACTGTCACTAATCTCTTGTAAAGCAAATACTTCTTCTGTACCTAAAAACTGTAGGCTTGATAGTGCTGTATCAGTAAAGATAAGAACCTCTTGTCTAGTTCTAAATCCAGTAATAATTTGAGAACCTTGTTTAACTCTTAAAAACCCTGCTGAGTTAGTTACTTCAGGTTTCCACTCTGTAGGCTCTGGTCCTACAGTAGCATCTACATTAGCAAATCTAATAAGTAGTGGGTCAAGTGTTCCAGAATAATCTACACTTACATAACTACCTGTAGTGGTAGCGTTACTACCTGGGTCATAAGGTAGAGTAATTGTAAAGGTAGTGCTTGATGGCACAGTCAATACTTGAAACTCTCCTTGATATACTTGAGGTGCTTGACCAGTAAAATCTACCCAATCATATACACTTAGACCATGTCCTGACCCTGTGGTTACTGTTGCAGTTGTACCAGACCTAGTAATACTAGATATAGATTGTCCTGTTGTAGTGCTACGACCAAAAGAAGTACAACTAAGAGCTAGTAAATGCCCACTTGCTGCAAACATTACTTTACCTACTTGTTCTGGTACTGCTCTAGAACCAACTACAGTATTAAGTTTAACGGCACGATTACTAATATTAGCGTCATAGTCAAAGAAAAATATATCTGAGTCTTGTATGTTGTATATAACATCATTATTAAATTGGTCTTGAAATGTTAATCTAGCTGGAATAGCAACAGGAGTGGTTGCACTAGAACCCCATGTACCTCTACCCCATGTGCCTGCACTCCAGCCATAACCAAAAGTTATTGTAGAAGCACCGACAGGATGTTGAAAAGCTGCAACTATACTTGTGCCACCACCTGCAGAAACTGTGGAGGTAGCAGCAGCAGCTACAGTAATCTCAAAGGTATTATTTGTAACATTAGCTATTTTAAATTCTGTGTTTAAGTTAGCAGCTGATACTCCACCAACCGCAGCAGAACCACTAAAAGTAACATAGTCACCATCTGAGCCACCATGACCTGTGATTGTTACCACAACCGTAGTTGACTCGTCCGTAGTTTTAAAACAATTATCTGTTGATGGGGTAGTAGCTGATGTGTAAGTAATTCTCAAAGGAGTTATGTCAGTAAGAGCAGTTCCTTTAAGAATATAATTTTTTTCATTAGTAGCAATACTAATTATCTCATTATTATCTGTTGTGCCGTACTGTATAATACTGCTAGCATCGCCTACAAAAGGGGTTATATTGATTGGAGTCCAACCACCTATTTTTTCAGGATATCCTTGTCTAAATCTTATTTTATCGCAGTTATACCATCCGCCATCAGAAGAGTAATTACTTCTATCTCTATTTATCCCTGGCTGAAATACAAGTTTCTTTAGTGCCATATTACTTTTCTCGCATTAGTTCAAAATGAGGTCCATCTTTAAATGATTTCCACGAACCACCCCACACATAAGGGATATTAGTAAGTTTTGATGCTTGACTAAAAGCAACATTAATAGTTTTATAATCTTCAAACTCCCAAGATACTGCACCATCTTTCCATGCATATACATCTACCGCATGTCCTGTAAGATGCCTTGAGTTCATAGTTTGACTTTTACCCGTGTCGTATAATATTTTTTGTCTCTCTTTAGTACGCAGTCCTTCTGATATACCAAAGTCTATAGTCGATAAACCTATAGCGTTTTTAACTAACTTCTGTAAATCTGGATTTACTTCATTTAGTTTAGCTAATGATTTCTTAGATAACTTAAACATTACTTAGTAAATTTCCCTATTGATTTAAGCCCGAAAGAGGCACCAATACTAGCCATTATAGACCATTGTAACCATTCTGGAAATGTAGCTAAGAATTGTATACCCTCAGCAACAAAAGGTTGAAAGTAAGGTATGAAGCTAAAAATTATAATAGCTATGAACGTGAGGGTCCAAGCCTCGTCTTTCCACGAATCGTCAGAAGCCTTTGCCATGGCGGTTTCCCACTCAACTTTACCTTCTGCAACTTTCTTTTTTACTGCTGTTTTAGCTTCTATTTCGGCTATTTTTAATTCAGACTTTGCGACTGACTCTTTGCCTTTGTGCTCAAAGTATCCTCCAACCGCTTTACTTAAGCCATTTACAATCAATCCAATCATAATACACTCCGATATTAATAATACCTTATTTTATATCAACAGTATAGTAAATGCACCTTTTATGATTAAGTTGCTTGTTCTAAAGCGACTAACTGCTCTTGCCAATTCCCATTAGGATTAGCAACAGGTTTATGAACATCTCTAGCTTCTTCTAAAATTTCAATATATTTTAGTAAGTTTTTTGGCTCACAACTATCGTTTGCTTGTAGATATTTTTTTACTTTACTAATTATTTTTTTATTTGTTGTCATACGAATTGTCTCCCGTTCATCCATGCAACTACTGCATGTCGTTGTCCCTCATATACAGTTTCACAACCATGTAACGTGCTAGAGGGGAATACGATAATATCACCTTTTTTCTGAGGAGGAAAGAACTTCTCTCCACTACCATTAAGTATATAAAATAACCCACCTTTGAAACCATCATTTATTATAGTAATACATGTTAATTTTCTAACATACTCTTGATTTTGTGCAAAAGAATAATCTACATGCGTTGTATACTTGCCATTACGAGCATATATTAAATATTCAGACTGACTACAAAAAGTTATATCATACTTCCAGTTTTGAAAATTAGCATCTAACGCAGCAGCTATTAGATAAGAGGTAACACCTGTGTAAGGCGGTAAGTCTATCTTCTTTACATCCCGTACTTTTTTATCAACCAGCTCCTTATTTTTACCATCTGTTTTACCGCTGGTGGTTTTTGCGTTTTGGTATTTGTTTACAAAATAATCACATACATCATCAGGTATACCTTGGTCATTCTCATACACCCAACAAGGAACAATTATATTCTTAACCTCCTTCATTTTTAGCCTCCCAATTAAAAAAGTGTGTTACGCAGTATCTACCATCCCCGAACTTTGCATCACTATCCATTTTCACAGGATATACTTTATGCCCTAAATAACTAGGAAACATAACCATTCTATTCGGTATGCACTTTATTCGTCTATTAGCCTCAGTAAGACAAAAATCTCCACCTTTGAACTTCTTAGGTTCTTTGTAAAGCCAGACAAGAAAAGTAAATTGTGTGCTATCTTTGTGCGATTTGTACTCCTGCTCATGGTCATAGTAACTAACCATAGTAGAATCAGTATTTGTATTTATATAATTGTTATGATGAAGAGGCATAGCTTTCTCTACTATTTTTTTAAAATGCTCAGATTGTTGTTTATATAGAGCCTGTAGTATATGTGAAAACTTTCTACCTTTGATTGTGTAAGTATCCCATAAATAAAAACGAAAAGCATTTGACTTTGACTCTCCTTTTAAATCTTTAGCCACAATGGTGTTTTCTGCTTTCTCAATAGTGGCTACCTCTCTACTAGAATAAAAATCAAGTTCTTTCCATATAAGACCTAACTCCTCTTCTGTGTACCAATTATCAATAATAATATGAGGGTGTAGGGGGTCTTTAGCAGTTTTTATTTTCCATTGTTTCATAAGTAATTAATATTAAAGTTTACTCTTCTAGGAACGTCAGTACAGTTAGTACTAGCATGTGGCTTACTAGAATCAAAAAATAACATCCTATTAGCTATAGATTCTATCTTTGTACCATCTCCTAACACAGTAAAACCATTACAAGTATTCAGGTAAAATATAGCACCTTTGTGAGGTTCGTCTTGGTCAACGTGCATTTGATATGTAATTAAGTTCTCAGTCTTTGGAAATAAATTAGCTTTTGCTCTAATTAACTTTTGTATATTTATCTTGGAAAATATTAATTCTTCCAGTGTATATATAAACTCACTAAGTCGTGCTTCTTCATCATAAAAATTATGCATGAAATAAAACCCGTCAGACTCCCCTTTTGTATCTCTTGTGCCTACATGACCTGCAAAATACCAAGGAAACCAAATATGACCTGAGTCATATAAAAATATGTCCTCTACTAATTTAAATTCTTCAGGAGGTAAAAAGTTGTCAACTACTTGGGGCTCTCTCATTTAATCTCTCTAGTTTTTTTAATAAGTTTATTAAAAACTTTATGTGGTCTATTTCATACCATTTAACAGCTATTGTCAAGTTGCCTGGGTCAGCGTGATGATTGTTGTGATATGGATGCATCAAGATAAAAGGAAGATGTATGTTTCTTGAGTTATCATTAGTTTCAAAGTTTTTATATCCAATTTTATGTCCGAATACATTAACCCACGATGCTGCATGTAGTGAGTATACTGCAGGTAAAGCAAACAAATATAATGATAGTTTAATATTTACTATCGTAAATAACACTACTACACTCCAGTATATAACGTAATAATACTTTTTAATAAATACATGTGCTTTATCTTTGATTAATTTTTTAATCAAACCTGAACTAATTTGAGAGTTTTTTTCTGTGCCAATCCAAAACCAAGTACGCCAACCATTCTCAGCAGGGTGTGGGTCTCCGTCTACATCTGAATATTTGTGGTGTGTAGAGTGGTTTGCTGCCCATATCATAGGTGGTCCTTGTAAACCGAAGATAGCACAAATGTTTAAAAACAACTGTAAAGGTCTAGTTATGGTAAAAGCACCATGAGATAAATACCTATGACAATACCCCTCTATACCTAACTTTGCAAAAAATATAATACCAATCAAAGTAAACCATAAATAATTTATATCCCATAAATAAAAAAGACCTATGATAGTAAATAGGTGCATGACTGCTTGAGATACTAATAATTTATGGTGGTCTGCTAATTTCATCTATATCCTTTGATTAATCTTGTTGCGGGTATAATCCTATCATCAATAATAACGGAAGTACTATTTTTTGTTGGACCCATAAACAATAAAGTGTAAGCAGACTGCTCTGCTTGTATTTCGTGAAATTTATTGTGAGTTAATAAATTTACCCACTTATGATGTCTTGTTTCTTTTACCTTTGTATTAGGGTCATAAGTCAACTCTTTATATTGACCCCACAGTATAAAAGATAAAAAAGTACCTTCATGGTCATGCATCACTTGTTGCACTGGTAATATTTTACAAAACAAAATAGAAAAATAAGGACACCATATACCCCAACGTCTAATAGTCATATGTCCTGTTCTAGTTGTAACGTGTGTAGGACCTATTCCTGAATCGTTATAAATCCTTGAGAAGTACTTTATCATAGCCACCACTTCCGTCTGATTTAGGAACTTTTACATACTCACCAATGTTAGCTTTATTAACACTTTGAGCTACGCGATTACCGTGATTGTCTGTTTTAGGTAGTACTATTTCTGTATCAGCTAAGTTAGTAATCTCATCAGCAAAATCACAAGTATATTCTACATAAAGACTATTACCCTCTCCATATACTTGATATCTTTCTAAATGAGTATATAACGATACTGATACTAATTCTTTGTCTTTATTAAATCTAAAACAAAACGAATCATCTGCGTGAGCTACTTTTTTACTTTTTGATATAGGCATTACAATATCAGATTTCAGTGATTGAGCCCAAGCCCAAATATCGTCATTTGACCCTTGTGCATAAATAGATTGCGTTTGTTGGAGTTCAAAATCTGAGTTACACATATCAGTAATATATAATACACTTATACCAGAACCTAAACTAACTACAGGTAAAGCTTGACCTGGCTTATAAAAAATTTCTATGGTTTTAGTTTTAGTATCAAGGTTATAAATATATCTTAAAAAATCTCTATCAATTAAGATACTATTTTGCATTTTACTGCTATCTTTGTAATCAACATCACACGAACATTGATGAAAAGTTAAAACATTACCATCTGTATCTACTCCCCACGTTTGAACCTCATATGGAAAAGTTTCAGAGGTAAATACATCTGTTACTTGTTTTTTAATTTTTACCACCTCGGCATCTTCGCTACCCGCAAAGTACACACGGTTGGTAACTTTTTTGTTATCTATGTATGCTCTCATACAAATTGGATTACTCATTATGATACTGCTCCTTGGATATTACCTTGTCCATCTTCATATGTTATTTGATTACCATTTAAGTTTATACCTTTTCCTGCGGCACCACCAGCTCCACCAGAGGCCTGATTACTGTTTTGCCCAGCTGCACCAGCGTTACCGAAATGTCCACCAGAACCACCACCGTCAGCCGAACTACCACCACTACCATTACCACCAGCACCAGCACCACTTATGCTACCTGCTTGTCCAGCTTGAGCTGGACCATGTTGAGAAGTAGCAGCTCCAGCAGCACCACCAGCACCGCCTTGTTGACCAGCTCCACCGCCACCTCCACCACCACCGTATTGTACTGTGGTTGGAGTTTGACCTTTGCTACCGCCACCAGGCTGTGTGAAGCTACCACCAGCTCCACCGCCACCGCCACCACCGCCACCACGGATAAATCCTCCGTTGTTTTGGAGTGTGACTGGGTATCCTAAATTAACAGCCGCTTGTCCAGCTGTACCAGCAGAGCCTGCTCCACTTGCTGCACCACCAGCTCCACCAGCATTACCTTTACCTACAATCTGGCTATTGTTAATGATTTTAATGGTGTCACCTGAAGTCCACTGATTACCTGTGTCAATCGCTGAAGCTCCTGTTGAACCAACGATTGCCTGTACGGTTAGAGTTACATCTGAATTACCTGCAGAATATGTGCCACCTCTGTTTGAATAAATGTTGTAGCTTTGTGTGGTTGAAGAAATAGTTAATGCAATAGCTACTCTATTAGTAGAACCATAAAACTGTGATATGGCTATCGCACCACTACTAGGTATATTACCTGAGTCTCCAGTTGTACCAGAAGACACATTACTACCACCAGCATAATATTCAGACATAGATATAGGGTTACTGCCACCAAACTCTGTTTGAATAGCTGATAATGCTAATGCTCCTGAACTTGGTATTGCCATCTATTTTCCCTTTTTAAGTTCGTCTACTTCTGCTTTTAATTCTTTAACTGCTTCAATAAGAACACCAACAAGGTTGCCATAAGCAACTGACATATACTCGCCTTCATCATGTACTACTTCTGGCATTACTTTTTGCATTTCTTGAGCAATTACACCTGTGCCTTGTCTACCTTCTCTAGTAAAAGTAACACCTCTCATGTTAGTTACTTTATCTAAGGCGTTTGTAATTGTCTCAATATTGTCTTTTAGTCTTTCATCAGAAAAAGCTGTAACATCATTATTAAAGGTTGCTGCACCTGCTCCCGACATATCTAAGGTTAAAGCAGTTATAGTTGAACCACCATCATTACCTTTAAATATCATGTCTTTGTCACTAACAGCACTTTGAATTACAAAATCGGACGAGCTATTAGCAAACCTACCTATTTCTGTACCATCATCTTTGATAATGACATCTCCACCATCAGCATCTAAATTAATATCACCTGCAACATCAAGAGTTAAATCACCTGAACTTAAGTCAATCTCTGTGCCATCAATAGTTATATTATCTACTGTTACTCCACCATTAGCTGTTACTGAAGTGGCTGTCACAGAATCATTAAAAGTAGCTGCTCCTGCCGCACTCATATCTAATGTCAATGCTGTTATATTAGAACCACCATCATTACCTTGAATAATGACATCCTTGTCACTAACTGCTGACCTAAGGGTCAGGTTACTACTATCCATGTTGATTCTGCCTACCTCTGTACCACCATCTTCAAATGAAATATCACCACCATCGGCATCAAGTTGAATATCTCCAGCTACATCTAATGTTAAAGTACCTGAACTTAAGTCAATTTCTGTACCATCAATAGTAATATTATCTATTGTTACCCCACCGTCTGATTGTAAAGAACTTACAGCAGTAACTGCATCAACAACATTAGTGCCGTTGTTGTATACCCACATAGTTTTACCTGATGGTACTCCGATTCCTGAACCAGAAGGAGTCTTAACAGTGATAGTATCATCTGTACCATTATTAACTAAATAATTCTTTTGTATTGCTGGAACAACTAAGTTCTGTGCTCCACCTGATGTACCTGTTAAATTAAGTCTTAGATGACGAGCTGATTGTGTAGCATTTGAGTTTGATAAAGTAAGAGTTACTTGTCCGCTTGAGAAAGCTACATCAACAGTACCTACTATAGCTTCTTCTATCGCTGTTCCTAAATTAGTATTAGTAGTTGTACCCCAACTACCTGATTGCTCACCTGTATTAATTAATTCAATTTTTAAGTCTGAATATGAACTAGCCATTTTTTTCTCCTATTAGCTTGATTTACCTGCTAATGGAACACTTGTAACGTGAATCTTAGTATGTCTCTTTTGATTCCACGTGGCACCACAATCTGAGCAAGTCCCTGATTTATATTCCTCTGCATCTACGCTCATTCCACAATTAGAACATTCTAGATGTACTTCATATTTACATTGTATTATACCATCATCTAATTTTTTTGCTTCAATTATCATGCTGCTATATCTGTCCAATCTGGTGTTTGAGATGTATCTATTAAGCCCCATACTAATGTAAATCCGTTTGTTTCACAAGTGCCACTAACACCTGTAAGAGAAACTGTAGCTCCTCCTGTTTGACTTGAACTTCCAAGACCTGTAGTAGCTACTACTCCTGTTACATCAACAGAATTATTAGTTTGTTGTGTTACAGTGCCTAAAGCACTTGTCCCTGCTAAACCTGTAACTGTAACATTCGCTTCTGCTGTAACTGATTCTGAACCTAAAGCGGAAGTAGCACCAGGGCCTGTAACTGATACGTTAACTCCTGCACCTTGAGTGACTGATACTGAACCCACTGCACTTGTGCCGTGATTTCCTGTAACAGCTATAGAATGGTCTATTGATACAGCAACATTTCCTAAAGCTGTAGTTCCAGTAACATTTAAAGAACCTTCGTTCCAATTAAGAGCCCCCCAAGTGGAACGCCCCCATCCGTCAAAAGGTATTCTTACATCTGCCATATTAGTTTCCTAATGGGTTGTCATTAATAATATCATATACTTTAGACAGTTCTCTTTCCATCCAAGCAGAAAGTTTGTCTTCCATATCTCCCATTTCAACCTCAATTTTATTAACATACTCCATATTTTCTCTAATAGAATCGTTGTTAAACTGCACTCTTTCTTCTACTGTAGTTAGTCTATCATTTAATTGTCCAGTATCACTACTAGCTAAACTACCTTCCATAGCCACTAAACGAGTGCTTAGGTCTGACATCCACCATACGAACCCACCTGCTGCTGGAACTACTGATAAGACTATCGTAAGTAGAACCGCTGGCGAGAGCATCAATGTCTTGCTCATATATATTCTCCTGTGTCAATGACACTGTTTCTTGTATTGTAATTGTTTGTGGTATTACTTGCAAATACACCATTGTTGTAATGTTTATCTGCCCTAACTTATCAGCGTTTGTAGCAGGTTTTTTAACTTTAGCCACAACTTTTGGCTTGTTAGTTTTAGTTGTTTTATTAGGGGTGTTTTTGGCTGTTTGCTCTTTAACACCATCTTTCTTTTTAGTTTTGCTGTCTTTAGATTTACTTTTTTTGACGACTTTACTTTCGTCACTTTTGACTTCAGCTTCACTGGAGTCTGATAACTCGCTGTTTTCATTTCCCTCAACCTCTGATTCTGCCGTTTGTTCTGTTTCATTTTGGCTCTCCTTAATATCTTCTTCCATATTTTGTTCTTTTAATTCTTCTGGAGTCTCTAACTCAACTTCAGCGATTTCTTCAACCACAGGCTCGCTAACCTCAATTTCTTGAATCTCCTCAACCACTTCAATCTCAGGAACTTCTACAGGTATCTCAGGGATATCTACAGAAATCTCTGGCACTTCAATATTCATAGATACCTCAGGAACTTCGGGAGATATCTCACTAACCTCAGGTAAATCTGGTAAGTCAGGTAATGTAGGTATTTCAATAGCTACAGGTTGTAATATTACATCATTAACAATCTCTGTGTCCAAAGTTAAACCCTCAATAAGAGTTTCTTCAATAATTACAATAGGCTCAACTACAATAGGTTCAACTACCAAAGGCTCAATTATTGGCTCAATTACAACAGGAGCCACATACTCTTCTATGGTCAAAGATAAACTTAGATTATCAATAATAGGACCATACCAATTACTAGAGTTGCCAGTATCATTACCTGTGATAGTTAAATTTAATGACGCATCATCTGTATTAAAATCACCTAGTACATCTTTAGTAAAAGAATAACTCTCCCATCCATCTTCATATGGCACAGCTATGGTTTCTGATAATACTTCTGATGTTGATTCAGTTGATAAAGTAATGGTTGACACTACTGTATCATCAGCTCCCGCATTACACCATTGACTGCCGCTATTACCACAACCAATAGAGTCAAAATTCATATTTATTTCTTTTATTAAATGATTCTCAGATACACCTGACATATCTACATCTTGACTAATATTACCGCCTTGATATCTAAACCTTACACTCTTAGATGCTGAACCAGAATAAGTTGCAGGGTCTCTTTTAACCTTATCTTGGTTATTGTCTGAGAGTTCCCAACCACTGGTATCAGTAGTAAAATTTGGGTTATTTAGTAGGTTGTCCGTAGTAGTTTCTGCCCGAGCTGTTAATATGGACATGAATACTACCACGAGGGCCCACGATATTATTGTTTTCATCTATAATTCCTAGTTCTAAATATTTAGCTTTAGCTTCCTTTCCTACTAAACCATCTATAGGACAAGGGCTTCCTGCAGCAAGCATGGCTGTAAAAACTCTATCGTCTTGACATAAGATACTCGTAGCTGACACTTTAAGCCCAAGTTGAGCAAGACTACGAGAAAGTTTTATTCTTTCACAATTTTTGTCAATCACGTGAGTTGCAAAAGAACCAGAGAATAATCCTGTACCAATCGCTCCAGTTCGTACCACTATACAAACATCACTACCACTACCGATAGACAACGATGGTGCTATGGCTGATGGTGGCGGTTGGTCTTTGTAAC
>Ga0208157_1000374_pt1 | contig 25464 bp, 12 predicted proteins | sample 5_EtaG_FD_184077 | JGI IMG/M metagenome (GOLD analysis project Ga0208157, IMG submission 184077) | Marine viral communities from the Subarctic Pacific Ocean - 5_ETSP_OMZ_AT15132 metaG (SPAdes) (version 2) | ecosystem: Environmental > Aquatic > Marine > Oceanic | place: Pacific Ocean | collected...
TAAAGTAAACCTACAAAATCTTCGTGCGAAGGCGGTATAAAAAATCTAAACTTACCTTTGCTTTCACCACGTTTTCTAGCTTTAGTATCTGAAAAACGTTTTACAGCGTCAATACCAGTTACTTCTTCTAATATACTATTAAAGTCATCATTCATGCTTTTGCTAAATTTAACTTTAGCTTGTTGAACTTTAGACTTAACATCAAACTGATCTAACATGTTTTTAACAGCTTGTACATTTTGTAAAGCATCATCTGCAAAATAAAAGTCATTATAACCATCGCCAACTTTATCTGCTATCCAAAGTGCTTTAGCCTCAGCTGTAGAGTTAGCTAAGCCAGTAATATTTTTTAATGGTATATTTAAACCATTAGCTTTTAAGAAATCAAATATAGCTTTGGCAGCCTGCGGTGGTCTTGCTGTTAATACAAACATATTTTCAGGACCAAACTTTTTCTGTAGCTTTAGTGCTTTATTAAACAACGGTGCTAACTTACCTTTTACAACTTTATTAAAATCAGAAAAATCAAATACATATCCTTGATCTTGTAAGTCCTCGTATGTACTAGCAAACTCTTCAGCGTTTAAAGTTCCAGTTTTACCATCTGGTGTAGTATATTTAACTAATGATTTAGTTGTAGCCAATGTATCATCAAAATCTAAAACAGTAATACCTTTTGGATCTTTTGAGCTTTTTCTAGCTACGGTTATAGCTTTGTTTAATTTATTGTAACCATCTATATCTTTACTATATTTAACTTTTGATTGTTCACGTAAAGTATTTATATCTTGATTACCTTCAAAAACATCAATTACAGCCTGTCTAGCTTTTCCAACACTTAAATTATCAACACCAAAATACTCCGCTATTGTTTGGTTTTCTTTTATTAATTTATAAGCCTTAGGATTTACACCTGCTTTCATAAATCTATATATAGCACCAAAACCGTCAGGTAAAAAGTCTAATTCATTGTTTAAAACTCTAGGAACTACTTTTTCAAAAAAATCTTGACCTCTAGACTTTCTAAGATTACCACCGGGATCATCTTGTTTTCTTAAAGAACTCTGTGAATAGCCAAATTTTAAAAGCTTAATAGCGTCTTCCATATTTCCATCACGTACCGCGGCAAATAAAATTCTAGCCATTTCCATTTGTGGGTCATGTTCTTCTACGCCAATTTCATTAGTAACTTCTTTACCTTTGTTTTTGCCTTTGCTTTTAACAGGAACAGCAAGAAGTACGGCTGCGTGTCTCATAAAGTTACTTTGATCAAAACCAAGATGAGTTAATAACTCTTGGAAAATTTCCTCTCCTTTACCGTGCTTAGCAATGTCTTTAAAAAATTGTATTAAAAACTCTATTTTACCATTTTCATTAGATAGGTTTATATTTTTTAAACCCTTAAATACACTACCTTCGTGATAATAAGTTCTTGATGGCTTTACTTGCTTTGCATTGTCTATTTTTTCTATAATATTTTTTCTATCACTTTTTTCAGCATATTTTTCAATAGCTTTTCTAAAATAAGGTATGTTAAAAAACGCGGCTTTTTTTATACCACCAGTTAAACCAGTTGACATAACTTCATAATACTGAGGAAATTCGTTAAGAAAATCTAATATTTGGTTCATATAAAACTCTTCCCAAGTTATTTTGTTTTTTTCATCTTGGTATTGCTCTAAATCTCTTCTAGTTATAACTTTAACTTTTACTTTGCCAGTTTTTTCTTCTATTTCCGCAAGTATTTCAGATGTTGGTGCTAATAGCCCTGTAAATACCTTCTTTAAATCAGCGTATTCTTGAAGTTTTTTAGCTCTTTGTTTTGTGTCTTTACTATAAGCTCTTCTTCTTTGCCCAGCGGTAACATCTGCTATTTGTTGTGGTGATGCTCCTCTTGCTTCTAGTATTCTTTGAGCAGCAGACAATGATACTTGTTGACTAAGCGTTCTAGCGGCACCTTTTAATAACTGACCTATTTCAGACCTTTTTTCTTTAGTAGGAAGTATATTTATTTGTTGTTGTTCTGTAATACCTAAGTCTCTTTGAAACTGAACTACAACATCTTTTTTAGGATTAATAAATTGCTCTTTTAACGTCCACAATGGCACTTGTGAAGTTTTACCCTGTGATCTAGCTCTTTTACCATTTGGTTTAAATAATGGCTCGTAAAAATACTCTAGTATTCTATCTTGCAAGCCTATAGCTCTACCATAAACATCTCTAGAAACTGGAATATTTTCTCCTATTTCGTTTATTAAAGCATCTTTTTCGCTAACATTTGTTTTTGGTAATATCTTTATAAATTGTTCTGAAGTTTCATAATCAGCAAAAACATCTTGCACACTTTTAGATTCTGATGGTGATAATATACCAGTTGCGCCAGCGTCTAATTCTTCTTTTGTAATAACTTCGCCAGTTTCAATACTAACAATATCATCCGATGTTGTTAAGTTTTGATTTGGTTTTGTTATTTTATTTTCAGGTATGTTAAATATTTTTTTACCTATATGACCCTCGTTATTTTTAGTAACCTGCTTGTGAGTATCTCCTTCTACAATTTTAGTATCTTGTTTTATATCCTTTGCAACTTTAGCAACTTTAGGTATTTTTAAAACATTTATTCTTTTTCTAGTATCTTTTTGGTTTGAAGTTTTGTTTTCTAACTCAGTTGAAACAGCAATGTTTTTGGCCTCATCTAAACTCACGCCTTGACTAACAGCATCTATAGTTTTAGCTCTAGTAAATATTTCAGCTTGCCTAGGTCCTAACGTATTGTCTAAAAATGTTGTTACTGTATTCTCTTTATTATATGTATCTAATAAACGTTTTCCCTCACGATTTACAATTTGACCATTTGGTAATGTAATCTTAGGGAATATACCTGTCATTTGCTCAGATATAGCCGTCTTTATAGATTCCATTGTAATATCACCACTTGGATTAAACTTCAACGCTTTACTAATTACAGGCCAGTTCTTTTCAATTAAAGCCTCAATAGCAGCAAACTTATCTTCTTGTTTGGAACGTTTAGCATTTACTATGTCAACTAGCATTTCATTTGTAAACATTAGTTTCCCCTCTTCATCTTTTGTTTCTAAAAAAGCTTTAGCTTTGGGACTAACTTTAGACATTTTTCTTTTAGCTTTAGGTTTAGCTTTTTCCTTACTTTCAACTAATTTACCTTTAGCACCTTTAACAGCTACTTCTGTTATAGCTTCACTTATATAACCTTTTTCTATACTTTTATTAAAATCTTTAATAAAATTATACACATCTCTACCACTATTAAATTGAATAGATTTAAAACCATATCTTTGTAAGTTCTGTCTTATAATATCACCTAACCTAGTGAAAAGATTTTCATTATATTTTAAATTACCATCTAATATAGATTCAGACATTACAGTAACTACTTCCTCACCAAACTCGCTAACTTTTTCATACTGAACATCACCATCTTCATCTTTAACAACTTTACCATCTTTATCTTTTATAGGATTTATATAAGCAGACATTCTATTTATAAATGGCTTATCAAACCCTCCTTTTTCTTCGTTTATAAATGTAGTTACAGCGTCTCCAACATTAGTTTGTAAATCTTTATTACCTTTAAGTGTTTTAAATAAAACTTTGTGCATAAACTCATGAGCAGCAGTACCGATCATTGGTTTATCTTTGTTTATTACTATTTCAAAGTCTCCAGTTAAATCACCTTTATCATCAATTTTTTCATCAATATAACCAAATGTAGCATCAGCATTTTCAACATCATTAATTTGTTGTTGTAAATCTTTAACGTTTTCTTCTGCTATTTTTTTATTTTCAGCAGTTTGATTAGGATCGTCTATAACCTCTTGATTTGAATCTCTTTCAGCTGTTAATCTAGCTAGCTTTTCTCCTTGCATATCAAGTATTTCTTGACCAGTAGCCTCTGTAACAATACCTTCTACTCCTTGTTCATCCGCTATAGCACCAACCTGTTTTCTAACTGTTTCTGTAACTTCTTTAGATGCAATTTCAACAATTTTATCATTCGCGTTTTTATATTTTTCTAAAAATATATCTATAGTAGAATCGTATTGTTTTTGATCAATTTGACCTTTATTTAGTTTTTCATTTAGTTGTGTTATTCTAAATGCAGCGGCATCAGCTAAATCACTTTGATTTTCTATAGCTTCTATATCACCATCGTTTAAGGAATTATATATATCATTTCCTTTTTTTATTTTATCTTTTAACGATGTTTGTAAGTTTATTATTTTTTCTTCTAAACCAGCTCTAACATCTTCATCTACTGTTTCCGATAGTTCACGCTGTGTTTTTATTAAATTAGTAAAATCTTTTTCAACATCTAAAGCGTCTACTTTTTTACGCATATTATTCATTGCTCTAGCGGAATAACCACCACCTCTTAAACCACTACCACCAAAAAAACCTTGTAATCCAGACTCTATACCTTCGTCACTAAACATAGCATCACCCATAACCTCAAAAAAGTTTACATCTTTACCAGATACTTTTCCTTCAGCTAAAGCTTTATTATATTCACTTAAACCATGCTGTGACATTTCTGTTGCGGCTTCAGTCCCACCTGTACTTATTATATCTAATCCAATCCTTGTGTTTTTTCTCGTAGACAAATTTTTAGCTAATTTCCTACCATAACCTTTTACTAGGTTTTTACCACCAAGAGCTTTTGTTATTCTTCCAACAGCAATGTACTCTAAACCTTGTTGTACAGCGGCTATTTGTAAAGGTCTAACAACATCAAGCTCACCACCATCTCTTATAAATTCATTTAAGGTTTTTCCTTGAGACTCAGCTTTTATTTTATTTGCTTCTACTATGTTTTCAGAGGCAAAATCAGCAAAAAACCCAGTAAAAGCTGTTCCCATATTATAAATAACAGAACCCCCAACCATTGGTATTGCACTAGCTACACCAGATAATATTCTACCAGGATCTTTATCTTCAATTGCTTTTTTTATATTTACAGTAGGTAGTTGTTTTTCTCTTTCTTTTTTAAAGCTTTCAACTTTTTCAATAAATTCTTCACTGTCACTAGGTATATAATCTTCAAAAGCCCAACCTAAAACACCACCTGAATTTTTATACTTTAACATGTTTTCTTTACCAAATATAGATTCGTTTAAAGCTGTTGAAACAATATCTAATGTTGATCTAGCGGTGCCTTTTTCATCGTCACCTGTAATACCGTAATATTCTGGTAAATCACCTATTTGTTCAGCCAAGTTTAACATACTATTTTTAAAACCTTGCCAAGGGGCTACTTCTGGTTGCTCCGAAAAATCATCGCCCAATTGTGACCCTATAACGTTTGACTCCGCTGTTAGGTCTGCGTCCTCATCTATTAAATCCATAAACAAATTTTGTACATTTTGCTCAGGCTGTTCGTTAGAATCAAGCGGTAGTAAATCGTTAAATAAATTTAAGTTATCTGCCATGTTATATTTTATCTATCAAAAGGTGTATTAATAAATGTAGCTGTTTCAGTTAGATCTCCTCGAAATATTGAAAATGGAGTAGAAGTTGATAGTTGAGGTCCTGCTGGAGGCTGAAACATGTTTAACATTTGTGTACCACTATATCTATCACCGTTTTTGTTTTCCCAATATTTATATTTTTTATTAAAGTTATACTCGTCGTTAGATGTTTTTAAAGTTCCACTTTGAAACCTATTATATAAACTTATAAACGTGTCACCAGTTATTGAGGTTTGAGTACCGTCTCCTTTTTTTATATTACCATAAACTGTTGCGGGTGGAAACACAGACATAACATTAAATTCATCTGCTTTTTCTTGTTTCTTTTTTTCTAAAATTTTATTTTGCGCCTCGTTGTATTTATCAAGCCCTTGTTGATGGTATTTTTGCTCTTGACTTGCTGCGTAATTTTTTATAACTTGTTTACTTAAATCTAAATCTTCACCGCTTAATATATAGTCTACTAATTTTTTATAGTTTCCTTCTGTTGCAAAATCTTGCTTATCAATTACACCATCACCACTATTATCCCAATTTTCAGGGTTTAATTCTCCAAATACTTTAGCGCTAAGCATAGATGGTTCAAGTTGTGTTGTTCCATCTGCTAGTGACTTTACGCCATGAAGTGCTTCGGCAATAGATTGCTCGTGACTTTGCCCTTGGTGATAAAATATATCAAGAACATCATTTTTAGTTCTTAAAGTTAATTCTAAGTTACTATCTGAAAAAGCTCTATTATAAGGTAAGTTATTTGCCCCTTGTTGTATTTGCGCTTTTACGTTAACTTTATAAACTTCTCTTGCAGCGCTTTTAGGAACTAACAATTCATCAACACCACTTTGTTGTACTGATAAAGGCTTGCTATTTCTATCTAATATAGGATCACCATATTTATCAACATAAACAAAAGACATTTTTCCTTTTTTATCAAAACCCATAATTGCTCTAGAACCAGCAAAAGGACCATCACCACCTATAGGCTCTCCTTTATTTAAAAGTGCTCTTAAAAAATTTTGCTTAACTTCTCCGGTTGCTTTAGAATTAAAGCTATCGCTTTCTATTAACGCTGTAGCTGTATTTTCAAAAGTTTTAAACTCAAGTGCCGATGCTCTTAAATTATCCCTAAGCATGTTTAGTTCTTCTCTTTTAAGTTTTCTTTCTTCTTTAGTAAATTCTTCTCTTTTATCACCAAACAAACTAATAGAAAGCTTTTGTTTTCTTATGTCTTCTAATTGTTCTGGTATTGTTTTTGTTGTAATAACTTCTTCGTTACCATTAGCATTTGTTATACTATACTGTTTAGCATCGTCTTTAAATTCTTTTGTAACTTCACCAAACTCTTTTTTTTCTGTTAAAGTAGGTTTAGATTTTTCTAAACTAACATCGGATAAATCTGAAAACTTTGTTTGACCAACTCCTCCAATTTTTGGCCCTGGCATCTCTTTTTCTAAGTTACTAGGTTTAGTTTGATAATCAGTATCGTTTTTGTAATCTAATCTATTATTTTTTTTATTTTTTCTAGCAGTTTTAATTAACTCACCGCCGACTTTAACAGCAGCAGAAGTAACCTCTTTAAAACTTCTACCTAAACTCTCCATAGTTCTACGATGCGATCTAGCCATACGCTCGTGTACTCTACTTAAGTTTGCTGGTACTCCAGCCATAGCTGCGCTTGTTGCTGCTTGTACTAACGTTGAATCAGCTTTGCCTAATAATTTTGCCATATTTATATTTGTTTAGTGAAATTAAAGCCTGGAAGAAGTCCAGTTGCTGCGCTTACAAACATTTGTTGATTAGCTTGTATTCTATCCATTTCCATACTCCTAGCACTTTGTAAGTTTTGAAATGCTTGTTGTTGTCCTGCTTGTGCTCCAGCTAAAGCGCCGTAATCCATACCAAGTAATGTTGATGCTCTAGCGGTTTGTGCTTCTTGAACCATAGCTTCACCTTGTCTTCCCATTTGTTGAACTTGCATAGCACCTTGAGCTTGCATTCTTTGGTTCATTGCTTCTTGCTGACCAATAGATGCCGATGCTCTTTGTGCTTGTAGTTGACCTTGACCTGCTAGCGATTGTGCTAAACCAGCAATTCCACTAGCGCCAGCAGCGCCTCTTAATCCCTGCATAATGTTAGCTCTTTGCTGCATACCTTGTTGCGCTTCAAATTGTGCTTGCTGTTGGTTTACAGTTAAATCTTCATATACATTTTCCATACCTTCGTATGGATTTTTAATTTGTATATTTTCATAAGCCTGTCTTTGTGCGGCTACTTGCTGTTGTGCTTGTTGCGTTTGCAAATTAAAATCTGTTAATTGAGTTTCAGAATCTGTTATTGCTTGGTTGCTTATGTCTCTTGCTCTTCCTCCCATATTATATATATTTAAAACTTTCGTAAGCTGGAGCAGATTTATCTATAGTCCAACCTAATTTATTATGTATGTTCTCTATGTGTTTATTACCACAAACAGTAAATATAAATTTAATGCCTTGTGATTTTGATTCTTTTTCTATACTAAGTATTAATTGTTCTAGAATACTTCTTCTATCTTTTTCTTTATATTCTGGATTAGATACTAAAAAAGTTAAATAACCTACTGGCGCGTTTTTGTCTACAAATAAAAAAGCAGCTGCAATTGGTGTATTATTTTTTTCTATTATATAACAATAATCATTATGTGGTAAAATGTTTCTTTCTATACCTTTATTTTTACCCCACCAAAAATCCCACCATTTACATATTGTTATATAATCTTCGTTGTTAAAACTACGAAATATTAATTTGTTATTCAAAATTTTATTTTATTTAATTTACATTTAATATAGTCACAGTTTTCACTGTTTTTTTACTTTTATGTAATAGAAAGTAATTTTTCTACATCAAATCTTATATTCGGTGTCTTGTAACCGGATTGTAATACTTCTACATTACCAGTTATAGTTGCTTTCTGACCAGCGTTTGCAAAAGTTAAAGTTACTCCGCTTTCTAAATTTTGAGCAGCACTTAATGTTAATTCTCCAGCGCCACTAGTTACGCTTCTACTGCTAACAGTTGGATCAGCTACAGATGCATTAATACCTATACCACTAACCGTGCTAACACCTGGTAATATTCCGTTTACAGAAGCAACTGGTATTGTAGTGCTGTTTACAACTGCGGCCGTAGTAGTTGTAGTTATAGTATCTAATTCAACTTTTAAATCAGTAAATTTTAAATCATAACCTTTTGTTTCAAGTATTTTTCCCGTGCCATAACCACCTATATTTACAGTGTCTCCAGCTAAAGCTAAAGCCTGTTGATTGTTAAATACAATATTACCGGTTTGTGTCGTTAAAACACCGTTTGTTATAGTTGGAGTTTGGTTTTTAGTAGTTTTAAATGGTGCTGAGTTTTTTATTATTATACTTTCCTCGCGGGTTCCTTCGTTTAAAGTTACAGTATCTTCATATTTAGCGATAGTTGTATTCGCAGCAATGTTATCACTAGGAAAAACTTGCATCCCTTTTGTTATACTTTCTATATTATCTAAAGGCCATTGATAATTCATTTGATTAGTAAAACTTAAAGTTGTACCATCTAAAAGACCTATGCTTTGAGACATAGAAAATTCTTTAGTATTGTCACCATCTGGATCTAAAGCAGCAACAGTAGTTAAACTTCTATTACATTTTGGCGTAAAAATTAAAGTTGCACCATCAGAAATGGTAACGGCTTTTGACATAGAAAATTCTTTCACATTATCTTCATCTGGATTTAAAGTTTCTACTGTAACTAATTTCTCAAAACCAAGCCCATCACTTGTTATTGCATCTCCTACTCTCATTTTATCAGACACATTGTTATCCATAACCACTTTAACCCCACTGCTAACAGAGCCATCTACAGTATCACTTGATGTAGAAGCGGTTATCTTATCACCTACAACCATTTTATCCGCTACGTCAGTATCCATAACAACTTTAATACCGCTACCTACAAGACCGTTCACAGTGTCAGTGTTGGTAATTGTTGGGTATTCATTTTCTCCCGGTAATAACTCTGGAGCACTACCTACAGTAAGTTGATTAAAAGTTAAAATATCATTTTCAGTAGGTTGTTTTATTATTTGGTAAGATTGGGCACCGTTATTTACTTCACAAGAAATAGTAAAGGCTTGCGCACCAGCATAACCAAACCTAGGAACAGTAATCGTGCTATCAACTTTTGAAGAAGCTTTTATTATATTTCCAATACTATTTGGGGAATACGGAGATAATGTTAACGTTAAGTCTGTATATTGATATATAATTTTTTTTATAAGCAAAGAATTTGAACCAGTAGAAGAATTAATATCAATACTATTGTCCGCAAACCTTGCTTCAACATAATCAGCATGGTCTGTACCAACTTTTGCCCAAAAATCAATATTATATTGCGTTGCTGATGTTGTTGCTGGAAAATTAATAGTTGCAAAATGTTTTTTTCCAACTATCTTTGCATCTAATGATGTTTTTGCAGCTTGATAACTGCCTGTTGTAAAATTATAATAATTTCCAGCTGCATTTGTAATTTCTAAATAAAACTCAGCTTCATTATCACCCGTTATAACAACTCTTCTACTTGTAGCGGTTGCAGGTAAATCTGAAAAATCTAAATCAAAGCTTTTTAAAATTTTAGTCATCTTTTTTGTTTATTAGTTTATCTCCCGTTATTACTTACGCTAGGAGAAGCACCTGATAGTCTTGGTGGTTCTTGTTCATTTTCTAAATACTCTTTAAGTAATACTGCGTCTTGTTCTTCTGAAATATATTGATCTTTTTTTATATTTTTTTTAATATTTTTTAATACTTTTTGAGCTTGTTTAAGTTTATTTCTTGAAATAAGCAAAATATTTTGATGTATAGGATCGCGGGAAAATTCTCTATCAATATTTAATTCTTCTCGACTTCCAAGTATTTTAGACACACTAACTGTGTTAAACATATCAAGCCAGTAAGGATCATCAATTTCTAACCACCAAACTTGATCTATAAAACTAGGACACCCGCTGCAGGCTTCCATGCCATGTTGCATAAAATGCGCTCTAGCAATAAGTCTTATATACACGTATATCCACCAGTTAGAATATAAGCCTGTGTTTGGATTAATAGTTACGCCACTATAAGATCCGTAAACAGGAGGATTACCATGAACATGTTGGGTCATTTTTTTTAAATACCATATAAAGCAAGACATCCACCAATGACATTGATTTGGTTGATCCCCATTGGCTATTTGATCAAATGGATACGCGTTAAATTCAAACCATCTTGCATATGACCAAGCGACAAGTCCATGTACTGGATGGTTTACTAAGTTTTGATATTGAGGATATCCAAAATTTGCATGAGCTATAGTCTCATTTGGAAGATACGATTGGGTTGTAGACCAAACACCTGGTAAACCAACACCATGATACGCTTCTTCCAGAGTTATACCCATCATTCCGTGTGAACCTCTGAAATCTATCCATTCTTGAAAAGGGACTGGAAAATTAATCATCCACGGAAAGTCCTGATTCAAGTTTTGAACCCAAGCACCCACACCTCCATAAAACATAAAATTCTGGGGGTGGCAACCTGGAACAGTCCAAATATCGTGATGCGGAGCAAGGGCTGCATCATAATAAGCAGGCATCGATGGAATAGCACCAGCGATCATCGAATTAAGCCATGTGTTATATTGTTGTGTAGTAATTTGATCGCTCAACGTTTCAGCTTGCACCATGTTCCAAATAAGATTCGATCCGTGATTTCCTGACATTATTTTTTATTTTTTATTTATTATTTAATTTACTTACTGCTTTCCGAAACTTCTGAGCCGATAGAAAATAACTCAATTTTACCTTTTGAAGAGTTAACAAACTGAACGTCCATATAATAACCTAGTAAACTAGAAGAATTTACTTGTTTGTCTTTTTTAAACATAATAAAATCACCTGTTACTGGTAAAGGCGGGAACCCAACACCAGCACCAATAACGTTTTCGTCATATATAACCACTAACTGAACACCACCACTTGTTGTAATATTTATTAATACACCTAATTGGTAAATAACCGATCCAGATTCGTTAAAACCAGTATCAAAACCACCACTATCTATAACAGGATTTTGAGGAGAGTAATATATATGATCTCCAATTTGAAGACTATTATTAATATTTATTGAACCCATCGGTATTTGTAGTTGTTGCATGATTTTATTTTTAAATTAACAATTATAACAATTCTAACGTGTAGCTATTTATACCTGTCACTTCCCAAGGGTGTATTTCAGTTGGCCAATCTCCATTAACATCTTTTATCCAACCTGCAAGATTTACTTGTAAAGAAATAGTACCACTAGTACTAAATTGTCCTAATAAAACTCTACCGTCACTATCTGGTACAACGTAAGTAGGTGTGCTATCCACGTTTCCTCTATGCAAGGAGAATTCATTATTTATTTCCGTTAAAGAGTTAGCAAAATTATTATCTGGTAACCCCGAGTTACCAAATTGAATTACATTATCTGTATAATTATCTCCTATAGTAAGCCAAGTATCAAATTCGTTTTCAGGAAACATAAACCATGCTCCAATATTTACCTCTGATTGATTATTTTGATGAGCTCCAAATACATCGCTATTAAACCACGTTGATGATGTATCAAATTTAAGTGGTAAAACACGACCGGAAGCGGCGCTTTCAGCAAACATATGGGTTAATGCCATATTAGTGTATGGTAAACTTGTATTTGGATCTGTAAATTGAGCGTATAACCTATAACAATTATGATTTGGTAATTTGTTTTGTTTTATCGATACATTGTTTATTGTAAAATTGTAATTAACTCCCGCACCACCAGTCCATCTTTTGAAATATATTTTAGTAGATTGTGCGCTTGCAGTAAAAGTTGTAGTATATGTTTGCGTAGTAGAATAATCTGTTAAAATTATATTCTCGTTAAGTGCGTCCCCACTATTAGTATCTCTTACTGTTATCCCATTTGATGAACCATCACTAGTTAAATCAAATGTTAATATATATTCTTTACCATCTATAAAAGTAATATTTTGATATAACACTACGTAATTACCATTATTAACAACAAATTCAGCCCCGTTATTACTAATATTTATTGTGCTAGCAATACCTCCATTTGGTACGTCATTCGCGCCAGTGGTCCAGCTATTATTTGGTGTTAAACAAGAAAAATCTCCACAATCAACTTCTTCAATTCCTAAAGTTTCGATTTGTTTTAAAACCAACCCATCAAAATAAGGATTGTCAATATAATAAGGCATTCCACTTGAATGGTTTGTGTATGGGTCTACAGCCATCGGACTTTGAGAATCAAAATAAATATCAAGAAGATTTTTATCAAGCACGCCAACATAATTATTATGACCAGTTATATTTCCAGTATTGTTTTGAAGTGTTGTTGGCTGTCTATTTGAGAAAATATGATTGTTCATCAAGGTATTATCAGAGTTATTAACATTACTATCAAAATTAGCGTCCGCAGGTATAACTGGTGGTATCCATCCTCCGAAATACGGCACACAAGAACCATCATCTACATTTGCATTAGAGTCGTAGTTACTTGCTGTTGGATCCGTACATCCATTTACTACATCAATACAAGAACCATCATCAACATTCGCTGAAGCATCATAATTTGTTGCTAATGGATCTGTACAGCCTATCGTGACCGCCACACAACTTCCATCATCAAAGTTCGCGTTAGAATCCCAGTTAAAAGCAAACTCGTTTGTACAACCAGTAATTAGTTCACCTATAGTATAAGAACTATAAATATTTAAATCAACAGTTACCTTAAAATTATAATTTCCAGAATTAATTAAAGCATTAGTTAATACACCAATCCCACTCCAACAATTCACGCGAATAACAAAAACATATTCAGTGTTAGAATTTAACCCGTTTAGTTGCGCACTTGTTGGTATTGGAAGTGTTGCGTTAACACCACCAGCCGCATGTTGAATTGGCCAGTTGTCTATATCCCACTGTCCAAAACTATCAAGAATAGGATCCCCACTTCCATCTAAAGGTGATCCATAAACCACATAACTAAACACGCTAGCCATATCAGTTTGCGTAGGAGCATCCCATGAAATATATATAGTAGAATCATTCCCAGGTAGTGGGTCATTGTTAGCATCAAACTGTGGGTTATAAGAATGTGTTACTTGGACTGAAGCGACATCAACCCCGTAGCAATATAAACAATCAGTAGTCACTGTGCTAGTTGGATCATGGTTTACTGCATTATTATCATTACAATCATAATTATAACAAGTGTTATCATCTATGTTAGCTTGAGAATAATAATTTATTGATGATGGGTCCATACATCCGTATATACCGTAAATACAAGGATAACTTGGATTAGCGGTGTTTGCGTTAGGATCGTAATTTTCAGCCGTTGGGTCTGTACAGCCATAATCTATTGCTATACAACTACCATCATCCGTATTCGCATTACCACTAGGAGGTCCACTATAGTTAAAAGCTGCTGAATCCATACATCCATATACTGTTGGAATACAAGATCCATCATCCATATTAGCATCAGAATTGTAATTTATAGCTGTTGGATCTGTACATCCGTGGTACTCGCAGCTACCATCATCCATGTTTGCTGGTGGATTTACTCCGTTAGTATTTCCTGGTCCAGCGTAATTTGGTGCCGTTGAGTCCATACAACCATAAATAGCTCTAATACAATTTGAAGGAGTAAACTCAAAAGTAGCATTAGAATCATAGTTTTCGGCATCGGGATCTGTACATCCATAAATACCAGATGATATTGGTGTACCTAATATTGAGGCTATACCTTGAAAAGCACTATCAGCATTATCAAACCCTCCAGTAACGTAAAAATCGGAAGCGCTAACGCTTTCTTTACCGTGTATATAGTTAAACCATTTTCCTTCTTTTTCAACAAAACCTTGAATTTGGCCTTCTTCTTTATCTGTTTTTAAGTTTCTTGCAATCCAACCAACTTTAGGGTATAAACTTACATGATCTAAAACAGGATATGTTCCGTTAACCACAGTAGTTCCCGCGTCAAAAGTTTCGTAACTTTTTAAATCTTCATATGCGCCTTGTGAACCTTCGTAGTTTATAGTGTGAAAAGTTTTTATAGTTCCAGGACTATCATTTAAAATTACATTTATAGTAGAATCACGAAATGTATTATAAAAAGTGTTTCTATGAATAATACCATCATTTATATGATGCATCCAAACATTGTTATCATAATAAGTATAATAATCATTAACAAAACTTAATCCATTTTGCATTAGCGCAAAGGATTTAAAACTAACCCAACCTTTTACGTTTTCTTGAAACGAAAGTGTAAAAAGTGAAGTACCAAGTCCTTCAATAACACCAGGTTCTAAAAGATTTGGATCTTGATTTAATGTAATGTTGTATTCTTTTTTATACGAATCATAAGAACCTATTAGTCTTTTAGATAACTTTAAATGATCTCTAAACCAGTCTTTCATACCAAAGTCTGATATTGGTGTTAAACCATCTTTAGACAATCTTAATACAACGCCTCTAATTTTATCTGTAAAATAACATCTGTATGATTCAGAAGCAAATGATTCTGGATTTGTTGATATACCATACTCGCCGCTGTAAGGTATAGCTTGTCCTAAAACATTGTCAGTAGCAGTTAACTGTGGGTTACCATCAGCGTTATACAAAGCGTCTTTATTAGCTAAAATCTTTAAAACTCTATCTTCACATAATGTAATTAAATCTCCGTCAGCTGTTGATCTAGCGTGTAACTTTTGAATACTACCATAAGTAGGATTTATTTCTTTTGTAATCTTTTCAGCCATAATGAACTGGTTAAGATTATTTGTTTCGCTGTTTTCGTTATAAAGTCCAGAATATATTAAACCATTAGTTTTACGCTCTTCTTTATATTCTCCTTGTAATGTTGATGAAACCTTAACACCTTTATTGATAAATGATTTATTAAATGAATCTTTTAAATATACAGACTCAACACCGTTACCAAAAGCAATACAGTTATACCAATTAAGTGATATATTGCAATCGCCACCAGTGGTACTAGTTGAAACCCAAACTCTTCTTATAAATCCAAATACATTTGCGCCTAGCACTTTTAAATAAATAGTGTTACCACTAGGAGTTACAAAAGCAAGTTTATCTCCATTAGTAACCATATTGTTAAATGTATCCACCGCTGCTATACTACCAGGACAATTTTCCATCACTATGGATAAATTAGAATTTTGAAAATATTCAACCCTATAATCAGATACAGTAGTATCTAATAGAAAACTTGGATCTTTTGGATAAATTATTTTTGAGCCTATTGGGATAAACCTTTTCATAGTACTAATATTTAGTTCTACGGGTATTTCATCACTAGCCTCGTAATATATATCTAAATTATTTTCTTCTTTTTTTTCTGCTTCAAATACAGCTGGATTATCTGTTGATAATCCTGTGTTAGAACTTATTTCTATTGTTTGCTCTAAAAATATTATTTTTAACGATTCATATGTGTTTGCTTGATTTGAATTTGTAATATCAATGATACTACCTGTATTGTCTGTATATCCTAAAGGATCTTTGTCTATTTCTATTATAGCAGTTAATCTACGGTTTAAAGGATCTATAAATTCATCAATTATAGCTTGGGTGTAAGGTTGACCGTTTTCCTTTTTTTCTTGTTCTACCAGTGCGGCTTGTCCATCAGTATAATTGTAACGCCATTCTAAATGACAGCTTTTAATAGTAAAAACTTCTGTTCCACCTTCAAATTTAAATTTTTGATCTGTAGTTTTTAAGTAATCAAGAGTTTTTTGATTATCAGAATCTAAATCTATTATTGGATTAGAATTGTATGGCCAAGTGCCTGATGCTTCAGCTGTTTTATTAACTTTCCAATGATCGGAATCAACGCCTGATCCTATACGAGATTGATATGATCCACCATAAAATTCATCTATTGTACTAACGTATGAAATATCCATTTCCTCAAATAAACCTATTAAAGATAACTCCATGTAAAACTTACCTTCATTGTTTATAAAACCACTAGGATTACCAACTCCTAATGGTGCGCTACCATAATACCCGTTGGGAATAAAGAAAAGATCTTCATAAGCGTAAAAAGGAACTCTTTCACCATGCGGCTCTACTATATCAGTTTCTGGAAAACTAATTATATGATGTGGATTACTTACAAATACACCTAATCCATATCTTTTATGCGTTTGATTATATGAAGGAGGGTTATAAGGGTACGGCGAGGCTCCACTACTGTCTACCCACGCGCTGTTAGGGGCGAGATTTGTAAAGATACCCTCGCCTGTGACTTCTTTGGCTTGTCTGTAGTATTGTAATCTATCAACAAACCAATAAGTAGGCATAGCCCCAGTAGTTGCTGCTTTGTAACGAAAAACTTCTTCCCACTCATCATAAGTATCCATTGTTATTGACGTTATATTAGTGGGACCTTGCAGCGTGGTGTTTCCATCAACATTATAACCTACAGTTCCATCGTTTGGATTAGCTATACTACCAAGTTTACTTTGATTTCCACCAAGATATTCAGCAAAATTATAAACAGGAACTTCATGTAATTTAGTTTCTGAAATATTAAAACTTGAGCTTGACGCCGCCATGCTGCTTTGTAAATCTTCTCTTGCTTCAATTTTTACAAAAAATTTACCTTGGAATTGTGGTCTTGGTAATCTTGTTTTTTCAAAAATTTCAACTACAAGATTAGGTGTTATATCTTGTGGCGAAGTAACAAGCCAATCATCTTCTTCTCTTATAGGTTCATCTAATGTTATATGATAGTTAATAAGACTTGTGTTACCAGCTACGGGATCATCAACGGTAATTCTTCCACAAGAATAATGTCTAGACTTGTTAATACCACCTAAGTAACTAGATGTAGAATCGTAATTTGTACTAAATATAACAGATAAATCATTTAATCCTTCTCTATCTAACGTGGCGCCACCTCCAAGTCCAGTATGAACACCTGTGTCTGGATCCACTTGGTCAGCATGTTGCTTCATCCAAACAGCTTTACTAATTTTAAAAGCACGTTTACCTTTTTGAGGCATATCACTACTATATTGGAATAATTTATATGTAGTTGTGCCACTTGTGTACTCCGCTAAAGCTTTTCCAATACTTCTCCACGTTGTTCCAATAAACTCAGGAACTTCATTTTTAATAGATATCGCTTTTGTATTTTGAATTTGTTCTACAGATTCATTACTATCAATACCTTTTTTTAATTCTAAAAAATCTCCTTCTTCAATTTTATTTCGTTCACTGGACGGTACAGATATCCAAAAATCTCCATTTTCAGCTTTATAAAAAGCATCTACAACAATATTGTAAGCAGGTAAAGAAGAGTCTTTTATATAATATTTATAACTTTTTGCCCAAGAAGGTATTGTAGAATTATTTTGAACTACAAATGATGTACTATTTTTAGAACTAGATTTTGGTATTTCAATACTACTATTATTATTAGAAAAAATTGGACTTTCTCTACCGTGTTCATCTACTAAAACAATTCCTACTTGATAGTTTCTTTTAGATTTAATAGATGGTTTTCCAACTAAAGGCGCTACTTCTTCGTATAAAGGTCTAATGCTATTACTAACATTTAAACTAAAACTATTAGCAGCGTCAAAAGTGTAAGAAGATAAGTAATTACCGTATACAATTCTATTTCCAATTATTTCTTGAGATCTTGCTGTTCTAGGCACAGCATCCCAAGGTCTTAACATTTGATTTTCCGGAAGTACACCTTTAATATTTTTAGGATTAAAATCATACTCACCATCATAAGGTCCAGTTAATGAACTTGAATTTATTGGGAATTCGTTTCTTTTTAAAGTATCTATAACATATACTAATGGTGACCCTTCAAATTTAACTAACAAATCAACGCTTTGTATACTTTGAGTGTTATCTAAATCAATAAAATCTTTAAGTTTAACTTCTGTAATGTTATTTTTCATACCAATATTATACGCGGTATCTTTAGTATAAAAAAATTCAGATGGTGAAAAAATTAATTCAGTAAATGGTGCGAATGCCGAAACTTCTTTATCAAGGTATTTATATCGATAACTAAATCTAACCATTTCATTTTCAAACTTTTCAAAAGATCTTTCGTCTAAAACTACTGAAAACGTAGATAATGATGATGGTGTTAATGATGATATTGATATTATTTTATATAATATCCGATGCATACCGTTAATCGAATTAAAGGTAATATTTTCAATAACTAACTTAACATCTTGTTCGTGTGGTAATGTTCTATTTCCAGTTTCTATATCGTTTTGATTTAAAAATAATAAAACATCTCCTACTTGATAGTTTAATTCATCAGGATTTCCGGTGATAGAAAAAATATCTATTTCTCCTTGATAACCAGCAGAAAATAAACCATAACTAGTGTTAAAATTATAATCTGCCGTTGCACTGGTAATACCAGAACGTATATTTCTTGAATATTCAACTGTAAGTTTTTGTGTAGGTTTTCTTTTTATAACACGTACATCTTTAGGTAACATGTTACGTAACGGAAGAAGTGATAAACTAGGATTTATTAATTTTGTTGAAATGATTCCAGTAAAATCAGTGCCATCTATACTTCTATCTATATTTATTACCTTAGGTTCATGCAAACCGTCTGTCCAAAATAATAAATCATCTACAACATTAATACTAGTAATTAAATTATTATGATCAAACTCTAAACATCTACTAGAAAACTCTAATACAAAAGGCATAGATTGAAGCGATCCCATCCATGAACTATAACCCCACGCTGTATCAAGAACTATAAAAGGTTTTGCAGCAGTCTTATCAACATATACTATCGTAGAATTGGTTGGCATAATTTTAACACCGTCAGCGTGGTAACCTAAAATGTTAATTAAAACATCTCCTACTGATAAATTATCTATAAATCCTAATGGTATTAATATTTTTTTATATTGTAAAGGTTGCGGTAAAGTACTACCGAATGGGGCAGGAGGCTCACTTACACAGTAAAATCTTTTACGATCTGTAAACACAGGGATGCTATTGTTTTTTGTAACTTTAATTATATAATCCCTAACGGTAAATTCACTTGGGTTTGGTGTTGGATCTGGGTAAGCCTGTAAAATACCATCAAAAATTTCTTGATGAGAGTGCGTTTCACCTACTAAAAACCAATAAGAATCATCGTTTTTTTCATCAGCAATAGACCCAACACAATCATATTTTTGTGGTTTTGTACCTATTGGATGCAAGCTGTTTGCTGGTTGACCCCAGTCTTGTACTATTGGTAAATCAATAGCCTTGTTACCTAATATATTTTGAACAGCACCAACGTTAGATCCCTCTGAAGTTGATACCTGTACATTCATCGCGTCTCTGTATTGTCCTTTAGGAACAAGTCTTTCATCAAGATCCTTATTCATCTTACCACCGGTAAAATTATGCTTAATCTCTGGCATGTACTAGTGTTTTATTTGTTTTGATTTACCTCTTAATACTTGAGTAATTTCTTCTAATTTTATATTTGAAAGTCTTAGTTTTGCTTTTCTTACTTCTGCAAATCTTTCTTTTTTTAACCTACGAATTTGACCCTCTGAAATATTAGCTCTAGTAGATAGTATTGCGTGCATTATCCACTTATACATTGCTTCTTCTGCAAATTTATGAACAGCTAGTTCTGATGTTGCTCCTAGACTATCGCTTATATATTTTAATATTACAGTTTTTCCACTTAAGTTAGAGCTAAAATACATAAATCCTTCTGATATGTAAAATGAACCATTAACTTGCGCGTGTTGAGGGTCAAGCCCATATCTTTCACCGTGCATAGGCCAATAAGTATCATCTTCATAATCATCATTGTTATTTTCAGATGGAGTCGTAGATTTATAATTACCCCATGTTGTTGAATCGTGTGGACCGCCGTAAAGATTTAAGATTGAAGTATTAGTATCATCATCTCCAGGAATAACTTCTGTAATAACTATATTATCTATTGTAGCTCTCCAAGCTTCATCAACTACTTCAAACATTAACGTATTTTCATCAGTATCAGTTGTTGTTTGATAAGTACTATGATTAGGTGTTAAACTAACCTCTGTTGAACCATCGTAAGTAGTTGTGCCGTATGTCGTATAATCACGCACACCTACCTTGTACCCAGCGGTAGATTTATGACCTTGATCACCATAAAGCACTACTTTAAATTTACCCTGAACAATTCCACTATCTAACTGGTTTTGAGAAAGAGGATTACAACGCCATCTAATAAAATAGGTTCTTCCCATTTTTAAATTAGGTACTTTTATTTTTATTTGTGCACCAGCATTTAAATTAGAAAGTGAAGTACCATCAGCATTTACTTCACCACCTGCTATAGCTCCGCCACTTCTATTATTATTGTTTACATAATAAAAATTATTACCATCACTATCTGCTGTAAAAGTATAACCGCTAGCATCATAATTAAGGTGACTATCTTCGTAATCAATTAAATTACCTTTAAATTGTGGGTTTGAAGTTTTGTTAGTTGGATATATAACGTGTTCAATACCAGCATTGTCAACCCATGCTAATTTATTATAGTTTACAAAATCTGGCGGCACAGGTACTTTAAGTCCAGGGCTTACTACTAACTCTTGTGCTTTGTGAGACGTAAGAGTATCATATGATAATTCTTGTAATGCTCTCTGTGCGTGAAAATAAACATCTAATTTTTGAACTTTAGAAATTAATTTATCTTCACCAACGTAAGCTACCATAAAATAATTAATTATATCTTTTAGCTTTACAAACTGATAATAACCAGCTTGTTCTGTATTATAATAGTAAGCATTATTAGAAGATGTTAGTAAATGTTTCGCCATATTTTATTGTTTTTCTTGTTGTATTTGAGCTTGAACTAAAGAGGCTCCTATTTGTGTTAAATCTGATCTTTTTATTGAAATACCCGCTAAACCTAATATTCTATATACCAATTCATTTTCTTCTGAATCATGAAGTTGAAAGTCTTGTTGCGAAGGATTGTTAGCATCATACATGGCTTTTTGATTTACAACAACGTACGTCCAACTAGGTTTGTCTGGTTTTCTTATATAAGTAACATTAAATGGACCGTCAATAGTACTTGGAAGCACATATAAAATGTTGGCTCTAGTATAGTATACCATATTCTCATTGAGATGGGATGGCATTAGTTTTGGAGATGTTGATACGTATGTAAGCTCTTTTTGTTGTATTTCTTCTACAACTACTCCATTATAATCTATGCTGCCTATTCTATATATAGCATATTGACTACTGGATCCTATAGCAGATTCATTGTTTCTGACAAGTACCCTTTCAAAAATACTTATTTTTTCTTGTAGATTACTTTTTATATCCCCATATTCATCATAATTTCCGTGTACACGGGATAATTGGCTTAAGTCATAAAAATATTGTTCAAATATTTCCATTTGCGCCATATCAGCAAACATATTAAATTCCTGTGGAGTTATATATCCTCTTTGCTCCTTGTTAGCAAGCATTAAAACTTTTTGATATACCGTATCTATACTTATTGCCATAATTTCTTTTTAGTTATTATAAGGGAAAAATCTATTTAAAGTGTCTTGTCTTTTATCACAACCACAATCTTTATCAGTTGCTTTAACAACTTTATCTACAACTTTTTTTATTCCAGTTGCTTTTGTAATCTTTGCTATTGTATCGCCTAAACCTTTAGATTTTTTCTTTTCCATATAATATAATTTGTAGTTTGCAATCGCCCCGTAGAGCGACTGCATCTACAGTTAGATTAATTTAATCTTTTTTCAATATTTGAATATATTTCCATACCTTCATCTGTTTTAAACCAATGCGCTAAAGCGGTATATGGATGCTCGTCAAATGGAACGTTCATTAGTTTTCTATTATTAGATCCCCAACTAAAAGTTCTTTGATCACTTGATAATTTAATGATACCAAGCTCAGTTGCTTTAATACCAAAGTTTCTAAGTTGAACATTATCATCAGAAACTAGTTCTAAAAGCAAAGAAGGATTATTCCTAGCAAATACTAGTAAATCTCTTTTAAGCTCCTTAGAACTCATGGTAGATACCGCAGAACCTTTTTCTACACGCATGATAGCTTCAGCCATATCAATATCCATTTCTCTAGCAGCTAATATTGCATCTGCTTCCATTTCTAATGTTTCTATTTCTGTTTCAGCAACATTTTCAGGTTTGTGTTCATAAAAAATATTACCGACATGAGGGTGGTATAAAGATAATAGTTTTTGTAAAACTGTTTTTTGTTTTTCTACAAATAAAACACCGCTTCTAAAAATAACGTGTTCTAATCTTTGGTCACCTTGCATTTCGTCTACAAAAGGAGTTCTTTGATTTTGACAATACTTAAGTTCTCTTTCATAACCTTTTTCTTCGTCAAAATAATATATACCATTTGTTTTTAACATATATGATAATGGTTTATTGTTTCCTTTTAAATAATAAACTCTATCTTTTATTTCCCAACTAGGTTTTTTAGGTTCAACTTTTTTAGGTTTTGGTGTTTCAACAACTGGTGTTTCAACAACTGGTGTTTCAACAACTGGTACCTCTACCGTTTCTTTTTTTGTTTCTTGTTTTTTTGCCATAATATAATATATAATAAAATTAATAAAAATAAAGGGTCGAGGCCGAAGCCCCGACTCTTTAAAATAATTGTGCTTACTTCATTAACATAAAGTTGTTAGCACCTTGAGTAATTAAACATCTTTCAGTTAAGAAGTGTAATTGCATTGCGTCTAAAGCAGATGTAGAAGCACCAACCGAACCAGTAACCCAAGTTTTCATTCTTCGGTCATCAGTTTGTGAAGCTCTATATCTAACATGTAAGAAAGGACGTTTCATACTAGCACCAACAGTTTGGTCATAAACTGAAGAAACACCAGCAGGAATCACAACTCCTCTAATAGCGTTTGCAGCAGCAGCATCATTAATACCACCTCTTGTAGCTTTGTCATTTAAGTATCTGAAGTCAGACTTGTAAAAATCGTAAGATCCACGTCTAAAACCAGAAAAACCTAAGTTTAATGCCATATCTTCAGAATTGTCAAACACTCCGTAAGAAGTACCACCAGCTCCATAAGAATTCATAGAAGCTAACATGTCATCCATTGCTAACGAAGTAGCTCTGTTTACAAACATCATATTTTCTTCAATAGCACCTTGCTTGTCAAACTCAGCTAAGATAGCGTCAAATTCAGCTAAATCAGTAGCAGCGTTAATACCAGTAACACCAGTAGTAACATTACCTCTTGATTCAATAGCTGCAAATAAACCTTGTGTACCAGTTGCATCACCAGCAGTTCCTAAGAAATTATCAACAGCGTCAGTACCATGAACACCAAGCTCACCTTCCAACATTGCCATTTCAATATAATCAGTAAAACGAGCTCTTGTGTCAGCTTCAGCTTTTAAATACCATAAGTAACCAGAACCTCCAGCTTCAGTAGAAACCTCAACCCAACCAATTCTAGACGCATCAGAACCTGATACTTCGTAGTAATCTTTCATTATAACTGGCTTATTAGTGTAAGATTTAAAGGTTGGCTCATTAGCACCTCTTGTATCAGCTTCAGCTGCAGCAGGGCTAAGGTATTTTTTACCTTTTGCATATTCTGAACCGTAAACCATAATAACACAATCAGTTTTTGCATCAGTAATTGCAGAACAATCAGCAACACCGTAAGGTGCTAGCTCTACAACGTTACCATCAACTTCAGTAACTAAAGCTTTAATAACAGACTCTGGATTAGCAACGATAACAGTATCGTTAACTCTAACACCGTGCGTTCCTGTAGCATAAGTAGCGTTAGTATCAATGTGATCAGTAATAGTAACTTTACCACCGTTAAGTGAACCGTTGATATTACCATTGTTATCTGTCATTGTACATGTGTAAGAAATATGTAATCTTCCTTGTTCTGACCAAACAACTTGGTCAGCTGTCATAGCTTCTTCAGCACCAACTTGTGCTAAGAAACCAGAAATTGTGCGAGGCCCAAAAACCTCAGCTTCTTTTTCCATTAAATCTGGAACGTATTGTTGACCCCAACCTGCATTTGTAGCAGATGAAAGGTCTAGGTAGTTTGTAGATAGTGTTTGCTGTATTGAAGCAGGTGTACTATTTAACAAACCACCAGGGTTTGAAATTGCCATAATTTTGTAATTTTAAATTGTTATTTATTGTTTTTAATTTTAAACTTAAAATCAGAAGAATTATTACCTAAAACTTTTACTTTTACTCCACCAGCTTCTATTTCACCGTGGCTTTGCCTTGGATTCATATTAACATTTTTAGCTTTAGCAACACTATCTTTCATAGCATCAGCCTTACCTTGTTCATAAAAGTGTTTCGCAACAGCATCTGCATTCATTGCTGTATATAGAGATTTATGATAACCCTTAGCGTCTGTTAAAGCAGAGTTCTTATCCAAAAACTTTTTGGTGAAATTGCTTATATCGCTCTGAGTTGCTTTAACCTCTTCAGCATTGTTTACATTAAACCTGTATTTTTTATCACCGACGTTATATTCAAAACCTTTGAACTTATCGTTGAAAACCTGTTCAGTTTTCTGTGTAAAAATATCAGAATTCTTTTTAACTGTTTTTTGAGTTGCTTCTGATTCCTTGTTGTATCTATTAAAGAAATCTACAGCTTTTTGTTGCTCAGTTGTGAGTTTACTTCCAGCTTTGATATCTTCATAGTATTTAGACTTTTGCCCGTCTAGGTGGCTTTTAGCGTTGGCAACTTGCTCTTTTAACGCTAATTTTTTTCTTCGTATATCTCTTTCATCGTCTTCTTCTTCATCAAAAGAGAATT